>ERZ791601.1225-NODE-1225-length-13531-cov-11.824651_pt1 | contig 13531 bp, 5 predicted proteins | sample MGYA00509967_ERZ791601 | MGnify/ENA primary metagenome ERZ791601 (study PRJEB30046, sample SAMN00791930) | human gut metagenome | study: EMG produced TPA metagenomics assembly of the A metagenome-wide association study of gut microbiota in type 2...
AAAATGCCGGCCACCGCCACGCCGCCGATGCAGCCGAGCGTGGCGCAGAGCGTCTTGCGGCTGAAGCCGTTCAGGAACAGGAGCGAGGCTGCCGTCGTCAGCGCGACAAGCACGACCGTGACCACGACCGGCTGCGCGCCGCGCAGGATCATGGGCACCTGAATGAACCAGACGCACGCAAGCGTATACAAAAGCCCCAGCAGGGCCGTGAGGCCCTTTTTCCGGCCGATCAGCAGGAGCAGCGCGGCAAATATGGCAAGCAAACCGAGCAGCACCGGCGCGCGGTTATAATTCGGAATGGATATGATATACGGCGCGCCCTCGTCGTCCAGATCGAGGCGGACGACGATCTTTGTGCCGATCTTCGCGTCGACGTTGGTATAGATGGTCAGATAGTTGATCGCCTCAAGCGTTTCGCCCTTCCACGGGCCGTTCAGGATCTCGACCTCGAGATACTGCTGGCCAATGCGGCGGCCCTCCGTCCAGTCCTGGGTCTCCGCGTTGTCGTCCAGAATGTCCGTGACGCGCGCAACGGCGAAAAACCGCTTGCGCGCGGCAGTCGCCTCGCGGTCAGGCTCCGTGTATTCCAGGACCAGCGCCCACGCGATGATCAGCACGAACAGCAGAACGCTCACGCCGATCTCCAGCCAGCGCTTGCGCGTCAGCTTGCATTGTAAGTTTTTCATGGATTCTCCTTCAGGATGCGCAGTTTTTGAATGATGGGGGACTGCCCCGCCGGAAGACCCGGCGGGGCAGCTTTGTACTGTTGGGGAACTCAGCGCTCGAGATAGCGGTGGATGATCGCCGCGACCTGTGCGCGGGTCGCCTGTGCCTTCGGCACAAGGTTGCTGCCGGAGCCGTTGATCAGACCCTGGCCGACCGCCCAGTTCATCGCCTGAATGGCGTAGGCGGAGAGCTGCGCCGTGTCGGCAAAGCTGCCGAGATTTTCCTCGAGCGTCACAGCCGTCATGCCGCCGTAGACTGCGTAGCGGTACAGGATCGCCGCAAGCTGCTCACGGGTCACGGGGTCGTTCGGGCCAAAGAGGCTGTCGCCGTAGCCGTTGACAATGCCGTTGGCCGCCGCCCATGCGACCGCCTTGGCAAACCACTTGCCGGCGGCCACATCCGTAAAGTCGGACGAGCCGGAAACGGACGGGCTGCCCGCCATGCGGTAGAGGATGGTAACGATCATGGCGCGGGTCAGCGGTGCGTTGGGAGAGAAGCGATCGGCGCCCGTGCCGTCCATGATGCCCTTCTCGTAGACATAGCGGACATCGTTATAGAACCAGTCGCTGCCGGACACATCGGCAAACGGGAGCCCTACCGGGGCAGTGGGCCTGGCCGGGGTGACCGGGGTGCCGGGGGTGACGGGCGGAGGCGGCAGGACAGTCTTATGCCAACGTGCATAGAAGGTCTTTTCGCCGGTTTCCGTCGCCTCGATCTGCCTGACCTGCACGCCGCCGATGTAGGCGGTGAACCAGCCGAGGAAGGTGTAGCCGGGCTTGGTCACATTGGTCGGCAGAACGGTCACAGTGCCCTTGGTGTAGGTCGTCGGGTATTCACCGTTGATCGTGCCGCCATCGGTGACGTAGGTGATGCTCCACGTCTCGACCGGCGTCTCGCCTGCGGTGCAGACGACGTCAGCGCGGTCGCGGATACGGATACGCGGGTAGACCGGCGTGCCGTCCGAGAGGACGAAGGTGTTGTCATAGGAGGCAAGGCCAACCGCCTCGACCTGATTGCCGACGATGGCGTTCTGGACTTCCTTGTCCTTCGTGATGTAGCCGTCGATGAAGACGCGTGCTTCGTTGCCGGCCGCATCCCTGACCATGATGGTCTGGATCTTGCCTTCGGCCTCTTCCACTCTGGTGATCGTGCCCTTGATCTTGACGAGGCTGCCGAGAACGGAGCCGTCGTTGATCTGCGCGGCAGTGACTTCCACGGGAGTCGGAGCCTCCGCGTCGGCGATCTTTTCGATCTTCGTCACAGCCAGCTGACGCTCGCCCTGATAGGAGGACGTCGTACCGGTGACACGAACCTTATCGCCGATCTTAAAGTTGCCTGCGACCGGGAAGGCGTTGATACCGGCGGTGTTGTCCTGCACATAGATGCAGTCGAAGAACGCGGTATCCTTGTCATAGCCGGAGGCGTTGGAGGTCACGATGCCCTCCACGGTGAACTTGACGCCCTCCTCTGTCTCTGCCTGCACATCCGCGATCTTGGTGATCTCGGTCTGGTTGAGCATGGAGACGAGATTCTGGCAGATCTTGTAGTTGGAGTAGTTCTTCTCCGCGCCGCTGTCGGAGACCTGGTACTGCACCTCGAAGTTCGACATGAAGGCTGCGCCGGAGACGATGATGAGGCCCTTGCCCTCGATCTGCTCGGACGCCATGACCATCAGGCGGTCATCGTTTTTTGCGAAGGTGTACTTCGGGGTAGCTGCGCCGCCGAGGCCGTCGCTGTCAACGTCCACAGAGTAGGTCGTTGCATGGCCGTAGACTGCCGGGCTGACCGTTGCGGGCAGCGTAGAGGTCGGGGTGCCGTCTGCGTCTACTGCGTAGATGGACGCACCGCCGTAGTGGCTGAAGCGTTCGGTGTAGAGTTTGTCATACGGATGCTCTGCATCGAATTCCACGCCGTCCAGAAGCGGGTTCTCCATGTTGTAGGACGAGAAGTAGAGTCTCCACTTGTCGACGCCGTCGGCTGCGGAGCGGACATCGTCATACGTTGCGTCGTCAGAGATACGGAGGCTGGAGCCGAGTTTGGCCAGAACCTCGTTCTGCGTCGCGGCCATGTGCTTGATGTTCGGGTTGTTCTGGATGATGGGGTAATTCTCGTAGTTGTCAGACCAACCGGCGAGGATCACCATACCGCCGTTGTCGTTGAACGTCTTGATGGCGTTCAGCTCGTCCTCGGAATAGGTCTTCGGATCCTTCTGGGCTGCTTCCAGACGGCGGGACGGGGCCGTCAGGATGATGGCCTTGTACTTGGAATTGCCGCAGGCCGCGATAAGCTCCTCGCTGGTCTTCAGCATGACCGTGCGCACGGAATATTCCGCGGCCAGCTCGCCGAAGTTGCCCATGGAGTCCTTATAGTTGCCCGCAACGTATTCGTTGTAGTGCGAGGCGTCAATGCCGATGTAGACAAGCTTGCTTGCGTCAAGCACATCGAGCGTGACGTCCTTGGTGAACGTGTACTCCTTGCCGTCCTGCTCGATCACAGCCGTGATCCGGACGGTCATGATGCGGGCCTTGGTCGGGGTATACTTGAATTCCACATCCTGCGTGCTGCTTGCAGCCAGCGTGTAACCGGTGGTATCCGTGCTGATGGTTTCGCCGCCGATGGCATAGGTGATGGACTTGATGGTAGCGGGCTTTGCCTCACTGTTGAAGAACGTGGTGGTGATGGTCAGTTCTTCGTCGGTGACAGGGGTAGACGTGCCGCATTCAGCCTTGGAAATGCCAAGCTTGAGCGATTCGCCGACCCAGACGGGAGCGGTCACGGCCAGATCGCCGTCGCCCTCGGTGACGCGGACGAAGTAATAGGTGTACTCAGGCGCCAGTTCCACGCTGACGGAGCCCTTGGCGAGATCTGCGGCACTGTCCCAGGTATAGGCGACCTTGCCGGAGTTGACGACCAGCTCGACCTTGGCGATGGAATCGGTGCGGTCGGGATCGTTGAAGGAGATCTCGAAGTTCAGCTTCTCGGGAACGTCGATGATGGAGCCCATCATGTTGCCGTTGACCGTGTAGTCCAGATCGAGGTTCTTGTCCTCGGTGGCGTACATACGGCGCGCTCTGAGCGCTGCATAGATGCCGTCTTCGGTAAAGTCGTCGGTCAGGATGACGTCGCGGGCGTCGTTGGCGTTGCCCCAGCGGCCCTTGTGGTTATCCTGGTTGTTGGTCGGGGCGACGTGCCAGCCCTTGTCGAGCGCCATGATGTACTGCTCGTAGCTGGGATAATAGCCGCCTGCGCCGATCTGGCCTTCGCCGTTGCCGACTTCGACCATGTACATACGGGTGTCAACGACAGCATCCCAGTAACCGAAGTCAATGAAGTTGCCGAACGTCGTGCCCGGATGGTTGAACTGGCTGATGGAGTTGGCGCCCTCTGTCTGCGACAGGAGCTTGTAGTAGGCCTGCAGGCCAGCATCCTTGGTCTTGTTGTTGAGCGTCGTGTTGTTGCGGGAGACGATGCCGGGGGTGTTGAAGGTGTTGATATGGCCGGGACCGCCGGACCACGTCATTTCAAAGCCCGCAATGGCGACCATTTTGCCCGCGTTGGCCGCGTTGAAGGCTGCGACAGTGTTCTTGTAGGTCGCCCAGCTGTGGCTGGGATCGGAATCATTGACAAGAGACGTGTCATACAGAGCCGCTTCGACGTTGGGGTTATTCTTGCTGTCGAAGTAGTTGGAATGGTCAGTGAATGCGACGAAGTCAACGTTCGCATTGTCAGGCAGCGCCTTGACATACGCCAGTGCGCTGTCCAGCGAGCCAGCGCCGTCGGAATACTGCGTGTGGGAGTGCAGCTGGCCGAAGTAGCGCTGGAAGGTCGCCTCGCCGATGGTGAAGGACCAGGTCTTGCTGGTTTCCTTTTCATCCGCACGCTTGACCGTCACAGCTACCGTGACCTTGCCGTCCGCCATATCGGCAGCCGGGGTGTAGGTGACCTTGCCGTTCGCGTAGGCAGCATCGACCTTTTCGCTGTTGACAGTCATCGTTACGCTGGCGTTCTCGCCAGCGTTCACGATCTCCGCGGAGATCTCCGGCCGCTTTTCGGCTCCGGTCTGCGCACCCTGCGCAGGCTTCACGTTGGTGATCACAGGCTCGTCGAGCACGGGGATCTCGGCAGACTGTGTAAACGCCACGCCCTTATTATCTTCGCCGGAGACAGTCACGACGAGCTTCTCGCCCGTCACATCCGCTGTGGGGATGGTAACGGTATAGCCGGTCTCCGTCTCCGTGTAGTCCAGCTGTTTCTCACCCAGCTTGACGGACAGGGTCTTAACGCCGAATACCGCGTCAACGGCAAAGTTCAGCGTATAGGGTTGTCCGACATATGCCGCAAGGATCGTGCCAAAATCGACCGCAGGTGCATTGACGATGCCGTCGGTCACGTTCACGCCCTCCGCCACGGGATAGAAGAAGAAGGAGAAGATGGTGTAATCCGTGACTTTGTTCATGCTGTAGGTCTTGAAGCTGTCGCTGTAATACTCCAAGTACTGGCTGTATTTTCCATTAAACTTTGCCGTGCGGCTCTCCAGCTCATAGCCGCCCACGCCGCCGGAGCAGGTGCGGACGAGCCAGTCGGCGTCGTCAGTCGTAACGCCCTCTTCGGAGAAGTCCTTGCTGTAGAACGCGTTGTTGCCGGTGCCGTTGGAGCAGAGGTAGCCATAGGCTTCGCTGTAGAAGCGGAGGTATTCGCCGTTCTGCTCGACGGTGAACACGACAGCGCCGTTCGCCGGGGTGGCCTTGCCGTCCTTGACTTCGGTATCGGCCTTTTTGATGGACTTGGAATCGTTCTCCGCCGCCAGGACTGCCTTCGCGTTCTGGTTGTAGATCACGAACTTGTCGCCGGGCTTGGGCAGATCGCCGGAAGGAGGAGGCGTCGTGTTCGTAACATAGTCCGCGCTGCTGCCGTTGCGGAGCTGGTAGTTCGTTTTGAAGGCAGAGCAGCAGGCATACACGGCGATCACGTCAGCTTCCGCTGTATTTGCAGGAAGCGGAACGCCCTTGAACAGGTTCTTGGTGCCGGTTTTATCTGTGACGGTCGTATTGCCGTCCTTGTTGTATGTACCGAGCGTGACGTCCTTGATATAGACATATTCACTCAGATAGTCCGCACCCATCTGGGAAACTGTGATCTCCTGTGCAGCAATGGGCGTCAGACCGCTCTTGATCACTTCGGGGACACCGCTGGGCTTGAGCTGCGGAACGCCGCCATAGGGGGAAGCTGTGCCAGTGACCTTTACAATATCGCCAACTACATATTTTGCATAGTTGGTAAAATCATAAATCTGGTAGCCGTAAATTTCGCCGCCGATCACGTCCTCAAGAATGATGGAGTCAATGCTGGCTTTCCCATTGTAGTTCTTGCCATAGTGGTACACGACCTGACCAACGACCGTGATCGTGCCGCTTGTCTGCGCTGCCGCTTCCTTGACGTTCAGCGCACCCTCAGGGATCATGTCGTCCGAAATGGGGTCATAAACGTTGCTGTGCCGCTTGACTTCATCGGCATTGGTGTTGCGAAGCTGAAGCGTTTCCTTGAAGATGCTGACAGCTGCCGTAATATCCAGCTTGTCGCCGACCTTGTATTCCCATTCGCCGTCAACCTTGTTGATCACAGCCTTATAAAGCTGAATGGTCTTGCCGTCTGCGTCTTTGACGGTGATATTCGGCTGCTTAAAGCTGCCATTGTTATCATAGACCTCTGTGACCTCCACGCCGCTGATGGTGACGTAGGTGCAGACGTCCGCCGTCGTCAGTGCGCCGATGGTGGTGCTCTTTGCCGTCAGCGTCTGTCCGCTGGACTTCTGGAATGTTCCGGAGCCAAGCTGCGGAAGGCTGTTGAAGTCCGCGCGTTTGCCGCTCCCGATGATGGTATCGCCGAGATTGATGTCGCTCGTCTTTTCTGCAAGGCGGAGGCAGATGCCGCCGGTTGCATCCTGCAGATAATAATTCTGCCCGTCCACCAGTGTTACAACGCCCTTGACGGTGAAGGAGGCGTCCTTCTCTCCGGCAAGCGCCGTACTGATGGGAACCGTGGTGGGTTCCTCAGCCTTGACGGTGTAGGCGAATTTCACTTCGTCGCTGTCGTCCATGCCGTCCTTCGTGGCCTTGACGGTGAAGGTGGTGTCTGCATTCACCTCGACGGGGTCGGTATACTCGGTATACTCACCCGTGGTCTTGTAGGAAATCTTCGCACCCTCAGTCTTGCACTTGAACTCGACCTTCGTTCCCTTTGCTACTTCGCCCGCAACCGGGGTAGCAGTCGGGGTTGCGACCTTGTTGGACGGGGCAGGCACAGTTTCAAGCTTGTAAATTGCAATATCCTGCTGCCCTGATGCATAACACGCAAATAACTTGCTATTGGAGTTATACTTCATAACATTTCGCGTGTTGGCTCCCTGTGCGATAACTGTTGCCTTACCATCCGCAATCGCAACAGACCACGAACTGTTATCGCTTAACTTGCTTTCTGTCTTGAGATGGTTCTTGCTGCTGGATGCAGCATACAGATAACCGGAACCAGTATCAAATGCAAAGGTATTTTCCTTTGCACCCTGCTTCAGCGTCAGCTTCTGCACACCCGCAGTCAGCGTCAGTTTATCTTCCGACTTCGTGACCGCGACCGCTGCCCGGTTGTTTGTCTTTTGCTCACCCATTGCAAAATCATTGTCTTTCGCCGCAATTATAATCTCGTCACCAACCTTTAGGGTCGATGCGTCGGTGACCAGCGTTGCGGTCTTCGCCGTCTCCTCCGCCATGGCGACCGGCATGACCGAAAGGACCATGACGACTGCCAGCAGCAGCGCGAGACAGCGCGTTGTGCGTTTTTTCATGCTTGCATTTCCTCCTGATTTCTTTCAGAATTCGAATGTTCGTGTCGTGCGCGGGCCTGTCCCGCGCGAAGCACCTCTTTTGAACCCTCCTTCTGCGGATTGATACAGACACGAAAGCGGCTGCCGGTCAAGGGAGCCGCAGTCGCAGAGTTCTGTATTTCATAGTATAGCAGTTCCACCCGTTAAAATCCAGTGCCTTTGCGGAGATTTTACCGATTTTACGTAAATTTTACCGGGAATTTTTTGTGGATTTTGTCTATATAAATAATCCCTGACCGGCAGACAAAGCCCGCCCGGCAGTCCCCGCCGGACGGGCAGGAACGCTGTCCGGGAAGCCGGCTGATGCTGCGGATCCGGGCGCCGCGGCTGATAAAACCGCCCCGCCGGGGCATTCATACATAAGATATGAATTGTTCACAAATAATTTAAGTCTGTAGGTATTGACAACGCTGGCAGGCGGTGGTACACTGCGTTTAGCACTCAGGGATAAAGAGTGCTAAGGCGAAAGGAGGAACGAACCATGGAGCTTTCAGACCGGAAAAAGAAGATCCTGCGTGCGATCGTGGATCTTTACATCCGCACGGCGGAGCCGGTGGCGTCCAAGACCATTGCGCAGATGCCGGACATGGATTTTTCCTCCGCGACCATCCGCAACGAGATGGCGGAGCTGACGACGCTCGGATATCTGGAGCAGCCGCACACCTCCGCCGGACGCATCCCGTCGCCTGCCGGGTACCGGCTGTACGTCGACGAGCTGATGCAGGACTACCGCCTGTCGACCGATGAAACGAAGTCGATCAATCAGGCGATGGAGCTGAAAATGCAGGAGGTCGACAAGGTCGTCTCGCAGGTCGGCAAGCTTGTCTCGCAGATGACGAATCTGCCCGCCTACGCCATGGCGGCGCGTGCCGCCGGGCTGACAGTCAAGCGGTTCGACCTGATCCTCGCGGACAGCGGCAGCTTTATTCTCGTCGTGATGCTGAGCGACAGCTCCGTCAAGAATAAGCTCATCCGGCTCCCGGTCGAGCTGACGGAGGCGGATCTGAAGCTTCTCGGCGCAGTGCTGAACGCAAGCGTCACGGAGCTGACCGCCGAACAGCTCAGCCCAGAGCTTCTGTCCCGCGTGACCAGAAGCGCCGGAAATGCGGCCAGCCTCGTGCCCGTCATCATGGATTTCGTCACGTCGCTTCTGCACCAGGAGCACAGCGAGGTCTACATGACCGGACAGGCCAAGCTTCTCGGCCAGCCGGAGTACCACGACATTGACAAGGCGCAGAAAATGCTCTCCGCGCTCGACGAGGATGTGGTTTCCAATCTTCCCGCCGCGCTTTCCCCGGACAGCCGGACGCAGATCCTGGTCGGCCCGGAAAACGTGTCGAAGGAGCTGCGCGACACCAGCGTCGTCATGACGAAGTTCGATATCGGCGACGGGATGCAGGGCCTGATCGGCGTGGTCGGCCCGACCAGAATGGATTACGCGCAGATCACCGCCCGGCTGAGCTACTTCGCCGAGAACCTGAGCCGGATGTTCCAGAAAAACCAGACCCCGGCGATCGAAGGGCCGGAAAATAAGCACAATGACCCGGAGGCATAGATATGAGTAAGAAAACAAACAGCAATCCGGCTTCGGAGGAAAAGGCACAGGCCGCCTCCGCAGCCGAGCAGACAGAAGAAGCTGCGCAGCAGACCGAAGCCGAAGCCGCGAAGCAGTCCGAGGAAAAAAAGCCCGAGGAAGCCAAGCAGCAGGAGGCAAGCGAGTTTGAAAAGGCGCAGCAGGCGCTGGCACAGGAGCATGACAGCTATCTGCGGCTGGCCGCCGAATACGACAACTACCGCAAGCGCAGCCAGAAGGAAAAGGAAAGCCTCTATACCGACATCCGTTCGGAGACGGTCGAGAAGTTCCTTCCCGTGTACGACAATCTCGAGCGGGCGCTGGCGCAGGAGACGCAGGATGCCGCGTTTAAAAAGGGCGTCGAGATGACGATGAACCAGCTCGTCTCCGTCATGGAAAAGCTGGGCGTCGTGAGCTTCGGCGCGGCAGGCGAGGTCTTTGACCCGCAGCTTCATAACGCGGTCATGCACGTCGAGGACGAAGCGCTTGGCGAAAACGTCATTGCAGAGGTCTTCCAGAAAGGCTTCAAGGTCGGCGAAAAGGTCGTCCGCTTCGCGATGGTAAAGGTCGCAAATTAAAAAGCACCCAAGCCGGGGAACCGGCAGCATATAAATTTGTAAATACAGGCATTCATATAGGAGGAAATTATTATGAGTAAGATTATTGGCATTGACCTTGGCACTACCAACAGCTGCGTCGCCGTTATGGAAGGCGGCGAACCCGTCGTCATCGCGAACGCCGAAGGCAACCGCACCACCCCGTCCGTCGTCGCGTTCTCCAAGACCGGTGAAAGAATGGTCGGTCAGGTAGCAAAGCGTCAGGCCGTTACCAACCACGAGCGCACCGTCGCTTCCATCAAGCGTCACATGGGCTCCGATTACAAGGTCGACATCGACGGCAAGAAGTACACCCCGCAGGAGATCTCCGCGATGATCCTGCAGAAGCTGAAGGCGGACGCCGAGGCATATCTGGGCGGCACCGTCACCGAGGCCGTTATCACCGTTCCCGCATATTTCAACGACGCACAGCGTCAGGCCACCAAGGATGCCGGCAAGATCGCGGGTCTTGACGTCAAGCGTATCATCAATGAGCCGACCGCAGCCGCTCTGGCCTACGGCGTCGACAAGGAAGCCGAGCAGAAGGTCATGGTCTACGACCTCGGCGGCGGCACGTTCGATGTCTCCATTCTGGACATCGGCGACGGCGTTATCGAAGTCCTTGCTACCAACGGCAACACCCACCTCGGCGGCGATGATTTCGACGAGTGCGTCATGAACTACCTCGTTTCCGAATTCAAGAAGGCAGAGGGCATCGATCTGTCCAACGACAAGGTCGCCATGCAGAGACTGAAGGAAGCCGCCGAAAAGGCCAAGATCGAGCTGTCCGGCGTGACCTCCACGAACATCAACCTGCCGTATATCACCGCTGACGCAACAGGCCCGAAGCATCTGGACGTCACGCTGACGCGTGCAAAGTTCAACGAGCTGACCGCTCATCTGGTCGAAGCGACCGCAGGCCCGGTCAAGCAGGCGATGTCCGATGCCGGTCTGACCGCCAACGATATTTCCAAGGTCCTTCTGGTCGGCGGCTCGACGCGTATCCCGGCCGTGCAGGATGAGGTCAAGAAGCTGACCGGCAAGGAAGGCTTCAAGGGCATCAACCCCGACGAGTGCGTGGCTGTCGGCGCAGCGATCCAGGGCGGCGTGCTTGGCGGCGACGTCAAGGGCCTGCTGCTGCTGGACGTCACTCCGCTGTCTCTCGGCATCGAGACGATGGGCGGCGTGTTCACCAAGCTGATCGACCGCAACACCACCATCCCGACCAAGAAGAGCCAAGTCTTCTCTACCGCCGCTGACAGCCAGACCTCCGTTGAGGTCCATGTCCTGCAGGGTGAGCGTGAGATGGCAGCCGACAACAAGACGCTCGGTGTGTTCCAGCTGACCGGCATCGCTCCGGCGCCCAGAGGCGTTCCGCAGATCGAGGTCACGTTCGACATCGACGCCAACGGCATCGTGAACGTCTCCGCGAAGGATCTCGGCACCGGCGCCGAGCAGAAGATCACCATCACCGCTTCCTCCAACCTCTCGAAGGAGGATATCGACAAGGCTGTCCGCGAAGCGGAGCAGTATGCGGCGCAGGATAAGGCCCGCAAGGACGAGGTCGACACCCGCAACAACGCCGACCAGATCATCTATCAGTCCGAAAAGACCCTGAACGAGATGGGCGACAAGGTCACAGAGGCTGAGAAGGCCCCCGTCAAGGAAGCCATTGAAAAGCTGAAGACCGCCCAGAAGGGCACCGACCTCGCCGCCATCAAGGCTGCGACCGAGGAGGTCCAGAAGGCGTTCTACGCCGTGTCCGAGAAGCTCTATAAGAACGCGGCCCCGCAGGGCGAGCCGAATGCCAACCCGAACGCCGGCCAGGCCGGCCAGCAGGCGGGCGGCAATGACGACGGCGTCGTCGACGCGGACTACGAAGAGGTCAAGGACAACTAATTCGTGAAGCACAGCTTGACAGGGGCGGCGTGACCGCCCCTATCGGCTGTTACCCACCGAATCTGAGGTGAGATAGTATGGCAGATCAGAACAAACGAGATTATTACGAGGTGCTGGGCGTCGAGAAAAACGCGTCCGACGCCGAGATCAAAAAGGCCTACCGCAAGCTGGCCATGAAATACCACCCCGATCAGAACCCCGGCGACAAGACCGCCGAGGAAAAGTTCAAGGAGATCAACGAGGCGTATGAGGTCCTGTCCGATGCCGATAAAAAGGCCCGGTACGACCAGTACGGCTTCGCGGGCGTCGACCCGAATTTCAATCCGAACGCGGGCTTCGGCGGATTTGGAGGCGGCGGCTTCAGCGGCTTCGGGGATTTCAGTGATATCTTCGGCGATTTCTTCGGCGGCGGCGCGTCGTCGTCCGGCCGCAGAAGAGGCCCGGCGAAGGGCCAGAACGTCGTCAGTGAGATCGAGATCAGCTTTGAGGACGCGGCCTTTGGCTGCGAGCGCGAGATCGCCTTCTCCCGCATCGAAACCTGCAGCACCTGCCATGGAAGCGGCGCAAAGGAGGGCACGAGCCCCCAGACCTGTACGTACTGCCACGGCACCGGCACCGTGCGCACCCAGCAGAATTTCATGGGCATGACCATGCAGTCCAATCAGCCGTGCCCGAAGTGCGGCGGCAGCGGCATCATCATCACCGACCCCTGCACCGCCTGCCGGGGCAAGGGCAAGGTGCGCCACACGAAGACCATCCGCGTCAAGGTTCCTGCCGGCATCGACGACGGCCAGTCCTTCCGCGTGCGCGACGAGGGCAATGCCGGCTCGAACGGCGGCCCGAACGGCGATCTGCTCGTGACCGTTTCCGTGCGCAAGCACCCGATCTTCACGCGTGACGGCGCGAACGTCATGTGCCAGATGCCCATTTCGTTCACGCAGGCCGCGCTCGGCGCGTCCATCGAGGTGCCCACGCTCGATGGCAAGGTGCGCTATCAGATCCCCGAGGGCACGCAGACCGGCACGACCTTCCGCCTGCGCGGCAAGGGCATTCCCTATGTCGGCTACAAGACGCGCGGCGACCAGTTCGTCACCGTCGTCGTTGAAACGCCGACAAAGCTCACGCGGGAGCAGAAGGAGCTCTTAAAGCAGCTCGAATCCTCCGTCGGCGACGACGGCCAGCCCAAGCGCAAGAGCTTCTTCGACAAGCTCAAGGGCTGAACCCATCCATAAAAAATTGACGCGCCTGCGGCATTTCGCCGCAGGCGCTTTACGTTTGTCAAGAGGGTTACGATGCACCGCAGTTTTTCTTAAGAGGCTGGACTCTGGACGCGCCGGAGAAATCGCCGCAGACCATTGCGCCGGTCGGGCAGACGCTGGCGCACGCGCCGCAGGCGGTGCACTTGTCCCAGTCGATGCGGGCGAGGAAGTTATCGACCTTGATCGCGCCCTGCGGACAGGTCTTTTCGCACTTATGGCAGCCGATGCAGCCGGAGGAGCAGACCTTTTTGGTATACGGGCCGTTGTGATAGCTCGAACAGAGCACCTCTGTGCGGATGATATCCGGCACGATCTCGATGATCTTCTGCGGACACGTCTGCGCGCAGATGCCGCAGCCGATGCACGCCGTGTGGTTGACGCAGGCAATGCCGTCCTGCATGGAGATGGCGCCCTTCGGGCAGGCTCTGGCGCAGTCGCCGAAGCCCATGCAGCCGAAGATGCAGCTGCCGTTGCCGCCGTAGAACAGCTTCGCCGCCGCGCAGGAGGGGATGCCCCGGTAATCAGCCTTGACGCTCGTAGCTTCGCACGTGCCTGCGCACTGCACAACGGCGATCTTCTCCACAACGTCCTCAGCCTCCAC
>ERZ791601.1238-NODE-1238-length-13401-cov-39.197512_pt1 | contig 13401 bp, 10 predicted proteins | sample MGYA00509967_ERZ791601 | MGnify/ENA primary metagenome ERZ791601 (study PRJEB30046, sample SAMN00791930) | human gut metagenome | study: EMG produced TPA metagenomics assembly of the A metagenome-wide association study of gut microbiota in type 2...
GGAGCACCTCAAAAACACCATCATACACTAAATCAGTAAGTTGGCAGCATCACCTTAACGGCGATATCTACAACGCGAGCTTCGTTTTCTAAAATAACGGTGCCGTTTTTAATGATTAAATCAAAAGACATAACAAACTCCTTGTAAAATACAGATTGGTTTTTAACTCAATGTTCAATATCGGGATTAATTAACCTATGGTTTTTTGCTCTCCTGTTTTTTCTGCTGTTGTACGTTTCTTTAATAAGGCGTAGGCCGCAAAGGCGACGATGACGCCGACAAACCATGAAACACGCGATAACGGTTCCATAAAGTGAATAAACTTACCGCCAAGAGATAAAATAACGGCCACCAGAGTTACTGAAAACGCAGTGAGGTTAAAACCGTTATCGTAATATTTATAATCGCCAGGTGCGGTATAAAGTTCATCAAGATTAATTTGTCCGCGCATCACCACAAAATAATGCGCCATCATGACACCAATTACCGGACCAAGCATTCCGCCGATAATATCGAGGAAAAGATAAATGCTGTCCTGATTTTCCATTAATTTCCACGGGCAGATCAGCAAGCTGATAATACTGGCAATCAGTACGCCGTTTTTATAGGTCAGTTTTGTCGGTGCAATGGCGGCAATCTGATAACCGGCTGGAATAATATTACCGGTCGCGTTAGTGGAGATAGTTGTCATCAGAATAACCAGTACCGCAAAGAACGAGGCGAACAGGCTGTCCCAACGCTGAACAATATCCAGCACGTTCCAGGTATCAGCGCCGTAGTGAATACTGGCTCCGGCAATAATACATACCCCGGCGACCGCAAACAGAATATAGGCCACAACTAAACCCAGCGTTTGCCCCAGCGCCTGCTCACGAAACGAGTGGGCGTTTTGCGTAAAGTCGGATGCGCTCACCGCCGGTGCCGCCCAGACCGCAACTACCGCGTTAATCACCACCAGGAACAGGAAGCCACCGTTTTCTGCTTTCTGAATACCGCTCGGAATGTAGTCAAAGATTGGACCGATCCCGACCAGTGAAATCGCCCAAATCGCCATACCGCCGAAAACGATATAGATGCACGGGTTAAGAATGGCAGTGAATTTATTTAAAACTTTGCCACCGCCAAAACCTATACCAACGTTGACCAGCCAGAAGATTAAGAAAGTAATTAAGCCCGGTAGAGAAAGGCCTAACAGAGTGAAATCACCACCGAGAGTTAAAAATCCCGGCCAGATTTTGCCAATCAGAATCAAGCAGGCCAGTGACCCCGCGTAACATTGCAAACCAAACCACATGATGGCGGCAATTCCGCCCCTTAATAATCCGGGAAACAGTGCACCACGTACACCGTAAGAAGCACGCAGGATCATGGCAAAAGGCACACCGTATTTACTGCCCGCAGCACCGTTTAATACCATTACCGCGGCAATGAAAAAGGCGCTGAGGATAATTGCCAGCATAATACTAAAGGTAGACAAGCCGAGAATAAAAAAACCGCCGACCATCACATAATTGGGAACGTTATGAACCGAACCCATCCATAAGGTAAAATAGTTAAATGTTTTCCAGGTCCGCTGGCTTTGCGTTTTCGGCAATAGATCTTCGCTATAGCCGCGTTGCTGGAATAGTTTTCTCTGATGTTCCATAAATCCCTCTTAATTTCACGTATCGAATAACGTTGTTTTAATCTAGCTATGAGGAACAAATAAAATAAAAATATTATTTTTAATACTGAAGCAACATCTTTGGCTGCTTTCTTTTTTAATATTGCTGGCCGATTCATTTTCTGATATCGGCCATTTTTATTGCGGGTATCAGGCCAGTTTATGGTTAGCCATTAATTCCAGCGCCTGCACTAACGCAGAGTGATCCAACTGGCTGCCACCGTTTGCCGCACAGGTATTAAATAACTCCTAGCAGGTCGCAGTGTTTGGCAGGTTCAGCGCAAGTGCTTTCGCACTTTGCAGTGCCAGGTTGAGATCTTTCTGGTGCAGAGCGATTTTGAAGCCCGGATTAAAGGTGCGTTTAATCATACGCTCGCCATGAACTTCCAGAATACGTGAGGAAGCAAAGCCGCCCATCAGCGCCTGGCGCACACGTACCGGGTCCGCACCGGCTTTTGAAGCAAATAGCAGGGCTTCAGAAACCGCTTCAATATTGAGCGCCACGATAATCTGATTTGCCACTTTGCAGGTTTGACCATCGCCGTTACCGCCCACGAGGGTGATATTTTTACCGAGCAGTTCAAACAGCGGTTTAACACGTTCAAATACCGCTTCATCACCGCCAACCATAATCGACAACGTCCCTTCACGCGCACCGATTTCACCGCCGGAGACTGGCGCATCGAGATAATCGCCGCCCAGTTCATTCACCTGACGAGCGAAACGCTTAGTTTCAATCGGGGAAATGGAGCTCATATCAACAATGGTTTTGCCCTTCAGCGAGGCTTTGGTACAACCATTTTCACCGAACAGAACTTCTTCAACCTGAGGTGTGTCCGGCACCATAATAAAAATGATGTCCGATGCTTCCGTTACCTGGCGAGCAGTTTCAACACTGACGGCACCCAGTGACAGTAATTCATCAGCAACCGGTCCAATGGTCGTGACATGTAATTGATGACCGGCACGCGCCAGATTAATGGCCATCGGTGTACCCATAATGCCTAAGCCAATAAATCCCAGTTTCATAATTAACCTCTTTTAAATTTCGCTTTTCCTGAATTCAGACAACACGATCCCCTGCCAACTTAGCGGCCTAAAAAAGCATTGTCTGAATAGCGTTACGTTTTAACGGTACGGATCCATCCAGCGTAAACCGGCTTCCGTGGTGGTTTGGGGTTTATATTCACACCCAACCCAACCGTTGTAGTCAGAATTTTCGATTACCTTAAAGAGATAATCATAATTAATTTCTCCGGTTCCCGGTTCGCCGCGATGCGGATTATCGGCAATTTGCAGGTGACCAATTTTATCAGCCCACTGAGTCATGGTGTTGGTTAATTCACCTTCCATCCGCTGCATGTGATAAATGTCATACTGAATTTTCAAATTGCAGCAACCAACATCATCAATCAATTTCAGCGCCTGCCGAGTTCCGGTGAGATGGAAACCAGGAATATCAAAATGGTTAATAGGTTCAATCAGTAATAAAATATCTTCTTTCATCAGCATATTCGCGGCATAACGCAGGTTTTCTACAAGCGTTGCGTGAATCTGTTCACTGCTGAAACCAGCCGGCGTTTTACCGACCAGACAGTTAATTTTTTTATTACCCAGCGCACGGGCATAACGAATCGCTGCTGCTACGCCATCCCGAAACTCTTCTTCACGGCCAGGAATACAGGCAATACCGCGCTCCCCCGCCGCCCAGTCACCCGCCGGTAAATTGTGCAGCGTATGTTCGAGTTTATTACTCGCCAGCACATGTTTTAATTCTTCAATGTCGTAGTCATAAGGAAACATAAATTCAACGCCGCGAAAACCACACTGCGCAGCTTTCTCAAAACGGGCGAGAAAATCATATTCTCCAAATAACATCGATAAATTAGCAGAGAAACGTAACATTATTTATCTCCCTTATTCATAGTGCATGAAGCAGGTTTCAGTCGGTGCGTCCGCTGCGTTATCGGCGATATCTTCAAATTCCATGACGTTATCCAGTTCGCTGCCCATCGAAATATTGGTCACACGCTCGAGAATAACTTCCACGACTACCGGTACCCGATATTGCGCCATTAAGGCTTTCGCCTGTTCAAAGGCTGGCGCAATATCTTCCGGTTTGAAGACCCGAATAGCTTTACAACCTAAACCTTCCGCTACTTTTACGTGGTCAACACCGTAGCCATTCACTTCACTGGAGTTGATATTCTCGAAAGCGAGTTGCACGCAGTAGTCCATGTCAAAAGCGCGTTGTGACTGACGAATCAGGCCGAGATAGGCGTTATTCACCAGCACATGGATGTACGGAATGTTGAACTGCGCGCCAACGGCTAACTCTTCAATCAGGAACTGGAAGTCAAAGTCGCCAGAAATCGCCACCACATTGCGTTTCGGATCAGCGGCACAAACCCCCAGCGCCGCCGGAATCGTCCAGCCTAACGGACCAGCCTGACCACAGTTGATCCAGTGGCGGTCTTTAAAGACATGCAGCATTTGTGCCGCAGCGATTTGTGACAGACCAATGGTGGTGACATAGCAAACATCGCGACCAAAGGCTTTGTTCATCTCTTCATACACGCGCTGCGGTTTCACCGGCACGTTGTCGAAATGGGTTTTGCGCAGCAAAGTGCGTTTGCGCTGCTGGCAGTCGGCGACCCATTCTTTACGACACGGCAGACGACCCGCTTTTTGCATCTCCTGCGCCACTTCAACCAGCAGTGTCAGCGCCGCTTTAGCATCAGAGACAATGCCGAGATCCGGACACAGCACGCGACCAATTTGCGTCGGCTCAATATCGATATGAACGATTTTGCGCCCTTCGGTGTATTTCTCTACCGAACCGGTATGACGGTTAGCAAAACGGTTACCGATACCAAACACCATGTCGGACGCCAGCAACGTTGCGTTACCGTAACGATGCGCGGTTTGCAGACCCACCATCCCGGCCATCAGTTCATGATCGTCCGGGATACAGCCCCAGCCCATCAGCGTTGGGATCACCGGAACGCTGGTCAGTTCAGCAAACTGTTGTAACAGTGCAGCTGCGTCAGCATTAATTACCCCGCCCCCGGCAACAATCACCGGACGTTCGGCCTGGATTAACATTTCTACAGCTTTTTCGATCTGCATACGGCTGGCAGCAGGTTTGTAGACCGGCAGCGGTTCGTACATGTCAGGATCAAACTCGATTTCCGCAACCTGAACGTCGAACGGTAAATCCACCAGTACCGGACCCGGACGACCAGAACGCATCAGGTGAAATGCCTGTTGCAGCACGCGAGGCACCAGCGCCGCTTCACGAACTGTAACCGCCATTTTGCTGACCGGTTTAGCAATTGCTTCAATATCTACGGCCTGAAAATCTTCTTTATGCAGACGGGCGCGCGGTGCCTGGCCGGTAATGCACAGAATAGGAATGGAATCAGCAGAAGCGGAATAGAGCGCGGTGATCATGTCCGTGCCCGCAGGACCGGAAGTCCCCAGACATACGCCGATATTCCCTGCCATTGCGCGGGTATAACCTTCCGCCATGTGCGAAGCACCTTCCACATGACGCGCCAGAATGTGACGAATACCGCCGTGCTTACGCATCGCTGAGTAGAACGGATTGATTGCAGCTCCCGGAACGCCGAAGGCGGTGGTGATACCTTCTTTCTCCAGCACATACATTGCCGCGTCAACGGCTCTCATTTTTGCCATTTTCTTCCTACCTCTATTAATTGGAAAAATTTTCCAACTTCCAAATTTTGTCAAAAAAACCCGCTCCGCAGAGCGGGATGCGACAGACACTATGGATGTGCTTTCAGTCCCAACGCCGTGCTGATATCGCGGGCGGTGTCTCTGACCAGCTCACCCTGACTGACAAAACGATCTTCTGTCAGTCTTGATGAAGGCCCGGAGATGGAGATAGCGGCAACAACACTACCTACATCATCGTAAATTGCTGAAGCTATGCAATTCAGGCCTACAACATGCTCTTCTTTATCTACGGTATAGCCCAGTTCACGCGCTTGTTCCAGGTCCTTTAGCAAGGTGGGCATATCCACAAGCGTCGTTGGCGTAAACTGCTGCAAACCGGTTTGCAGAATGATGCTCATCAACTCCTCTTCCGCCAGCGGATAAAGCAACGCCTTGCCCGCACCGGAAGCATGCAGCGGCAGACGACTGCCCAGTGGCGCACACATCCTGACCATCGATTTACACTCCAGCTGACCAATTAATACTGCTTCATTGCCGTTACGAATCGCGACATTGACCGTTTCGCCGGAAAGTAACATCAGGCGGCGCATAAACGGCCCGGCGACGGAGAGAACATCGCGGTTATGGATGTACGCCGCACCGACGTTAAAGACACCTAATCCTATATGCCACCAGCCTAACTGACTGTCCTGATAGACAAAATCCGCTGCCTGTAAAACCTTCAGCAAGCGAAAGGTCGTGGAGAGCGGCAAATCCAGATTGAGAGAAATATCGCTAACCGACGAACTTCCCCCACTTTTTTCCAGATATTGCAGAATCGCAATTCCCCGCTCTAATGCCTGTGCGCCCTTCTGTGCCACAGGCTCCGCCTGTCCTGGCCTGCCGCGCCGTCTAACTTCCGTCATACCTACGTTAACTCCGACCTACAAGTGAGCATAAACAATGAACAATTAGTTTATCTTATGCAAGTCGGTTGCAGGCGTCACGCAAAACAGAGTTCCTGTTCAGGAATACTTTCAACATCACAGTTGTCACTGCCGCCGCGATCGATGGTCAGAAAATCGGTGACGCGCTGCCAGGCGAAAAGTGGGTGATGCCAGACGTTACGATGGTAATTCACTCCCTGTTCGCCGTTGGTGATAAACGCCCGCAGCGTTGACAGGTCTGGTTTGTCGTCACCTAACGCCACGACCACCACAAACACCTCACCTTTCATCGGGATAAAGGCCTGAGTACCCAGCGGATGACGTTCGAGTTCGTGAATGGTCAGCGGCAGATTCGCCGGTTGCGCGCGGTTAATGCTGATAAGCGTACGGTCTTGCTCAAGAATCTCAACCAGCGCCAAATCGTGGTAACGCTCCACCAGGCCATTGTTAATATGGAAAAAATCCCGTTGCTGCGTTTCGATTACGTCGCCATAAGCACTAAAGGCTTCCTGACTTAACGGTAATACCTGAAGTTTCATCTTTTTGTCCTTGTAACATAATTCCGTTCAACCACCGCCGACCGGTCAGCTTGGTTTCAATAACAGGCAATCTAAAACCTTAAGAGAACAACATCAATACAAAAGTTGGAATATTTTTCCAAAACTAGATTTAGTCCACAAATTGAACAGGGTTATCATGTAAAAATACTGATAAATCAGAGGATAAGAAAATCACGCAACTTGCGGATTTAAAAGGGGATGCCTGAAGATGTTCGATCCAGAAACCTTGCGGACTTTCATTGCGGTTGCTGAAACAGGAAGTTTTTCAAAAGCGGCAGAACGATTATGTAAAACCACGGCGACGATCAGTTATCGCATTAAACTTCTGGAAGAGAATACCGGAGTAGCGCTGTTTTTCCGTACGACTCGCAGCGTGACGTTGACAGCGGCTGGCGAGCATCTACTTTCCCAGGCCAGAGACTGGCTGAGCTGGCTGGAAAGTATGCCAAGCGAGCTGCAACAGGTGAATGATGGCGTGGAACGCCAGGTGAATATTGTCATCAACAACCTGCTCTACAACCCCCAGGCCGTCGCCCAGTTGCTGGCGTGGCTGAATGAGCGTTACCCCTTTACCCAGTTTCACATCTCCCGACAAATCTATATGGGCGTCTGGGACTCGCTATTGTACGAAGGTTTTTCGCTGGCTATCGGCGTCACGGGAACTGAGGCGCTGGCAAATACCTTTAGTCTTGATCCCTTAGGATCGGTGCAATGGCGCTTTGTCATGGCGGCGGATCATCCGCTGGCGAACGTTGAAGAGCCGCTAACAGAAGCGCAGTTGCGGCGCTTTCCGGCGGTCAATATTGAAGACAGCGCCCGCACCTTAACCAAACGCGTCGCCTGGCGATTGCCAGGGCAAAAAGAGATTATTGTTCCCGATATGGAAACGAAAATCGCCGCCCATCTGGCGGGCGTTGGCATTGGTTTTTTGCCAAAATCGCTTTGCCAGTCAATGATCGATAATCAACAACTGGTCAGCCGGGTAATCCCAACGATGCGCCCTCCTTCGCCATTGAGTCTGGCATGGCGCAAATTTGGCAGCGGCAAAGCGGTAGAAGATATTGTGACCTTGTTTACCCAGCGCAGGCCGGAAATCAGCGGATTTTTAGAAATTTTCGGCAACCCACGCAGTTAAAAATCAAGTTTCCTTGCGCGTTGGCGCGTAAAATAGCGCGCAAGCTGATTTGAGGTTCACTTTTAACTATGCAAGAGAGACACACGGAACAGGACTATCGTGCCCTGCTGATTGCTGATACGCCCATTATTGATGTTCGCGCCCCTATCGAGTTTGAGCAAGGCGCAATGCCCGCCGCTATCAATCTGCCGTTAATGAATAACGATGAACGCGCCGCCGTTGGCACCTGCTATAAACAGCAAGGCTCAGACGCAGCGCTGGCGCTGGGACATAAACTGGTTGCGGGTGAAATTCGTCAGCAGCGCATGGACGCCTGGCGGGCAGCGTGCCTGCAAAATCCGCAAGGTATTCTCTGCTGCGCCCGTGGCGGTCAGCGCTCACATATTGTGCAAAGCTGGTTGCATGCAGCGGGGATTGATTATCCGCTGGTGGAAGGCGGTTATAAGGCACTGCGCCAGACCGCGATTCAGGCGACTATTGAACTGGCACAAAAACCGATAGTGCTGATTGGCGGTTGTACCGGCAGCGGTAAAACGCTGTTAGTGCAGCAACAGCCGAACGGTGTTGATCTGGAAGGGTTGGCGCGTCATCGCGGTTCGGCGTTTGGTCGCACGTTACAACCACAACTTAGCCAGGCGAGTTTTGAAAACCTGCTGGCTGCCGAAATGCTAAAAACCGACGCCCGTCAGAATTTGCGCCTGTGGGTGCTGGAAGACGAAAGCCGGATGATCGGTTCGAATCACCTGCCGGAATGCCTGCGCGAGCGAATGACTCAGGCGGCGATTGCGGTGGTAGAAGATCCGTTTGAGATCCGTCTTGAGCGCCTGAACGAAGAGTATTTCTTGCGTATGCATCATGATTTTACCCACGCGTACGGCGACGAACAGGGCTGGCAGGAATATTGCGAATACCTGCATCACGGACTTTCGGCTATTAAGCGTCGGCTGGGGCTACAGCGATATAACGAACTGGCTGCAAGGCTGGATGCAGCACTGACAACGCAACTCACCACCGGCAGCACCGACGGTCATCTGGCCTGGCTGGTGCCGTTACTTGAAGAATATTACGACCCGATGTATCGCTATCAGCTTGAGAAAAAAGCGGAAAAAGTTGTCTTTCGCGGTGAGTGGGCGGAAGTGGCGGAATGGGTTAAGGCGCGGTAATGAGGGACGTATTTGTATTAGTCGCGACTTGATCTGACACATGGCCTTGAAAGGTTGAGAGTTACCGGTTTTGATATGAGTGTCGAATCCTTATCCAAAACAAGAGGTAACTCTCATGCTTCATACTGCCAATCCCGTCATCAAACACAAAGCCGGTTTGCTCAATCTGGCTGAAGAACTCAGCAACGTATCAAAAGCCTGTAAAATCATGGGCGTTTCGCGTGATACGTTTTATCGTTACCGCGAACTGGTCGCTGAAGGCGGTGTGGATGCGCAGATTAATCGTAGTCGCCGCGCTCCTAACCTTAAGAACCGTACCGATGAGGCAACTGAACAGGCTGTTGTTGATTACGCCGTCGCTTTCCCGACACATGGTCAGCACCGGGCCAGCAACGAGCTGCGTAAACAGGGGGTTTTTATCTCCGACAGTGGTGTCCGTTCTGTCTGGTTACTCCATAACCTTGAGAATCTCAAAAGACGATACTGAACAAATTTTATCAGGTGACGTTCCGTAAAAAGTTGTATGGAGTTCTCGATGCAGTCGGCGCGACTATCAGTACCCTCGCTGAACCCTGGACTATCGGGCCGCCGTACTGGGGCATGTCACCCTGGCGTGCCGCTGGTTTTCCGCTAATGGTTTATTTCCTCTTTCTTTCCCGGCAAGAATTTATTTTAATCCGGAAGGATTATTTATTTTCAGATAGGGACTCACATTAAACACGTAACATTTTAATTAATGCATGGCTGAATATGTATTACACAATGTCAGATATCGTAAAAGACCAGTGCAATTCTATGTAAACTCTCTGACTGTTCATTTTATTTGTTGTTTCAGGGTCGGAACTCACCCTCAATAAACAACTGAATACGAGTAGATATTCATCGTCTGAGCTATATGGCTTTACACAATAGCCGACATGTCTTTTCTCAGTCAGGAATTTTACTTTTCCTCACTACGAAGTTGACGACTTCGATATGGGATAGACTCTTAATTCAAGCAATTACTCTGCACAAGCATCAGGCAATCCAGCTCCAATATTTGTTATAAAATAATGCGTAACATTAATTTCACCAACAAAAAAAGGTTTACACCATCCCCTTGCCCTGGTATCTTACCATATTTACACCACACTTTTTTTTGTATCTGGATCATTCTTTGATACGATTTTCGCCACTTGTTCCCTGGCCCTCACTGTCAATGTTTTCTTAAACCTACCCCCATCATCATTTGTTAGGGAAAAATAAGAAAAAAAATAATCATCTTCTACATTTGTGTATATTGATATATCCACCGCTACGTGCGGAAAAAAATCTGGGAGCCATGTAAAAACTCCATCATTTTCTGGTATTGCCATATAGTTTATGTAATGTTTACTTACAAGAGATTCATCTTTGTATAAATAAAGATAAGTAATTACGCATAAAACAACAATGATTATAATAGCAAAAATAAATATTATCATCTTTGATAGATTACTTGAGATAGCCAGCATCTTGTAAAGCCTTTATCGTTTTTTTATGCTCTGGATTAATATAATCACTACATCTATCTGAGCAATCTGTTGTTGATGGACATGTCAACCCATGGTCATTTACAGCCAAGTCTTTTTTATTATCTTCAATCATTTCAGAATGGGATAGCTTTACTTTTCTGCCGTACATACCGAACAGATTTAACCCGTAATCTCTAATCTCTTTTTCATAACCCAGCCCTTTCGCCGATCGGCTAACACCAGCGTCATTTAATTTAGACACTCGACAAAATGCCATACAATGGAAAAATTGATCAGTCCCACCTAAATTTAATCTCTTCATATCTTCATAAGTATCAGATAATATATCCCATGCTCTTTGATGGTTTAGTTGATCTTTTCTTCTTATTAGCGCTACATCTGCGGGACTTAACCCTAATGGATCAATACCATTCACCGGATTCAGCGGATACGCATACAGACTCCATCCCCCCTCCAGCCCTATCGGGTCCTGAGTGATATACCGCCCCTGCAACGGATCGTAGTACCGGTTCCGGTTGTAGTACAGCCCCGACTCCTTATCATACTGCTGCCCCGGCAGCCGGTACGGCTGGTGCAGGTGATGCGGGTTCTCTTCATTCAGCTGGTTGCCCCACTCATCATACTCCCCGCTCCACGCAATGTTTCCATCCGCATCCATCAGCGCCAGCATTATTTACTATGTAGGAAATTCAAAACACATCCATTTTTCTTATTAATTTCTATAATAAATACACCACCCGCAACTTCATAAGGTAACTTTGCTCCCTCAACAACCCAACTATCTGGTAGTTCCGTAATTAAATATGGTTTTTCTTCTTCTGCAATCCGTTCGCCATAGCGATACCTAACATATATTTCAGCTAATTGTATCGCCATTGTTTCAGTTTTTACCGTATTTTTAACAGAGTATTTATCTAAATGTAATTTTTCCACATACCTCATAAAAATAATGTTTTCATCAGAACCGTAAACAGCTGTCTCATTACAGGCAAATAGTATAAAAAATGAAAGCATCGAAAATATTGAACTATATTTCATTGAATCTCCTTATAGGCCCCACTAATAAAAGCACTAAAATTAATCATGATACGGTATGCATACTGAACTCAATCCCGGGACACTATTTCTGATAAAAATATATTCTCCTTTATTATTAAGCGCCTCAAATCGTCCATCAGGTGTTGCGAGATAAAATGCTTCAAGATTATTATCTTTACTTCTTACAAGATTTTTATCGCTACTTGAAAAAAATTCATCAACATAATCGCCATGACTATCTGCACCGTGAGTATGATAAGCAGCAACTCTATCTGTACCTGTGGGACATTTTCTTTTCAGAGGATATGACTCCTTTCTTAAATTATCAGTTTCTGCCTTAGATGCAAAATATTTTCCATTAGTATCTTTACAGACAATACCAGAGTATTCCATATCATTACATAGAGATCTATTCTGCGTTTCTTTCAAAGCATCTAACGCAGCATCTGCAGTACTATCAAATTTACTTGGTCCTATTATACGTGAAAGAACACCACAAACTCCCCCCGTACATGCTCCAGATCTGGCATCATCCCAAGTCTGCAATAATCCCATAGGGTCAATTTGTTGTAGTGGATTTAAAGGATACTGATATAAATTCCATCCCCCTTTCAACCCCATCGGGTCCTGAGTAATATACCGCCCCTGCAACGGATCGTAGTACCGGTGACGGTTATAGTACAGCCCTGATTCCTCATCATGCTGCTGCCCTGGCAGACGGTACGGCTGATACACATGATGCGGGTTCTCCTCATTAAGCTGGTTGCCCCATTCATCATATTCCGCGCTCCACGCCGTATTGCCGTCTTCGCTGATAAGCGCCAGCGGCAGTCCCCGGTGGTCGCAGTGATAAAGATGAGCTTTTCGCGCCGGTGTGTATTCCGGCTCCACCTGTCTGGCCAGTTGCTCCACCGTCAGCCCGCACTGCGCAAGCCACGCCCGGCTTTCACTGCTCACGCGGTCTGCCCGGATTTCTTCCTCCAGTCTGTCCAGCAGCCGCACCAGTTCAGCCGGAAATACCACGCCGTGCCCGTCCTCGCTCCCTTCCTGCTGCAGCTTCTCCGCCAGGCTGCGGCGCTGCGCTTTCTCCCGCTCGCCGTTGTCTGTTTCGATGCGGATGAGCGGCGCGAAGCTCCCCGGCTGATATACCGTCTGGATACGCGTGGTGTCGGTCTGTACCGTCGTCAGCCGGTCGCCGTCCCACCCGTACCACGTCACCTCCGGTTTCCGCGACAGCGACATCCATCCCGTCAGGTCACGCTCGCGACGCCACACCCGTTTCCCTGTCCGGCGACCCAGCGGGTCGTAAAGGTATCGGCTCTCGACCAGCGGCTCACCATGCTGTATCCGCGTGTAAAACACCAGCCGGTGCTGGCTGTCGTAGTGGTAGTGGTGGGTCCGCTCGTCGTCCGTCCGTATCACACCCGTCGGGATGCGGTCCGTCTTCTCCGTCAGCCTGCCGTATTCATCGTAACGGTACAGGTAATGCGCGTCTTTGGTGATGCGGTTATCCGGCCACGCCGTGAGGGTGCTGTCCGGGTGCAGCTCCGGGTCCGGCAGCCGGTTTCCCGCCGGGTCGGTCGCATACGGGATGCGGATGTCCAGGTCCGGTGCAAGGGTGCGCACGCCCTCCAGCCTGCCCGTGGCGCTGTAGCCGTATTCCCGCGTCTGCCGCGGGCCGCTGATGCGCACCAGGTCGCCAT
>ERZ791601.1239-NODE-1239-length-13380-cov-48.868552_pt1 | contig 13380 bp, 19 predicted proteins | sample MGYA00509967_ERZ791601 | MGnify/ENA primary metagenome ERZ791601 (study PRJEB30046, sample SAMN00791930) | human gut metagenome | study: EMG produced TPA metagenomics assembly of the A metagenome-wide association study of gut microbiota in type 2...
ACACAGCAATTTTTGTAAGGTTTTGTAGTGTTTATAGCAACATATGTACTATAGAATGTGGTATACTATAATTGTACCAAGAAAGAGGCCACACCGGATGGCCCGACCGGGTCCATTCAGATCAGCCCTTGGATGAAAGGAGATAATTACCATGATTATTAAAGACGCACTGGGCCATACTGCAGAGGTCCATATGTATGACAATAACACCGGCATGGATTTCGTCGAAGAGTACCTGAACGCAGGGTCCCTTGACCGTGATGCTGATGGTGCATACTTGGTGGAGGATGTCCACTACATTGACGACTATGCCAAGGAGGCATGCAACGGAAGCAACCCCGATTTTGAAGAGGCATTGAATGCCGAATGGAACTTTAAGGAGATGTGACAACATGGAGATGCACAAGTTCATCGTTGAAATTAACCCCGACGGCCATGTGACGTGCTGCGAATATGAGGACCCTGACGACACTTATCGGGCCTCTAATGATCGCGCATGGTTGGCTGGATACAAGCAGGCCCTGGCCCATTGCAACGAACAAGTGGGTTTACTGGAATCATTTAAGGACACCAGTTTGCCCGGAAAACTCCGGTATCAGGGTGCTGCTCAGGTTCAGGACGTGGTAAAATCTTACTTAAATGAATATCTCCGCAAATAAGTCGAAACGGCCCACAGGGCCGTCTACCGGGACCGCCCGCCCGGCACTGATGATGACAGGGCCCTATTGAAAGGAGTTATGTATTATGTCCGAAGCTATGATTAAGACCGAAAACAAGGGTGCCATGATGGTATCCGATGTAATGAACACCGGCGTCGGGTACACCGACATGAATCTGACCGACCGCAATGCAGCAGTCACGTTTTACAACGCGACCAGCAACCCCGCCAACAAGTTGAAAGAGCACGTCAACGAGGTGCTGTCTTTGGTGCATGTGTCCGTCGAGTGCGTGGAGGTCAGCAAGGAGGATGCACCGGAGGGCAAGGTGATCGCCCCGCGTATCGTCTTTATCACGGAGGATGGGCAGTCTTACTCGTGTGTATCCGTCGGTGTTTACCAGTCGCTCAAACGCATGTTTATGCTGCTGGGCACCCCCGACACCTGGACCGAACCGGTGAAGATCAAACCTGTGCTGATTAGCACCAAGAAGGGCCAGGTCCTGTCCCTGAACCTGGTTTAATTTGACCGGTGGCCACAGCACTTGTGCTGTGGCCTTATTTGTTATAGGAGATCACCATGAAACGCAATAACAAATCTGTACTGTTAGCGAGTGACAACCCTACTGAGGCCCTTGTAATGGCTATTGTATACAGCGGAGTGCTCGAAAAGGACGCAAAGTTTTTTTGCTCCGACTGGGCCCGGGTCCTGTTTCGGTATCTTGACATTAAAACAGATCCCCTAGACTGGTATCTGATGATTTTGGCTAGAAAGGAACGTGAAAAGCATGGCCGCAGGCGCAGCTAAAGCAAGAGCAACCCTTAAATATGGCCCCGAATTATATACCCCTTATGCCCTGGAATCCTGGCCAGACAGTGAGATGCGCAAGGAATACACGCGACTGCGCGACATTGCACAAAAACGTATCAAGCGACTGTCAAAGGACCCGATCAGCAGCACGAGCGACATTTACAAAGAATTTGCCGGAGGCTTTCCCACCATCAAGGCGATGCGCGGAGACCGGAAAGCGCTTGAACAAGCCCTTGCAGATGTTGCGCGTTTTGTCCGTGCCAAAGGGTCCACTGTGGGCGGTGCCCGTGAGGAATTTGCGGAAAGAATGAAAGTCGGTGGCATTGATGCGTCGAAGGTCCCCGAAGATCAGTATACTGCCCTGTCAGAATGGTGGGAGATCGTCAAAGCCTCCGGTGTGTATTACTATCCGTCAGATCAGCCAGTCATGTACTGGAGAGAAAAAGGCGGTTATAATGTCAGCATTGACGATTTTGTCAAATGGCAGCAAGGTGAGGTTAGTTATGGCAAAGACTGGGACTACAGCGACGGCAGCAGCTCCGCCGACTTGCGCGGAGGTTTTGGTGGAGGCTTGTAATTACAATCCTGTGCCCTGGCTTATGGAGCATTTGGATTGCAAGCACACCAAGGGCAAAAAGCGCAAGACGAACAAAAAGCGTTTATATATTAATATGCCGTGCGCATTTGATATTGAAACCAGCCGAGTTTGTACTGACATTGACGGCAACCCCCATACCATTATGTATATCTGGCAATGTCAGCTAGGCCTAGATGTTACGATCATCGGCAGGACCTGGGAAGAATGGTTACATTTTACCGGCACGATTAGCGACTACTTACGGGCCAATAGTGGGCCGCAAGGTGCCTGGTACCTCTGTATGTATGTGCACAACCTGGCGCATGAATTTCAGTACTTGTCCGGGGTGCTGGATTTCGGCCCCGGTGAAGTGTTTGCCAGCAAGCCCCGGCGAGTTTTGAAATGCGACAACCGTGCGATAGAATACCGGTGCAGTATGCGGCATAGTAACCTCTCATTGGATGCATGGGGCAAACAGCTGGGTGCTCCACATGCAAAATTAACAGGCGCCCTTGACTACTCCAAAGTCCGGTACCCCTGGACCCCATTAACCTCCACCGAATTGGCATACTGTATCAATGACGTGCGGTGCATTGTAGAGTGCCTGCTGATCGAGATGGAGCGCGACGGTGATGACCTGTACACTTTGCCACTGACGCGAACCGGATATGTCCGACGCATGGCACGGCAGGCAATGTACAAGTGGGGCATTAACCGGGTCAAGCGCCTATTGCCAACCTGGGAACTATACCAGATGTTACGCGAGGCATTAAGGGGCGGTGACACCCATGCAAGTCGGTATTATGTCGGCCTCCATCTGGAAAACGTCGGGTCCGTCGACATGTCAAGCGCCCACCCCGCAGTGCAGTGCGAATGCTATTTTCCGATGTCCCCTTTTCGGCAGGAGCCCGCGACCGTGCAGCGCCTCATGCAATGTATGCGGCACGGCAAAGCCTGCCTGATGCGATTGCAGGTCAAAGGATTGCGTCAACGGTATAAATGGTGGGGGTTCCCCTACATACCGTTGGCAAAGGTCCGGCATTGTGAAGGGTATATAAACGACAATGGCCGCCTGCTGTCCGCAGATCATTTTGAGATCACCATAACAGATATTGATTTTAGAATTATTGCCAAGGAATACGACTGGGACGCCCTCAATGTGCTGGACTTATACACGTCCGATTATGGCAAGCTGCCAGCGCCCTTGACAGACTGCGTAAAAGAGAGCTACACCGGCAAAACGTCCCTAAAAGGTGTGGCCGGTCAAGATTTGTATTATGTTAAAGCCAAAGGCGACTTAAACAGTTATTACGGCATGACAGCACAAGATCCCCTGCAGCTGGATACGCTTTTTGACGAGGACGACCCGGACAACCTGTGGAGCGAGTGCACCGATGACCCGGAGGGCAGTTATAACGACCATTGCCCCCATCTGTTTTTGCCGTATCAGTGGGGTGTCTGGACCACGGCCCACACGCGCAAGCGCCTCAAGATCGCACAATGGGCCGCAGGCAAAAATGGCGTGTACTGTGATACTGACAGCGTAAAATACATGGGCGACATTGACTTGACGGAGTTTAACCGGGCTGCGAAACAGTTGGCGAAAGATAATGGTGCCTGTGCGACAGACCCCAAGGGCCATATACATTATATGGGCGTGTACGAACAAGAACACAGTTACGCGGAGTTTATGACCTGGGGTGCCAAAAAATACGCGACCACCTACACCAAAGGCGGCAGAATTACCACCACGATCGCTGGAGTGAGTAAGCGCAAAGGTGGGCTGGAATTGGCCCTTTGGGGTGGGTTTGATGCCTTTAAGCCAGGTTTTACGTTTTGCCTGGCTGCCGGCAATCAAGTCATATATAATGACCGCCCAAAGGTGCCGGATTTTATAGTTGACGGGCACAAGGTCCACATAACGAGAAACCTATGTATTTGTGACAACACCTACACCCTGGGAATTACGGACGAATACGCCAAGATATTGGGGTACAAGATCATAGAGGCTGTATAATGAAAATTTTAGTCGCATGTGAAGAATCACAGACTGCCTGCAAAGCGTTCAGAGCCCGCGGGCATGAGCCATACGTAAACGGCGGTTGCAAAGATGCCCACGGAAACTACCGCAAATTCCAAGGCCGAAAAGAACGCAACCCCAAAATAAGAAGCAAAACATTTCCCGGCATCGCCGAGGCGATGGCAGATCAATGGGGGTGCTTACATGATTAAGCTATACACGGACGACGGCTGGCCCAACTTTTCAGAGGATGACGGCATTCTATCCACAGGGGCCCCCATCATTTTTATTTGGGGCGGGCGCGGCACCGGCAAAACGTATGGAGCCCTCAAGCATGTGCATGAGGAGGAAGAAGAGTTTTTGTACTTGCGCCGCACGCCGCAGCAGGCGGAGTTGATTTGCTCGTCTCCGCTTATGTGGCCATGGTCCCCGCTGAACAACGACCTGCAAACACACTATGCGCCCTTTAAGATGTCAAAAATCGCTGGCATGTACGAGGTGGGCAACGCAGGGGCCTATACTGACACCGGGGTACCTATTCGACCGGCGCAGATGTCGGGGGTGCTGGGCAATGTTGTCACGATGGCCCGCACCCGTGGCTTTTCGAGCCCCAATACTGATATTATAATTTTAGACGAGTATCAAAAGGAGGAATCCGACTATTACCGGCGCGGGGAGGGCGTGGGCCTTGCGAACATTTATGAAACGGTCAATCGAAACCGCGAATTGCAAGGACAAAAACCCATCACGCTGCTGTGCATGTCGAATGCCGTGGGCATGGCAAACCCCTATTATATGCAATGGGATATTGCCGATACGGTGGAAAAGATGATCGGCAAAAAAGAGCGCGTAAAGCTGTTAAAAGACAAGGGCATTTTGCTGATCGACTTGGTGGACAGCCCCATAGCCAAAGAAAAAGCAAATACTGCCCTGTACCGGTCCATGAGCGGCACAGACTTTTACCGGTCAGCAATCGAAAACCAGTACAGCGCGGAGGAAAAAAGCCTTGTGGCATCCCGCCCCTTGCGCGAATATTACCCACTTGTGCAGATTGGCCGGTGCTGTATCTATGAGCACAAAAGCAGACCCGTCTATTATGTATGTCGGCACCGCTCCGGCGATATGCCAATGTACGGCACCGGTGACTATGAACGCAAACGATTCCGGGCCGCGTATGGGTATATCTGGCCCGCATATCTGCAGCGGCAAATTGAGTTTGAGCGATATTCGGATGAAATTTTTTTCCGGGAATACTGCAGCGACACTTGATTTTTTCGCACAATCGAATATAATAAAGATAATCCCCGGTGCCCAAAGGCAGCCCCCAGAAGGGGCGGGCAAGCGTCAGCCAGCGCAAGAACCGGGGATTTTATTCTATTCATATTTTACGGAGGTGCACAAAAAATGGATGCTAGCACTGTTTTGCAGGCTATTTCTAACGTGGGTTTTCCGATCGCGGCATTTTTGCTGATGTGGTATCAGTGCAACACGGTCGTTAAAGAAAACACGGCAGCTATTACTGAAATGCGTGTGGCCTTGGACGACATTAAAAAAGGGTGATCGCCATGGGATGCTATATTATTTTTGCCCAGTCGATTACGAACGAACGTGCATACTTGCTGGCTGACTTGTGCACCCGTTTGGACCTGGGCTACTACAGTGACTGGGCCAACGATGCCCACACGCGGCAGTGCTGTGCCGTGGGTCCCGTCACCAAAGGTGACAAAGACCAGGTGATTAAGTGCCTGGCCCATGAAACTTACGTTGTAATGGAGGCGACAAAAATTGAAAATCAGTGAAAAAGCGGCCCTTGCCATGGCCGGTTATACAAAAGCCGAGATTGAGGCCATGGACAAACCCCCGCAGACGGCCCCCGCCGCTGTGCAGAATCCTGCTATTCCGCAGCAGGTCCCGCCGTTGGCGGCTCCGCCCGCCATGCAGATCGCGCAGCCCGCACCGCAGCCTGCCCCGCAGCCTTTGCAGCCGAGCGGCCAGTATGATGGCCTTGAAGCTCTGCTGCAGCAGATTCTGCAGGGCCAGCAGTCCACCACCCAGGCAATGCAGACCATGACCCAGACCATGCAGGCCAACGCTCTGGGCCTTGGTATCCAGCAGCAGCCCGCAGCCGATGCAAGCACGGTGACGGCCCGTATCATTGACCCCACTTTTGGACAGGAGGTAAAATAATATGCCGCTTGGTATGAGTTTTGCGGATATCGCCGCAATTTTGACCGAGATCAATAAGATGGCGACCGGCCAGGAACCCACGTCGCCCATCGTGGACACGTCCAGTTTTGTGTCTGTCGCGCAGGCCACACTGTTGACCGGCACCGACAACTACACCAAGGCAATCAGCCAGGTGCTGGGCCGCACTATTTTTGCGGTGCGGCCCTATGATGCGCCGATGAAGCGCCTGCAGGTTACCGGCGACGACTGGGCCAACCATGTCCGCAAGATCAATTTCTGCGATTCTGACCCCGTGACGGACAAGGCGTGGGCCCTGGAAGATGGCCAGAGCGTCGACATGTACGAGGTGCATAAGCCCCAGGTCCTGCAGACCAACTATTACGGCCAGACCAACTATAGCCGCGTGTATACCCAGGCCGACACCCAAATGCAGGCGGCATTTAAGGGGCCGGAAGAGCTGGCGCAGTTTTGGTCCTCTTTTGTCCTCCATCTCTCCAACCAGATCGAGGCCGACCGGCGCAACCTTGCAAACAACCTGATGGCAAACCACCTTACCGGCATGACCGTCACCAGCCCCAAAAGCGTTATTTACCTGCTGGATGAGTACAACGCCCAGCAGGGTACCAAACTGACGGTTGCCGACGTGTACAAGGAGGCCAATTTCCCGGGTTTTGCAAAATACGCTTACGGGCGTATCAACGATATTTCGCGGCTGATGAAGGAACGCACAATCAACTGGCACCAGAACTGGGAGATCGGCAGCAAGACTTACAGCATTATGCGTCATACCCCGTATGATCGCCAGCACCTGTATTTGTACAGCGGCACCCAGAGCCAAATTGACGCCCGCGTCATCCCCGAGGTATTCCACGATGACATGCTCCGGTACCGCGACGCGGAGCAGGTCACGTTCTGGCAGGACATCGACGACCGGGAAACGATCGCCGCAACCCCTGTTGTTACCAGTACCGCAGGCGTAGCAACCAAAAATGCAGCCGTGCAGCTGACCAACGTGTTTGGCTGTCTGCTGGACTGGGATGCAATCGGGTACACTCCGAAGCTGTCCCGCGTCGTCCCCACGCCGATGAACGCGCGCGGCCTGTATACCAATTTCTGGTACCATTACGGCTGGAGCTGGTACGATGATTTCACCGAAAATGCCGTCCTGTTTTTGATGACGGCGGGCGACGTGACCGCGCCCAGCGAGGGCCGCGCAGCCAAAGCCACCACCCTCAAAACCACTATGCACAAGGACGCAGACCCCTTTAAGTCCTGACCGGCACCGGCGGGCATTGCCTGCCGGTTATTTTATAAGGAGGTGTGCAGCATGCAGGCAATATTTTACCAGATCACCAAGCGCTCAAACAGCACCAAGCTGCCCACTGGTGGGCAAACGTTTGAGATCAACTTAAAAAGCCCGTGCACCATTATCGACCCCGAAATTAAAATTGCCACGGAAAGCAACCCCACCGGGTACAATTATTGCAATATACCCATTTTTGGCCGATATTATTGGGTCAAAAACTGGACATATTCGGACGCGCGCTGGATTGCATCCTTGACCGTTGACACCCTGGCCAGTTACCGGGATCAGATCAGCAGCGCAACCGAGTATGTTGTACGGTCGTCCGCCAAGTATGATGGCACCATTTCGGATTGTCTTTACCCGGCGACAGCCAAAGTGCAGAGCGTAACCACCTCTTTTCAAGGTGGATTCGCTGAAACAATCAGCGGTGGTTTTTTCGTGATAGGGTTTATTGCCAAAAATGCCAACTCTATCGGAGCTATAACCTATGTAGTTATGACCCCCGGAAACGCTAAAAAACTATCTGCAAAATTGCTGACTGATGTGTCATACCTTGGTATTGATAATTCCGAAATCAGCGACAATTTGACAAAGGTCCTTTTCAATCCGTATCAGTATATTGTAAGTTGCAACTATTTTCCATTTGACATCGCTGAACTCACCGCGCATTTGCCGCTTGTGGCTAGGATTGATGTCGGGTGGTGGTCTGTGGATGTCCCCGGGTGGATTTTGGGCGAAGATAACAACAACTTTAAAAAATCGGTAAGTGTGACTGTTCCGAAGCACCCCCAGGCGGCAAATCGTGGCGAGTATTGCAATGTTGCCCCTTACACGGATTACACTATTTATTTGCAGCCCTTTGGAGTGATACCCCTTGATGCCTCTAAAATGTGGGGGGCTGCCACATTATCTATACAATATATGGCGGATCTTTTCACCGGTGACAGCGTACTGCGCATATTTACCAATGACAAGCAGCTGATACACGAGACGACCGCAAAACTAGGTGTGCCGGTGCAGCTGTCAAATATTAACTTTGGTATCCCCTCCGGCAGTGGTGGGCTTTTACAAACCGGTATTGCTGCCGCGTTTGGAGGTCTACAAGCGGCATTATCCGGCGGTACTTTTTCGGACGTCGGAAACGGTATTTTAAATGCAGCACAAGCAACTAATGCGGATGTCGCAAGCAAAGGCGCTACAGGGTCTACAATCGCTTTTGATATGGCGCCCTACATGGTGGCCCGGTTTAAAATTATCGTGGAGGATAACAACGAGGACCATGGCCGGCCGCTGTGCCGGCGTGTGCAGCTGTCCACGATTCCGGGCTTTATCATGGTGGATGACCCTGACCTTGCCTTACCGGCAACGGCCGCAGAGATCGACAGCGTCAAAAGCTTTATGCGCAACGGCTTTTTTCTGGAATAGGAGGTACCAAAACAATGGCAGTATATAAGCAATGTATCACAGGGGTGTCACCAATTAGGGTGTCTGCAGCATATCCCGCATACTCTGACGGCAGCCCCCATGGTGGCATTGACACCGTGCACAAAGACCACAAAGCATATGCACCAATGGCCGGTACCGTTGTCACAGCCCATACTTGGCAAGGCGGCACGACTGGCAACGACTCCTGGGGCAACTATATCGTAGTTAAGATGAGCGATAACAGCTACTGGCTAGCAGCTCATTTTGCCAAGCAGATTCACAGCGTTGGCGAGACGATCACGCGCGGCCAATTTATTGGGCAGCAAGGCCAGACCGGCAACGCAAGCGGCATTCACACGCATTGGGAATACTGGGTAGGCGGCTATGGCACCGCCAACAGAACCGACCCCTCCGCCATTCTTCACATCCCGAACCAGGTAGGAACTTGGGAAGTAGAATGGGATGCAAGCAATCCCCCCGGGCCGGGTCCTGGGCCGGGTCCTGGGCCGGGCCCGTGGCCCACCGGCAAGCTGCCGGTGTGGCTGCTGTTTAAGATGGCAAAGGGAGGCAAGCTGTTATGACGGCACCCTACAGTTACGAGCAGATCAATGCCCATGTATCACCGGTAACACCGTCTGTCATGCACACTAATGGCAACAATCTGTCTTATTATTTTCGCAAATACCTGTTTTTGGAGGCGGTGGCAATGGTCCGGTGGACGCTCCCCGAAACCTGGCCCAGTAACCGCTTGCAATACCTGGTATTTGGCTCCGGCGGTGTGACGGTATTTAACACTGATCGGTACGGCCTGGTATATGATCGCATGGGGCTTACCGGTATCAATATCTTTTACAATCCCACACACTCCATTGTGGCAAATCCCTTTATTAAGGGCAACCCGTATTTGCAGATCGGCAGGCAGTGTGAGATCATCAACCTGCAGCCTGATTATAGGGGCATGGTGGATATTGTGGCATATTACGGGGATATGATGGCCCTTGCCGCCCAGACCATCCAGAGCAATCTAATCAACAGCCGACTTGCATATGTGTTTGCTGCCGGCAACAAGGCCGGCGCAGAATCGTTCAAAAAAATGTTTGACGAGATCATGCAGGGTAATCCCGCTGTTTTCGTCGATTCGTCTTTGCTTAAAGCCTCCAAGACCGGGGCCTCCGGTCAGTCCCCGTGGATGTACTTTTCCTCTGACCTCAAAGGCAATTTTATTACCAATGAGCTGCTGACCGCGTTAAAAACCATCAAAGCGCTTTTTGATACCGAGGTGGGCATCCCCAACACCAACACCAGCAAAAAAGAGCGTATGTTAACGGATGAGGTCAATTCCAACAACGTCGAGACGGCCGCGAAAGCGTCGCTGTGGCTGGACAGCTTGCAACGCAGTTGTGAGCGCGTGCACAAACTTTTTGGGATTGACAGATCACAGCTGTGGGTTGATTGGAGATTCCCGCCCGACACGGGCACGCAGGAGGTGAGCAACAATGCACGCGACATTAAGTTTTAACGGGATGCTGGCAGGATACCCGGCGCTATTTGAGGACCTTAAAGTCCCTGACAGTGTATCAAAAGAGGCGGTATGTAACCAGCTGCTATTTGATACGTTGGAGCTGGAGGTACTTTATACCGATGGCCCCACCATGCAAAGGGCCCTGGGTGTGTTTTCGGAAACCATGCTGCCCAGCTGGACCCGGTATGCAAAAGCCCTGGGCCTTGATTATGACGTGCTGGCCTCCGATGATCGCACCAGGACCGTGGAGCACAAGGGTACCAACACCGGGACCAACAACAGCAAAAATGTGGTGGCAGGCAAAACTACCCGTACCCCGGACCTTACTACCATCGGCCAGAATAATGGCAGCGACAACACTACCAGGGATGTGACGGGTTTTGACAGCGGGACCTTTGTGCCCGCCGAAAAGAGTACCACCACCCTGGGCACCGGTAACAAGATCACCAGCACCGGCACCGACACAACCACCGACGACCAGACAACTACCAATGACGGGACCACCAAAGTGCAGGATAGGTACAAAGACACCGTGACCGAAAAGGGCCGGGCGGGCAAAGACCCGCAAGACCTGATTGCCAAGGAGCTGACCCTGGCCGCCAAAAACGCGGTGAATAAGATCGTTGCAGATATTCAGGCAAACTTTTGCCTGCTGGTATATTAAGGAGATGACAGCAATGAATGACATTTATCCGATTCACAAGGCACCCTATACCAATTTTCACGATATGAACCTGGATTGGATTATTGAGGCGCTTAATGAATTCAATCGGAAACTTGCAAATTTTGTCAGCCTCAATACAATTAAGTATGCGGATCCCATTAAGTGGAACATCACCAGCCAGTACGCGCAAAACACCCTGGTTCTGGACCCGCAGGACGGCACTGCATATCTTTCCGTTCAGCCCGTCCCCCCGGGGGTGCAGATCACAAATACTGACTACTGGGCCCCCGTATTCACGTTACAAAATTTTATTGACCCGCTTAAAAATGCTATCACGGCAGTGCCGCAGCAGGAAAACGGGCAGGCCGCTACTGAACAATTACCTGCTAATAGCGTGTTTTTTGTCGGTGATGTCCTTTGCACAAACCCCCAACCCATCCCGCAGACGTCGCTTGTGGTTATTGGCACAAACTGCATCGAAGTATCTGTGGTTGACCTTATTTCCCGACTGTTCAATACGCCCACTGCGTGGTACCGGGCCAGCGATACAAGTATTAACCTAGGATTCCCGCCCAGTGCGGCAAGCACCATATACGGCGGGGATGTACATGTGTACAGCCCCGAGGACCAAACCATCACCATTACAGGGAGGTAACTATTATGCCTGATGTAACTACTTTTAATCTGGGTGGCCAGGATATTACCGTAAAAGACCCCACTGCCCGCAGCAACGCGCAGAGCGCCAACACAGCAGCCAAAGAGGCATCAACCACGGCCAACAAGGCCCTGAAAAAAGTTGAAGAGGTTGAAAAGCTTTCCCGCGTGACTGTAGAATATACCTCCGCGACGGAAACCATTACAATTACGACCGCAACACACGCCGCAGCTTCTTCTAAATAAGGAGGCCAACAATGGCAGATTTCGACAAAATGAACATTGACGCGGCCCCCTACCATGTTAAGGACACCACCGCAAGACAGCAGATCGCGGATGAGATTACCGCCCGCAAGCAGGCCGACACACAGCTGCAGCAGGCCGTCACGGCCGAGCAGACCGCCAGAAAACAGGCTATCACAGCCGAGCAGACCGCCAGAAAACAGGCTATCACAGCCGAGCAGACCACCCGCGAACAGGCGGACAAAAAGCTCCAAAACGATATTGATAAGCTGCATGACGTTGCCCGCCCGAAAAAATACCTTTTTGTGGGCGACAGCTATTCAATGGGCGAGGGGGCCGGTGTAAGTCCTGGTATGGGGTGGTCCCAAAAAGTGCCGCAAATTCTGGGCCTTGCAACGGGCGATTATTACAAAGCATGTCAAGGAGGGTATGGTTTTTCCAGAGTTGGCTACAAATTTGCCGATCTTGTAACGTCCGTATTACCCACAATCCCGGCCCCGGCTGAAATCACCGATATTTATGTTTTCGGTGGGTACAATGATAACAACTACAGCGGCAACACAATCACGGCAGACATTGCGTCTTTTGCAGGGCTCTGCAAAACAAATTTTCCTAATGCCATTGTGCATATTGGTATGATTGCATGGAGCCCGGACAGGCAAACCAGAGCCAACATTGCCAATAACGTACTGCCCGCATATGCCGCATGTGGTGAGAGCAACTGTGCATACCTGCCGGGATGTGAGCAGATCATGCACAATTATACACTGTTTTCGTCCGACAACATTCACCCCAATGATGCAGGGTATCAGTTACTTGCGGGCGCTATTGTAAGTGCTATTAAAACGGGCACCTATGCCGCGCAATTTGCATACAACAGCATTGAGCTTGCACCCGCTGGCATTGCCACAAAATATTCATGGGGTGGGTTTTCTGAGTGCATTTATGCAAATACCTGGACACTGGCAAAAGCAGACGACCAGCGACTAACCGTTACTTGTGCATCACAAACAATTAAGGGTGACACAAAGTATAGTATTGGTACGCTTTCGACAAAATACGGTCGCCCGTATGATATCGCTATGGCTTGCCAAACTATGACGACAGGGTATGTCGTGGGTGATGGAGGATTCCACAAGATCAACTGCCAAATGATGGTTAAAGGTACGGACCTCTCCATTCAAAACGTTACACTACCCGACACAGGTGCATATGTCAATTTGACAGGAGTAACGCAGATCGCCCTACAGATTCCGACGTTTACCATGTGTTCGTTGTTTGTGTAATAGCGTTTATATTTCATAATCATTGCTAGA
>ERZ791601.1255-NODE-1255-length-13240-cov-4.783997_pt1 | contig 13240 bp, 11 predicted proteins | sample MGYA00509967_ERZ791601 | MGnify/ENA primary metagenome ERZ791601 (study PRJEB30046, sample SAMN00791930) | human gut metagenome | study: EMG produced TPA metagenomics assembly of the A metagenome-wide association study of gut microbiota in type 2...
GCCCTCGATATACTTTTCGATCACAAGGGTGGTGCTGGGCGTGTTGGTGAAGTGCAGCGTCTGGGTGTCATTGGGGTTGACCACCACGGTCTGGGTGCGGCTGGCCTCGTCGATGGTGTAGCCGGGAATGGTGGCCGTTTCCGTCACCACCAGCGTCCCCACCACGCCATGGATGGTGATTTTGCCGTCCTTGTCGGTGAAGTACAGGCCGTTGCTGCTGATCTGTCCATTTTCAGCGGGTACAAATTCGCCAGTGGAGGTCGTCACCTTGAAGGTCACGCCCTGCAAGGGCTTCCCGGTGAGGGAATCCCGCTTGTCGATCACCAGCGTTCCGGCCTTGGAGTTTTTCACGATGACAGTCTGTGTATCACCGTTTTTGCCGATGACCACGTTTGTGGACGCACGATCCATCACATACCCTGTTGGGGCCTTGATCTCGTTGATGACATAAGCGCCGGGGGCCAGATTGGTGATCGTGATCTCGCCCTGCCCATCCGTGGTAAAGATACCGTTTTGCGTCAGGGTGCTGGTGCCGATCACGCCGTCCAGCCCCACCTCGCAGCCAGCGGCAGTGGTCACCCGGAACTCCGCGCCGGGAAGGGGCTGACCGGTGGCACTGTCCCGCTTCTGGATGATGAACTTGCCCTTGGGCTGGTTCTTGAAGATCAGGCTGACCGTGCGGCCCTCCTTGATCTGAACGGTCTGGGATTGGGTATCAATGATATAGCCGTCTGGAGCCTTCGTTTCCGTCACAATGACGCTCTTGCCGGGTTTCAGGCCGGGGATACGGATCTCGCCGTGTTCATCCGTCCGGAAGATGCCATTGGCATCACCGATCAGCGTACCGTCCGCGTAGGTGATCTTGAATTCCGCGTTGGCGAGGGTCACGCTGGGGTTCACGGAACAGACCTTGCGGATCAGGAGGATGCCGTCCGGGGCGTTATCAAAACGGACGGTGACCACACTCTGCTCACCGCTGTCCGCCAGATAGATTGTTTCCGAGGCGTTGATGATGCTGTACCCATCGGCGGGGTCAACCTCCTCCACGATATAGGTGCCGCTTTTCAGCCCCGTCCAGATGGCGGTGCCGTTCTTGCCGGTGACCTTCTGCCCGATGGTCGTGCCGCCGGTGCCGGAGGTGCCGCCCAAAAACCGCAGCTGGAAGGTGCAGCCGGGGAGCGCTTCGTGGGTCACGCTGTCATACTTCTCAACAACAATGGCATTCAGCGGAGTATTCTGGAAGGTCAGGGTCTTGCTCTCACTGCCGTGGAGGATGATCTTCTGGGTGGAGGGTTCCTTCATCTGGAAACCGGGAGCTGGTTCCACTTCCGTCACGGTGTACGCGCCGGGATAGAGCCGCTTGCCCTGCTCATGGAGCCGGATCTCGCCCTTGGCGTCTGTGAGGATATTTCCGTAATCAATGGTGGCAGGGGCTTCGGCGGATTCGCCGCTGCTGGTGTAAGTGATGTGGAACTTGGCTCCCTCCACAGGCGCGCCAGCCACGCTGTCCTCCTTGTAGATGGTGAGCTGGGGCATTTTCCGATTTTTGAAAGTGACATTCACCTCGTCACCGGCGTTCAGGCTGACGGTCTGCTCCCTGTCGGCGTTTTTGCTGGGCAGGTAGTACGGAGCGGGAACAGATTTTTCTGTAATTTTGTAACTGCCGGGGGCCACGCGGTCCGTCACGGTACCGTCTGCGCCGGTAGTCCAATCGGCGGAAAAATCACTGTCGATGCCCTCTACGGTGAACACGGTGCCGGGGATGGGCTTGGAATCCTCCGCGTCGATTTTGGTGACGGTCAGCCGGGGCATTTTCAGGTTTTCAAATACGAGGTTTTGATCGTCGCCGGGGCCAAGGTAAATCGTCTGGATCGTCTCGCCGCCCACCACATAGGGGTCAGGGACGGATGTTTCCTTTACCTCATAGCTGTCAACAGGGATCGCGATGAGGACCGCCTTGCCGTCCGGCCCGGTGGTGACGTCCTGATGATAGCCGTAATGGATGCCCTTGATCTCAAAGACTGTGCCGGGGATGGGCTGCTTGGTCTGCTTATCCAGCTTCTGGATGGTCAGATTGGGGAGCTTCTGGTCTTTGGCCGTTACGGTCACGGTGCCGCCGCCATTGACGGTAGCCTGATCCACATGGGCGCAGACGGGGGCGGTCAGCTTGGCGTAGGGGGTGGGGGCGCTGACCTCTACAAAGGCGTACATCCCCTCCGTCACATGGGGGACGGTGATCCTGCCGGAGGCGTCCGTGGCCTCCGTGCCGATCAGCTGCCCATCCCGGAGGACGTGGAATACCGCGCCGGTGAGGGGGCTGTTGGCATCGTTCAGCTTGATGAGCTGGATCTTTACCTTCGCGTCATTCTCAAAAACGAGAGATACGTCTGTTTTGCCGTCCCAATAGAATTCCTGACGGACTTTGTCGGCGTCCTTGCTCAGAGAGTAGCCGTTGGGCGGCGTCACTTCTTCCGCCACATAGCTGCCGATGGGCATGGTATCCCAAGGCACATCCGTGAGCGCGCCGCCCGCTCCGGTGGTATAGGTGCCGGTGAAATTGTTATCCACACCGGTGATTTTGATGACCGCGCCCGCGAGGCCCTTGGTGGGATCGTCCGCGTCCACCTTGCGGATCTTACCGGTGGCGGTGACGGTGGGGGTGTCTGTAAAGGTGATCGTCACGGTGCTGCTGCCGCTGTTCGGCAGGACTACATATTCAGGCCCCGCGTTGTCGATCTCGTAGCCGTTCGGAGCCGCCGTTTCCGTCACAGCGTAGGTTCCGGCGTCCAAGGGAGAGAGGGTATAGGTGCCGTCCGTGCCGGTGACGATGTCCTTGGAGAAGGAGCCGTTGGTGGATTCCACATGGAACCGCGCTCCGGCAAGGCCCTTGGTGGGGTTGGTGGCGTCTACCTTCTTGACCACCAGCGTGTACCGCTCGTTTGTGACGGTAAGACTGCCGATCATAACGCTCTGGACGGTGCTGGCGGGGTGGGCGGCAGAGCCAGCGCCGGTGAAGGAATACTCTTTTACGTCGCAATCGCCCCAAACATCCTGCTTGCCCAGATCCAGGATATATTTCGCCCGGTCCCGGAATGTGGCGCCGTCGCAGGTCTGGTCGATGCTGGTATAGCTCGCGCCCTTCAGCGAGTTCCAGACGTACATCAATTCCTCCGCGCAGGCGGTGGCGGGATCACCCAGGGAGCCGTCCTTATACCGCCACACGATGGCCTGCACCCAGGCGTTCATGTACCAGCTATAACCGGAATCCCAGATGTCATCCACGCCAAGGGCGTGGGCCTTGTCCGTGAAGATGCCGAGGGAGTGGGCGTAGTAATAGGCCATCATCATTTTGACGGTGGGATCGGTGACGGGCTTCGGATCGCCCCAGGTCTGGCCGATCAGGGAGGTGCCCATGCCGCCGCCCTTCGTCCCGCAGAAGCCCACGGAGGTCTTTCCGGCCACGCCGTAATACATCTGGTGCATTGTGCATCTGCCAAGGCTGGCAGACTGATAGGAAACACCGCTCATGCCGAACCGCTCTAACTTGATGGTGTCGGCCCCTGCCGCCAACGCGGCAGTGGGGAGCAGGCCGAGAACGCAGATCAGGGCCAGCAGCATCGCGGTCACGCGATTTTTCAATGAATGCCATGTCTTTTTCATCGTTATTTGACCTTTCTTTTTAGATTTGCTCATAAAAAATGGCCTTCCGGCAATGAAGCTGGAAGGCCATGTGAGCATATTGAGTTGCGGATAGGTTATGCGTAGGGATTGTGCGCGTTGGGATCACCGACGAACAGGAAGCAGATCGTTCTACCCTCATCAGTTGAGATCCCGACGCCGATGGTGTCGCAATCAGGGTCAACCATCGTCTGGAAGTGGCCGGGAGAATTCCGCCAATTTTCCACTGCCCGCTCTGCGGTTTCAGAGACGGGCACATTTGAGAACGCGGTGATGTTCGATCCAAATCCATGGGGATACCCGGAGGCCGCAACCGCCTCGCACTCCACCTTATTCTGGTGGTATGCGACACGCAGGGATGCGCAATGCTGCGCCGCGTCCATCAGAGCCGCGTTGACCGTCAGCTCCGGCACACCGTTTTCCCGGCGCACCTGATTGACCAGCTGGACGATCTCCTGCCGCGCCGCGTCTGTCTGACTGGCGCCGGATTCCGGGACGCTTGCGCTCTGTTTGCCATCGGCCACTGTCAGCGTTAAAGCGGCGGTCTGGCCATGCTGATCGGTCACGACCACGTCGGATGTGCCGCTGCTGACCGCGATAGCGGTCCAGAAGCCGGAGGCATTCTCGACGCGGATGACATTGGGCTGCGTGGAGACCACACTTTTTATTTCCGCGCTGGGACTGATATTCAAGCCGCTGCGGTCTCCGGGGCGGAGGGTGCTGCCTTTGTAGCTGCTGACGCGGATGCCTGATTCGGCAGGGGCGATTCCCGTGTATGGATGTCCGGTGTCGATTTGGACTCCGGCGTTCCAATACACATTGAAACCGACCTGTTCGCCCATGTCCCGCAGCTTCACATAGTTGTGTCCCGCAATGTTGTAGGCTTGCATTTCCACCTGCTGACCATCCACAAAGATGGGCTGCCAGGTAGGTTCCGCCGTGATCCCGGCCGCGGCTGCGATAGAGCCGCCGGTCAGCGCCGCGCCGACCACCATGCCGGTGAGCATCATACTGACATTCTTTCTCACATTTTTGCTCTCGTTCATCTTTCTGCCTCCATTCTAACTGTGTATGTGTGAAAATCTTCTTCGCAGCTTCACCATATCACAAGTGAGGGGCAGAAGTCGAACAGAACCGATTCGGCAAAAGGGAGAAAGATTCAGACCTCCGCTGCGGTGACGCACCAGCGCTGGTCCCGCTGGTTGCGGACGCAGGTGTAGAGCGTCAGCATATTTTCGCCGGAGTCCGCAAGACCGCCGCGATCCGTTTCGCTGACCTTGCTGACATCCGTCACCTTGTAGGTGCGGGTGCCCAGCTTGGTGGTCAGGGTGATCTTATCCCCGATGTCCAGCGTGTGGATCTGGCCGAAATAGCTGTTGGCACCCCGGTTATGAGCGGCGAGGCAGACGTTGCCGTTCCAGATGGAGGTGTCCTCAAAGTGCCCGATCCCCTTGGCAAGCGTCTTGCTGTCCGTCCCCTGATAAATGCGGACGCTCAGATCCAGCGAGGGGATCTCCAACCTGCCGAGGGAGCCGTTTTTGTAGTAGAGGTCGCCCGTCACCTCTGTGAACAGCACGGCGGGCTGATAGCCGCTGCCGCCATTTACCGTGCTGCCGGGTGTGACAACGCCGGAGGCACTGCCGCCAATGACCGCGCCGGACGCGGGAATACCACCGGGGGCAAGGTTGGGCGTGAGGTATTCACCGGTGTGGAGGGCGTTCATGCTCTCCGAGCCAAAGGCGGGCGGAATAAGCGCAGTGTTTTTGCTCATGTCGGCGTTTTTCATAGCGCCGCCATCCGCCGTGTGGATCACTTCAATAGAGGTGTCCTTACCGAAATCGTAATCGTCCGGCGCGTCAATGCTGTATTCCAGCGCATGCGCCGGAGCCGCCAGAGCCGCTGTCATGCAAAGGCTCAGACAAAGGGTAATGATCTTTTTCATTCTGTATCCTCCTCATCCGCGTTTTCTTTTCTGTGCTTTACCAGCAGCGCGCCGCCGACGCCCGCGCCTGCCGCGGCCACGATCCCAATGGGAATGAGCACATAAGACCAGCGGAAAGCGGATGCCGTGGCGGGTGTCTCCGCAGGCTCCGTGGGCTGGATGGGCGTTCCCTCAAAGATAGCCACATAGCGGACACGGTTCAGGGCGATCCGGCTGACGGTTCCGGTATAATCCGCCGTGACGGTGTAGCCCTTGACATAGCTGCTGGTGGCACTGCCGGTGTAGGTGGCGACGGCGGTATAACGGTCTGCCACGGCATAACCATCCATGTTAGCGGTGTTGTCCGTCTGCCACTGGATGTCCGTGAGCGTCAGGGTCTTGCCGTTTTCCGTAATGGTTTTGGGAAGATACTGCGTATCCTGCTCGGCAAGATTGGGGTAGCTGCGCTTGGTGGAGATTTCCTTGGTGGAGCTGCCGTAGCCAGACGGCTCCACCTGCACGGTATCAAGTCGGAGCGTCAGGGTCCCCATGAGGCCGTCATCCGTGATGAATTCCCGCTCCTGCGGCAGCAGCGCCAGTACGGATTCCATGTCTTTTTTGGCGCTTTCAACGGAAATATGCTCCGTGTGCTGGCGGCTTTCATTTTCCGGAAGTTCCTGCTTCAGAAGGTCCGTCATGGTGTAGTGGTAGCCGTCCTGCCGGAAGTCCGAGCGGGGGATACCGGCAGGATCATCTTCGGGGCTCAGATCATAGATCTTTTTCAGTTCCGTGTCATCGTCACTGCGGACGATGGCGGTGGGGTAGCAGACCTTGGCGTTCGGTACCGCAGGCTCAAAGTCCGCCGCCAGCGCGGTGGGCGTCAGCGTCAAGGTCAGGCACAGCGCCGCGGCGCAAAGGGAAAGCATTCGTTTCATGTTGTTATCCTCTTTTCTTCATTTTATAGTGATTTTTCGTCTGCTCCAGCAGGAGGTCATATTCCCAAGGCTCCACTTCTAAGGAGAGGTAGGCGCCATCCTTCGTCATGCCGTCCACCCGGTAGCGCAGCACCAGGGGAAACTGCCGCTGCTTTTTCACATCCTGGGGTGAGAGCCAGCCAGCGCCTTCTACAAAAACAGCGCGAATGGCGGAATCATAGTTTTCTTCATAGCCCTGCCAGAGAAGGGCCTCCCGCAGTTCTTTCCGCAGCTTCTTGCACTGGGGAACGGGGATCAGGCGCTCCGGCTCCAGAAGAAAACGGGGCCGCAGGCTTTCCATGCAAACCTCCAGTGCGTCTTTCAGGGCAGCGTTCTTTTTCACCAAGCTGCCGCGCCAGTGATCTGCCGCCAGAACATCCTCACCCTGGGCATCGCCGGGGAAAAGACGCACACAGCGGATGAGCTCATAGGCGTGGGTGTCATCCGCCATGCCGAGGACGCGGGCCCCATCCATAGGGAGCGACCGGTAATGGGAAATCGCATCATTCAATGTAGAAAAACGCTTCACACCCCAGCCGGATCTTCCGGGCCGAAGATCGTCCACGGTGTAATAGGTCATGCTCATGCAAATATCCTCCTCACTTCATTTTTATACCGCCCATTGTGGGGGCGTCCGTCTGTTCCTGTGTCATCAGTTCCTCCAGCTTTTCCCGCGCCCAGTCCGGTAGGTATTTTTCGTCCAGTACACCGATGAAATCCTCCCGGTTCCATCTGGCTGTTTCTCCGTCCGAGAGGCAGGTGGCAAAGACTGCTCGACCACTGGAATGAGGCTCGCATCCAAAACCGCTCCGAGCATACCAGAGCTGGTTTTCCTGCCCCCAATACTGCTCCCGCAGCGCCTCCGGCGACAGCACCAGCACCTTGCCGGTGAAGTCCTGCTCGGCGCGGTCACCAACGCAATGCTCCGCGCCAAACAGATTCAGTGCCTGCACCGCTTTGCGGTAGAAAGTGACGAAGCCATCCAGCACGGCCGGATGGCTTCGGACAACAAAATCGCTGTTGTGGTTGATGTCTTTGGGAATGCAGACGCGCTCCGCCCACTGCTTGTTGGCGTGGCCGAAGCGCCCGTCCCACTTGAGCTCGTGCAGGGTGTTGGCAAGCACCCACGCGGTGCGCTTGTAGCCGTATTCCTCCAGCACTGGCGTGATGCAGTTCTTGTCCAGATGCATTCCGTCGAAATTCTGGCGGATGGCGTCCTCGATGGCGTTGCGGCAGGCGATGTTCGCCTTGTGGCTCTCCCGCCAGAGAGGAAGCTCGTCCCGCTCTCTCGCCACGGCGGAGGAATAGGGGTAGAGATAGGTGTCATTCATCATGATCCAGTTCCTCCTTCAAAAGCAGGAAGAGCCCGGACAACGAAACGCCCGCGCCTTTCAGCAGATCGCGGAAGTCATCATCCAGACTCTTCATCATTTCATATACATTTGTATCAGCGCCGGATCGCAGCACCAGCGTACCGTCCTTCACCGCGCATTCGAAATCTCCTTCCACCGGGTCAATGCCGGCCTCCGCCAGCATACATAGCGGCAGGACGTCCTGAAAACACTCCTTTTCCCAATGGCATCCATCGCACTCGTCATTTTCGGTGCCGTGGGCCAGAGCGCTGCTTTTTGCCAGTCGGAACAGAAGCTCCGCGTTGATCGCCGTCAGCAGTTGGAAGGTTTTCAGTGTTTGCGCGACAGACAATTTGTCCGGCAGCAGCAGAACGCAGCCGTTTTCGGTATGGATCGTCAGATCGCTGGTTTCGGCAAGGCCGGAGAGCTGCAAAGCGGCGCGGGGGATGGTAAGGGTCTTGTTCGCGGGGTCATGGTTCAAATGGAATTTCATACGTATTGTCTCCTTTTTTGATTTGTTTAACATTTCAATGGGCACTTTGGCTCGTGGATCATCTCATAGCGGGTATCGCCGTCACCGCCCAGCAGGTTTTCCAAGGAAAGCTGCCAGCAAGCCTTGCGGGGATCATAGTTCGTGATGATGATTTCCTCATATTCACTTCCCGCCCTTTGGGACATACTGTTTGGGCGCGAGGTCCGGAAAATAAAGCAACCATCTTGATAGAGATCGCAAATGTATTCCTGATAGTTATACGAAACAATAAAATAACCCTCACTCCCGATGAGCACATCGTGAAGCCGCTGGTGATCCTTCAGCGGAAACTCTACCGGATAGCAGCCCTCTGCCATATAGTAGGGCGGATCGCAGTAAAGTACGGCATTCTTCCTGTCATATTGGCGAATCAGCTCCTCAAAGTCTTTATTCTCAATGACAACATTGGCCAGCCTGCGGGAGCACTCCCAAATCAGATGGAAGAAGCGGCGGATATCGCAGGGCTTACCGCCGAAGGACTTGGCGCCGCCGCTGAAACTGTATCGCACCAGCTTGAAGTAATCCGCTGCCCGGCGAATATCTCCGCGTGGCGCGCGTTCCAACATGAGGGCACGGATGGCTTCCGCGTCAGGCGGCTTGAGGTAGACCTCCGTCAGATCCATTTCCTCCTGCAGATAATCATCCGTGATCTCATTCTTTGAGAAAAATTTATAGAGGACGTTGAAATCATCCCGTGTGTTCAGCGGCAGGAACCCCAATTCCGCTAAGAGTGCCATGGTACGGTTTTTCACGCAGCAGAAGAGGTTCGTTAGATTTCCGTTGTAGTCATTGTAGACCTCCATACAGCCCCGCTGGATAGGACGGCTCATTGTCACTGTGCCGCTGCCGCCGAACACATCGATGAAGCGCTTATAGTGATCCGGCATCAGCTTGTTGATGATCCACAGCAACTTGCCCTTACCGCCTACCCAGGGGATAAAGCTGTTCAAGATGCACCTTCTTTCAAAGGAAAAGCATCCAGTGACCGCTCTAATCCGCGTCTTGCTGCCGCAAGTCCATTTTCCATGTTTTGAAGCTGCTGAATCGTGGAGTAGACTTCACCGGCAGTCGCCGCGTAGAAGTATCCGCATCGATCGCTCCCAATAGGAACACCCTTGCGTCTCATACGATTTACAAGTTTTCGAAGATCTGTTCCGCTAATCCCTATAGCCGCTTCCAGCGCAGCGCTGCTCGCACTGTACCTTCGCCCGGTACATGCTCCTTTCAGATGACTCAATAATTTTTCTTCTCGCATTTTTGCTCCTTTCCGGGGTTGTACTCCCGGAGGAAGGGACAATGCGCAAAAAAGAAGGGGCCGCTTCCCCCTCCGGGAATACGGCCCCTAAGTGTGATTGTTTTTCTGAATGTTCCGTTCTTACGGAACGGTAATCGCCCCGTGTGCTCCTGTGAAACAAACGCTATCTCCCATATAATTTAAGAACGGATACCGTTCAAAAGGAGATTGCGTATGGATCAGGTCGCATTGGGTAAACGGATCAAGGCTGCTCGTGAGCGAGTCGGCATGACGCAGGAAGATCTTGCTGCCGCTGTGGATTACAGCGTGGACCATGTGAGCGTCGTAGAGCGGGGCGTGAAGCCGCCAAAGATGGAAAAGCTGGTTGCCATTGCCAACGTGCTCAATGTTGGGACAGACGAGCTTCTTCAGGACAGTTTGAACGCGGCGACGATGCTCCGAGCCACGGAGCTCTCCGAGCGTTTGAAGACACTTTCCCCGGACGGGCAGCGTAAGGTGATGAATGTGCTGGATGCATTGATCACTGAATTCCAGTAACACTACGACAGAGGTTTGCTTTTTGCAGACCTCTGTTTTTTTCGACCGCGTTCGACATGTTTCTCGTAGACTCCTGTGGTATTGTAGTTCCACAAGAACGATAATCGTTCTAAAAAACAAGGAGTGAACAATATGAAACAAATGAATATTCGTGCCGAAGCAGCTCTGCTGGAAGTAGCCCGCAGACACCATACCACCGTGGAAGAGGTGCGCAGGGAGATCCGTCTGGCTATGGCGATGGCAATGTGTAACCCTGACCCTGCTGTACGGAAAATCTGGGGTGAGATCCCCTGTGATGGAAACGTCCTTACGCCGGAGGAGCTCATCACCTATGCCGCGATGCGATGCCGGGAAGGGGAGTGCTAAAAGCGTCTTGCCCGTTTTACGGGTCAAGGCGGTGTTACTTCATCTTCATCTCCATTTTCTGTGTTTCCTGCATTGGTGACAGCATGGGCTGATAGTCCGCACGGCGCAGCAGGCCGTAGGGCGAGAGTGTGGCGTTGTCCTCCTTGATGAGGTCGCAGCCGTAGGCGTAGAGGTTCACATGGGAGAGCAGCAACTCCGCCGAGTGGTCATCTGTCATGAAGTGAAGCTGATCGATGGCCGTTTCCTGGGGCGAGCTGATCTCTGGCGTGAGGATGTAGTCCGCCAGATGCTCCGTTAGGAACAGGGCGGTTTCGATGTCCTGTACCTCGAACTGCTCCAGCAGAGCCTTCAGCTTTGACAGCTCAGATCTCGGAATGTCCCGCGCGGCCTTGGTGAAGGCATTAAATTCTTCCAGTTCGGAGGGCAGATCCGCGAAGACGGCGGCGTTGGGCAGAATGCCGTCATAGTTGAGGACAACAGTGTTTTCCCAATTCAGGGTGTCAAGCTGCTCCTGCGCCGCAGTCAGCGCTTCTTCTGACGCTGGCAGATCCAGCACCGCCGTGCGGTCGCCTCCGAAGTCAGGGCACAGGCCGAGAGTCAGCCGAAAGAGGTATCCTGGCTTTTCCGGCAGCGTCTTTTGAACGGGCGGCGCGGTGGTCAGCTCGCCATCCCGCAGTACATACAGGCTGTTCACAAAAACGCCGTTTTCACTGCACCGCATCATTCTTCCGATGCCGGCGAAGTCCAGCATCTCGAATACCTCGTTGGATACGCCGTCCAGTTCGGGGATAAATTCATTTTCCGCGTAGAAGCGGCCAAGCTGGGCGTCATCCGCGGCCTCCACCACATGATAGCAGTCGGTTTTTGCGCTGACCGCCAGATCCCGCAGATCCTGCAGCGTGATGACGCCGCCGTTGGCGTTTACTTTTCGCTGCACCTCCATGGAAAACAGCCCCTCAAAGGCAGCTTCCTGCACCTCGTCCAGCGGCGACAGCAGCGCGGCAAGGTCGTTCAGTTCGTTGAGGCTGATGTCCAACCCGTCCAAATGGGGCGAGAGATATTCAAAGGCATCGTAGTCTTCGATCTCCATGTACAACTGCTCGCCCTCGTTCAGCCGCACTTTTTCCATAGCGTCCCACACCTCCCACGGGGAGGCGGGCAGCTCCAGCTTGGCATACGCCTCGTTGTTGGGGATGCCATCTTTTGCCAGATACACACCGAATATCTTCTTATCCAAGGGTCATCCCTCCCATCTTCATCCCATTCTGCTCATGGAGTTTGAGGGCGAACAATTCCTGTTCCGTTTGGATGCTCCACTCGTCCGAGTTCCAAAAGTGGACATACAATTCACCGCCGTCATCCACGGAGATCTCCCTCTGCTCAAACCCCTCGCCCCAGCCGTCCGAAGCCTGTCCGGTGATGTACTCTTTTAGGGCAGAAAGTTCCTCTTGGCTGAGTTCTCCGGCAATGCGGCACTCCGCCACGCCCCAGAGCTGCCGGTCACGTTCCTCTACGGTGAAGACGGCGGAGCGCACCTTGCGGTCAACGCTGTCGGCTTCATCATACCAATGCATGATGCCGCGCTCCGCCTCCTCCGGCATCCGGTTTTTCACCAGCGCCGCCGTGATCTGATCCTGATAGCCGCGCAGCTCACCGCCCTCCAGCAATGTGCTGCTGTCATCGAAATCACCGTACTCGTTCCGCTCGTAGAGATCAGCGGTCAAGGGCATATACAGCTTGAGGGTGGTCAGCTTGGGCGGCAGCACGGTGAAGCTGTCCTCGCCGGGGATGAGCGGCAGCGTGCGGCCATTGTCCCACTTCATAAAAATTTGCCCCTCATTGTCCACAAAGTCTACTTCGCCCTCCGTGCCGGGAAGAATGGGATGATAAGGGTCCTCCATCGAATTGAGCCGGATGCGGGTGCCGGGGGGATACTGCTCCTTGATAAAATTCACCATTTTTCTGTCCATCACTTTATACCTCCCATTGTCATGCCCTGTTTGGGCGTTTTTTGATATTCCTCCAACTGGCGGGGATTCTCCTCGCCGTAGAAGTCGAAGATCATGTCATCCACCTGCTTGCGGACGCTGGGATCGTCGGTCAGCACCTCGTAACGGAAGCCTGTGGTGGGGTGATACGGCAATTCCTCCCGCACACACTTGAGAAAGGCTTCGGCATCGGTAAATTCCTGTGCATCGCCGTTGGCATAGGTGACGCGGCCTACCAGCGGCTTGTCCCGCGCCATATTCTGCCGCTGGACATCCAGATCATAGGCCGTACAGTAGCAGTTATAATCGCCCGGAGACGGATTACAGCGCAGGCAGTAGCGGTAGCGCTCCGTTTCCACGATGTAGCCGTAGTTCTGTACATAGCCGCCGTCGATTTTCCCGCCGTGGTCATAGCAGAAACGCTCCATGGCGAAGCGATTTTTCAGCACACTCTCCCGCAGCGTGTCCACGACCTCCTGCAGTTCCAGTTTGAACGCGGGGCTGTTCAGCTCCTCCGGGCCGCGGGGCCACCAGGTATGCCAGAACTCGTTGCCACTGCGCCCGAAGTCCATGCGGACATGACCAACGGTACCCAGCCGCTTATCTTCTTCGGGGTGCGGGGTATAAAATAAGCCCG
>ERZ791601.1282-NODE-1282-length-12942-cov-5.014356_pt1 | contig 12942 bp, 8 predicted proteins | sample MGYA00509967_ERZ791601 | MGnify/ENA primary metagenome ERZ791601 (study PRJEB30046, sample SAMN00791930) | human gut metagenome | study: EMG produced TPA metagenomics assembly of the A metagenome-wide association study of gut microbiota in type 2...
GCTCTGGCAGGAGCAGGTGGTGTTCAGCGTGCGGCTGTACCTGTACGCCATGCGCGGGGCGGTGCGCTTTTGCACCGCGCGGGAGCAGTTTTTGGAAAAGGACTGGCAGAACTGCTTTTGCACCCTGGGCCGTGCGGCGGATGATTTTGGTGCCATGGCGGCTCTGCTGCAGCCCAAAACTGGGTTCTGGGCCGGCTTTTGCAGCGATACCATGCTGGACGGCGCACTGACCGCCCGCGTTCTGACCGGTCTGATGGCGATTCCCCGCGCGGCCGGGGACGGGCCGGATTATGCCGCCTGGCAGGCTTCACTGCCTGGTGCCCCGGCGGCCCCCGTGCCGGATTTTACCCTGTACCGCGCCCTGGTGCAGGCGGAAACGAAAAAAGTGTAAGGGCCGGGCCGAAAATGCACCGAAAAATCCATGTGTTACCCTGAGCTTTTTGAGCACCGAGATAACCGGCGGCTTTACCGGCTGCACCGTTGGCATGTATGCCTCCGCCAACGGCACCGCCAGCACCAACCACGCCGCTTTCTACTGGTTCGCTTACCAGCAGGTGCGAAACAAGTTGCGCTAAAATATGACAATCAAAAGCAGCTCCCGCCGTCGCGGGGCTGCTTTTGGTTTATAAAGTCGCATTTTGCCGTGAAATTGAAACGTTTCATCAAAATGAATACTACTTTCTTGTTATATTCGACAAGGAAAACGGTTGCGATTCGTGCAAGGCTACAATTTTGCACTCAAAATCCAAAAAACGATTGATTTTTGCAAAACACGGGTGTAATATAAAGCCACAGAAAGGTTGGAAACGTTACCAACCCGTGAACCACACCGACCCGCAACGGTGCAACTGGTTCCACTTAAAAAGGAGGACAATACCATGAAATCCAAGCAAACAATCTCTCTCGCCCTGGCATCCATGATGGCTGCCGGCCTGCTGGCAGGTTGCGGCTCCACCGCATCTTCCACTGCTTCCTCTGCTGCAGAAAGCACCGCAGCTTCTTCCGAAGCTGCCAGCTCCGAAGCAGCCGCCCCGGCAGATACCACTGCCGCCGGCAAGGTCTACTACCTGAACTTCAAGCCCGAGCAGGATGAAGCCTGGCAGGCCCTGGCAAAGACCTACACCGAAGAGACCGGCGTTCCCGTTACCGTTGTGACCGCTGCTTCCGGCCAGTACGAAACCACTCTGATGAGCGAAATGGCCAAGAGCGATGCGCCCACCCTGTTCCAGGTCAACGGCCCTGTCGGCCTGGCCAACTGGAAGGATTACTGCTATGACCTGACCGGCTCCAAGATCCTGGGCGACCTGACCAGCGATTCTTACGCCCTGAAAGATGGCGACGCCACCGTGGCCGTCGGCTACGTTATCGAGAGCTACGGCCTGATCACCAACAAGACCCTGCTGGAAAAGGCCGGTTACACCACCGATGATATCAAGAGCTTCGCAGACCTGAAGAAGGTTGCCGAGGACATCACCGCCCGCAAGGACGAACTTGGCTTTGCAGCATTCACCTCCGCCGGTATGGATTCTTCCTCTGACTGGCGCTTCAAGACCCACCTGGCCAACCTGCCCATCTACTTTGAGTACCAGGCTGACGGCATCGGCACCACGGATGCCATCAAGGGCACCTACCTGGATAACTACAAGGACATGTTTGACCTGTACATCAACAACTCCACCTGTGCTCCCACTGAGCTGGCTGGCAAGACTGGCGATGACAGCCGCAACGAGTTCCTGGACAATGAGGCCGTCTTCTTCCAGAACGGTTCTTGGGAATATAACAACCTCGTCGGCGATGGCAAGCCCTTCACCGATGACGACCTGACCATGATCCCCGTCTACATTGGCGTGGGCGATGAGGCCAACCAGGGCCTGTGCACCGGCACCGAGAACTACTGGTGCGTAAACAAGGAAGCCGACCAGGCAGATATCGATGCAACTCTCGACTTCATCTACTGGTGCGTCAGCTCTGATGAGGGCACCAAGGCCATGGCAAACGATATGGGCTTTGTTATCCCCTTCAAGAATGCTCAGGAATCCCCCAACCTCTTCGTTAAGGTTGATAATGCTCTGACCGCTGAGGGCAAGACTCCTGTTGCCTGGTGCTTCTCCACCATGCCTTCCGAAAACTGGAAGAACGGCGTTGGCTCTGCTCTGACTGCTTACGCAGCCGGCACTGGCGATTGGAACGCTGTTGTGACCGCCTTTGTGGATGGCTGGAAGACCGAAGCTGCCCTGAACGCAGGCTGATATGAACCAAAATAGCGAAACCTGAATGTTAAAAGCGGGGCGGGCGATGATTCGCCCGCCCCGCTCTTTTATGTGCTCAAGTACGTGCTCAAGGGGGTACTGTTATGGAAAAAGCGATCCGGCGCTATTGGCCTGTGTTCGTGCTGCCCACCCTGCTGGCCTTTATCATCGGCTTTATCTGGCCGTTTATCTGGGGCGTGGCGCTTTCGTTCTGCAAATTCACAACTGTTCAAAATGTTACCTTTGTTGGTCTCGGCAACTATGCCAAGATCTGGCTGGATGATACCTTCACCCATGCGTTCTGGTTCACTGCGGTGTTTACTGTGGTGTCCACGGTGCTCATCAATGTGCTGGCGTTCGGCATTGCGCTGCTGCTTACCCGCGGCATCCGCGGTACCAACATCTTCCGTACCACCTTCTTTATGCCCAACCTGATCGGCGGCATTATCCTTGGCTATATCTGGCAGATTCTGCTCAACGGCGTACTCAGCGCACTCGAAAAACCGCTGCTTTCCCTGAACGCCACGTACGGCTTCTTGGGTCTTGTCATTCTGATGTGCTGGCAGCAGATCGGTTACATGATGATCATCTACATTGCTGGCCTGCAGAACGTGCCGCTGGATCTGATCGAAGCCGCCAAGATCGATGGCGCAAACGCCAAGCAGATCCTGTTCAAGATCAAGATCCCCATGGTTATGCCCAGCATTACCATCTGCACCTTCCTGACTTTGACCAACTCCTTCAAGCTGTTTGACCAGAACCTGTCCCTGACCGGCGGCGAACCGGCCAAGCAGACCATGATGCTGGCTTACAACATTTATGATACCTTCTATGCCCGCTCCGGACCCCAGTGGAAGGGCATCGGCCAGGCAAAGGCTGTTGTGTTCTGCCTGTTTGTTGTGGTGCTGGCCGTACTCCAGCAAAAGCTGACCCAGTCCAAGGAGGTGCAGCAGTAATGGAAAAAACCATCAAAAAACCGGTGGAAGAAAAACCTACCGTTGGCAAGGCGGACCGCCGCATCAATGCCATTCTCAGCGTGGTGCTTGGAGTGCTGTGCGTTGCATGGATCTACCCCATCGTCATGATCTTCTTTAACTCCCTCAAAACCGAGCGCGCCATTACCACCTCCCGCGCGTTTGAGCTGCCCACGGCCGGAACCTTTGTCGGCCTCAAAAACTATATTTACGGCATCCAGGAAATGGACTTTTTGTCTTCCTTCTGGTATAGCCTAGTCATTACTGTCAGTTCCGTTGTGCTGATTCTGCTGTGCTGCTCCATGTGCGCATGGTTCATCACCCGTGTCAACGGCAAACTTTCCAAACTGATGTACGGCTTGTGCATGTTCAGCATGGTGGTGCCGTTCCAGATGGTCATGTTTACCCTGGCCAAAACAGCGGATACCTTAAAATTGAACAACCCTTACAACATCTGCATCATCTACCTCGGCTTCGGTGCCGGTCTCGCGGTGTTCATGTTCACCGGCTTTATGAAGAGCATGCCGGTTGAAATTGAGGAAGCCGCTATGATCGATGGCTGCAACCCGCTGCAGATTTTCTTCCGCGTGGTCTGCCCTATCTTAAAGCCGACGATGATCTCTACCGCAATCCTGGAAACCATGTGGGTCTGGAACGACTATCTGCTGCCCACCCTGGTGCTGGATATCAAAACCTACCGCACCATCCCCATGGCGATTCAGTATTTCCGCGGCAGTTACGGCAAGGTGGAAATGGCGCCCATGATGGCCTGCATCATGATCACCATTCTGCCGGTCATTATTCTGTATCTGATCTGCCAGAAGTATATCATTGATGGTGTGGTGGCCGGTGCTGTAAAGGGCTAATGGCTGCGGCACCCTGCTGCCGGAAGGAGTTTTCTGTGTATGACCATCAAAGATATTGCAAAAGAATCGGGGTATGCCATCGGCACGGTTTCGCGGGTGCTCAACAATAACCCCAGCGTCAGCCCGGCCGCCCGCGCCAAGATTCTTGAGGTCATCAAGCGGTATAATTATCAGCCAAACTCCAACGCCAAACACCTGAAACAGCAAAGCAGCGATGGCCTTGCCCTGATCGTAAAGGGCACCCAGAACATGTTGTTTGTGGACATTCTGGAAAAAATGCAGGCTATCCTGGAGGAACGCGGATATGTTTCCACGGTCTATTATATTGATGAAGAAGCCAACGAAGTTGCGCAGGCCGAACTGATCTGCGCCGAGCGCAAACCTTATGGTATTGTTTTCCTTGGTTCTAACCTGGAATACTTCACACCGCAGCTGGCGGAACTGCGTGTTCCATGCCTGCTGCTGACCAACAGCGCCGCAACCCTGAACATCCCCAACCTGTCCAGCGTCAGCGTGGACGATGTTTCGGCATCGTCCCTGATGATTGAGTACCTGTATGCGCAGGGTCACCGCAAGATCGGGCTGATCGGCGGCAAGCCAGACCAGTCCCGCCCCAGTCTGTCCCGTCTGACCGGCAGCCAGAGCGCTATGTTCCGCCTTGGCCTGCCGTTCGAGATGAAAAAGCAGTATGCCTATGCCCGGTTTTCGCTGCAAAGCGGATATACCGCCATGGAATACCTGCTCAAGCACTGCCCGGATATTACGGCAGTGTTTGCCATGTCGGACCTGATGGCCCTGGGCGCGATCCGTGCCCTGAATGACCATGGCCTGCGTGTGCCGCAGGATATCTCGGTTTCGGGCTATGACGGTATTGCGCTGGGGCGCTACAGCACCCCGCGGCTGACCACCATCCGCCAGAACTCGGAACGACTGGCCCAGCGCGGTGCGGAAATTCTGCTCAACTGTATTGAAAACGGAAGCAGCGCGGTGCATGAAGTGGTTCCTTTTGAATTGATTGAGGACGAAAGTGTTGCGGCTTTGCCCAATCATTGAACGAACCAGACATATGCGGAGTATATAAAGAAAAGAGGTTTCCCTGATGAGAGCAAGCGGCATTCTGCTGCATATTTCCAGCCTGCCCTCCCCCCATGGCATCGGCACCATGGGCGCGGCAGCAAAAGATTTTGTGGATTTCCTGGTCAAAGCCGGTCAGGCTTACTGGCAGATCCTTCCGGTTTGCCCCACCAGCTATGGCGACAGCCCTTACCAGTCTTTTTCTACCTTTGCGGGCAATCCGTATTTTATTGACCTGGACCTGCTGGCCAAAGCGGGCCTCCTCCAGCCGGAAGAATATGAATCTATCGACTGGGAAAGCACCCCTGGCTGTGTCAATTACGGAGCGTTGTACCAAAAGCGTTATGTGGTGCTGCACAAAGCTTGTGCCCGCCTGTTGGCAGCGCCCCCGGCGGATTACGCCGATTTTTTGGCGAAAAACGCGTTCTGGCTGCCGGACTATGCCCTGTTCATGGCCCTGAAAGATGCCCATAATGGGGTCTGCTGGCAGCAGTGGGAAGAACCGCTGCGCCGCCGCGAACCGGAGACCTTGGCCTCGGCCCGCGCCAAATATGCGGCGGATATTGACTTCTGGCAGGCTGTGCAGTACCTGTTCTATACCCAGTGGCATGACCTGAAAGCCTATGCCAACGCGCAGGGCATTGAGATTATCGGCGACCTGCCGATCTATGTGGCGGAGGACAGCGTGGATGTCTGGTCCTGCCCGCAGGAGTTCCAGCTGGACGAAAACCTGGTCCCCACCGAAGTGGCCGGCTGTCCGCCGGATGGCTTCTCCGCCACCGGTCAGCTATGGGGCAACCCGCTGTTTGACTGGGACGCTATGGCTGCCAACGGCTATGCCTGGTGGGTGCGCCGCATCCGCCACCTGTGCGGAATTTATGATGTGTTGCGCATTGACCATTTCCGCGGCTTTGCGGGGTATTACGCCATCCCCTATGGTGATAAGACCGCCGAAAACGGCCGCTGGCGCACTGGGCCGGGCTATGCCCTCTTTGCTACCGTCAAAAAAGAGCTGGGCAGCCCCCGCATTATTGCTGAGGACTTGGGCTTTTTGACCGACGATGTGCGCGCTCTGCTGAAAGAATGCGCCTACCCCGGCATGAAAGTGCTGGAATTTGCCTTTGACAGCCGTGACGGCGGTGACTACCGCCCCCACAGCTACCCCACCAACTGCATTGCTTACACTGGCACCCATGATAATGAGCCGGTGGACGGCTGGTTTGGAACCGCTCTGCCGGACGATATTGAGCGCGCCATCCAGTACCTGAATCTGACCAAAGAGGAAGGTATGAACTGGGGCATGATGCGCGGCATCTGGTCCAGCGTGGCGGATCTGGCCGTGGTGCAGGCCCAGGATGTGCTGGGCCTTGGGCATGAAGCCAGGATGAACACCCCCGCCACCTTGGGCGGTAACTGGTGCTGGCGCGCCCTGCCCGGCGCCTTTACCCCGGAGCTGGCCCAAAAGCTGCATGACGCTATGGAGCTGTATGGCCGCCTGCCGGAAGAACCCGCTGCAGAACCCGATGAAACAGAAAAATCGGAAGACGCAGAAAAAGCGGCGGAACCCAAAACCTGATCTCTCCCTCTCCAACGCCCCGCACCGGAGCAGCTTCCGGTGCGGGGGCTTTTTTTGCAAATTTTTGGGTTGTTGCCTTGGCAACAGACGGCCCCGATGCAGGTTGGTATACTAAAGGCACTCTGCAGGGTATGCTGAACCAACAACCCGGCAGAGCCGGTATGAAAACCCCGACTTTTGAAAGTGCTTTCTATGTTAGCGCGACCTAACCATAAAGGACAAAATTATACCTGCACCGTTCGCCATGGGAAGCCACCGACATGTGCGGCAAATGCCATGCACAAAAAGCAATGCAAAAGTTTCCAACACAATTTTTGGTGCAGTTGTTGCTTTTTGTAAGGACATATGGTAGAATGATTGTGGCCCGGATACGGGCTGGTCAATGGCGTCCTTTTGGGCTGGAACCGTGGGCAACGCAGAAAAGCTGCCCGCCCGCCAGCTGGAAAAGGACAAGATTTTCAATAGTTGGTTAGAATAACCTAACTAATAGAGCAGCGTATTTGGTTTACAACAGGAGGTAACCGATGACAGATTTTGTACAGTGGGAAGGCTTCCAGGGCCGCATCTGGAAAGAAGAAGTCAACACCCGCGATTTTATCCAGAAGAACTACCGCCCCTACTCCGGCGATGAAAGCTTCCTTGCCGGCCCCACCGAAGCAACCGATAAGCTTTGGGGTGCTCTGCAGGTTCTGCAGAAAGAAGAGCGCGCCAAGGGCGGCGTTTTGGATATGGAGACTGAAGTGGTTTCCGGCATGACCGCTTACGGCCCCGGCTATATCAGCGAGGACCTGAAGGATCTGGAAAAAGTCGTCGGCCTGCAGACCGATAAGCCCCTCAAGCGCGCCTTCATGCCCTATGGCGGCATCAAGATGGCAGAACAGGCCTGCACCACCTATGGCTATACTCCGTCCCCGAAGCTGCACGAAATCTTTACCAAGTATGCCCGCACCCACAACACCGCTGTGTTTGATGCCTACACCCCGGAGATGAAAAAGGCACGCCACAGCCACATTGTGACCGGCCTGCCCGATACCTATGGCCGCGGCCGCATCGTTGGCGACTACCGCCGCGTTGCCCTGTACGGCATTGACTACCTGATCAAAGAAAAGCAGAACGACTTTGCCAACTGCGGTGACGGCACCATGACTGATGACGTCATCCGTCTGCGCGAAGAGATCGCCCTGCAGATCCGCGCCCTGAACGATATGAAGGCCATGGCCGCTGCTTACGGCTATGATATCTCCCTGCCCGCTGCCAACGCCAAGGAGGCTGTGCAGTGGCTGTACTTTGGCTATCTGGCTGCCATCAAGACTCAGAACGGCGCTGCCATGAGCGTTGGCCGTATCTCCACCTTCCTGGATATCTACATCCAGCGCGACCTGGATAAGGGCATCCTGACCGAGACCAAGGCCCAGGAACTGATCGACCACCTGACCATGAAGTTCCGCATGGTCAAGTTTGCCCGTATCCCCAGCTACAACCAGCTGTTCAGCGGCGACCCCGTGTGGGCTACCCTGGAAGTTGGCGGCATCGGCATGGATGGCCGCTCCATGGTCACCAAGACCGACTTCCGCTTCCTGCATACCCTGGAAAACATGGGCCCCGCACCGGAGCCGAACCTGACCGTTCTGTACTCCTCTGCTCTGCCCAAGACCTTTAAGGATTACGCCTCCAAGATCTCTATCAAGACTTCCTCCGTCCAGTACGAGAACGACGATGTGATGAAGCCTGTCTGGGGCGACGACTACTCCATCTGCTGCTGCGTTTCCGCAACCCAGACCGGCAAGGAGATGCAGTTCTTCGGCGCACGTGCCAACCTGGGCAAGTGCCTGCTGTATGCCATCAACGGCGGTATGGACGAAAAGCTGCATGAGCAGATTGGCCCTCACTATGCCCCCATCACTGCAGAGTACCTGGATTATGACGAAGTTATTGCCAGGTATGACGTTATGATGGATTGGCTGGCAGGCCTGTACGTCAATGTGCTGAACCTGATCCAGTACATGCACGACAAGTACTATTATGAGGCGGCTGAAATGGCCCTGATCGATACCGATGTGCGCCGCACCTTTGCCACCGGTATTGCCGGCTTCAGCCATGTAGTTGACTCCCTGAGCGCAATCAAGTACGCCAAGGTCAAGTGCGTGCGTGACGAGACCGGTCTGGTCACCGATTACGAGATCGAGGGCGAATTCCCCCGTTACGGCAACGATGACGACCGCGCCGATGATATCGCTGTCTGGCTGCTGCGCACCTTCCTGGAGAAGATCAAGCGCCGCCACACCTACCGCAACTCCGAGGCTACCACCTCTATCCTGACCATCACCTCCAATGTGGTATACGGTAAGGCAACCGGCGCAATGCCGGATGGCCGCGCAGCCTTTACCCCGTTTGCCCCCGGTGCAAACCCGGCTTACGGCGCAGAGCAGAACGGCCTGCTGGCCAGCCTGAACAGCGTTGCCAAGCTGCCCTACCACTGGGCACTGGACGGCATCTCCAACACCCAGACCATCAACCCCGACGCTCTGGGCCACAGCGAGGGCGAGCGCGTTGAGAACCTGGTCCAGGTTATGGACGGCTACTTTGACCAGGGCGCCCACCACCTGAACGTCAACGTCTTTGGCACTGAAAAGCTGATCGATGCCATGGAGCACCCGGAGAAGGAAGAGTACGCCAACTTCACCATCCGTGTTTCCGGCTATGCCGTCAAGTTCATTGACCTGACCCGCGAACAGCAGATGGACGTTATTGCTCGTACCTGCCACAAGAAGATGTAATTGCTGCGGCGTGACTGTCGACTAGCATACAAGGCCCGCGGCTGCGTTTTGCGGCCGCGGGCTTTTTGGGCAAATGCGTGGTATAATAATGGAGGAAACGCAGGACTCCAGCCCAGTCACACGTTGAAAAATGCGTATACCCCAGTAGGGCGGGGTCACCCGACCCTGCCACATCCCAAACTCAACACCAACCGCAAAAGAGGTAACATTCCATGGAGCAAAACACCCCCATCACCGGCCGCATCCATTCGGTCGAAACGTTCGGCCTTGTCGATGGCCCCGGCGTGCGGTATGTCCTGTTTGTGCAGGGCTGTGCCATGCGCTGCCGCTATTGCCATAACCCCGAAACCTGGCCCTGCACCATTGGGGAGCAGCAAACCCCGGCCCAGGCCCTGCAAAAAGCCCTGCGCTATCGCACTTACTGGAAAAATAACGGTGGCCTGACCGTCAGCGGCGGTGAACCGCTGTTACAGATCGACTTTGTGTCGGAGCTGTTCCGCCTGGCCAAACTGCAGGGCGTGCATACCACCCTGGATACCGCCGGCCAGCCCTACACCACCGCGGAACCGTTCTATTCCAAGTTTGAGACCCTGATGCAGAACACCGACCTGGTGATGCTGGACCTGAAAGCCTTTTACCCGGACCGCCACAAGGCCCTGACTGGCTGCGATAACACCCCCATTCTGGATATGGCGCGCTGGATGGGCGAACACGGCAAATCCATGTGGATCCGCCATGTTCTGGTGCCCGGGCTGACGGACGATGAAGCCGAGCTGCGGGAGATGAGCGATTTTATCAAATCCCTTGGCAGCGTGCGCCGCGTGGAGGTGCTGCCCTACCATACCCTTGGCCTGTTCAAGTGGGAAAAACTTGGCATCACCTACAGCCTGGATGGCGTTCAGCCGCCCAGCGAGGAAGCGGTTCAGCGCGCTGAAGAGCTGCTTTGCATCAAGGATTATCCGGATTTCAAAAAGTAAGGCAAGCTGTGCCGCTAAACGCGAAAATTTATTTCAAAAACAGATAAAAAGTGCTTGACGAACCACTTGAAACATGGTATAGTATACGCGTGGTTAGCGAGGACTAACCGACAGGGCCGCTTTTGCTGACGGCGCATGGAATGCCTCCCATCGCCGTGGCCCAGAAAAGGAACAGGTTTGCTCCCTGCTCCTGTCAAAGTCAGGCAGTTCTCCGTTTCAGGTGTTTGCTCTGCACCTTTTTCATTGCCTGAATCAAAACAATATAGCCCTCTCCCCAGCTGCTCCTTGGGAAGAGGGCTTTATTGTTTTGTTTTTATGTGGAGGTTGGGGAAGAATGGGGGCGGGTGGAAGATATAAATTACGGATCCACGGTGTGGGCCGCGCCGGTACCTCTACCGTGTTTCCGCAGGCTGTATTTGCCCTGTGTGATTCCACAAAGACTCTACACTGCCTGGTGCCGGCAAGTCGGGCAGGAAGATTCAAAAACGAAAAACAAACCCACGAAAAAACGATGAAAATAAGACGCGGACCCAAGATGCAAGATATCCTGCTGTTTTTTGATAATTATAGCTAAAATGATTGAAAGCCGCATCTTAATATGATAAAATGTAAATATTCATATGACATAAAGAGGAAAGAAAAAAGCTGGTTTTGCCCTGTGGGGAAAAGGCCTTTGCGGGCTTGCAGGCAAAACGGCATTGCGGTAGCTTTGCCGCAAAATACTGGTGCTGCCTTATCAACGGGGCGCAGTGGTATGCAGGCCGGCGGGCCTGGGATATGAAGAAAACTTGGAAGAAAAGGGAAACAGGGTATGATTACAAAGCGCGAAAAGCTGCAGTATGTCTATGTCTTTTTAACAGACCTTGCAGCTCTGGCCGCCAGTGTGATTCTGGCATGGCTGATCGTTGGCGGCATTATGGGGCAGCTGCTGCCTTACAGTGTTCTGGATTGGGTTCAGGCGCTGGTTTTGCTGGTGCTGGCCTATACCGTTACATTTTTCTGTTTTGACCAGACGGAAAACATTGTCAAGCGTACCCGCGGGCAGGAAGCCAAACTTTCCATCAAGTCCAACCTGCTGATGATGGTGATCTATTCTGCTTTTCTGACGCTGTCCAAAGCGGTTTTGCAGGATTCCCGCTATTTTCTGGTGGGGGTCGTGTCGTTTAACCTCTTCCTGCTCCCGGCGGCCCATGGCCTGCTCAAAAAGCTGCTGGTAAAAGCCCCTGACAGTCTCCAGAACGAAACGCTGGTTGGCATTGTTACCACCGGTGACCATGCAGGCAAGATGATCCGTGAGATCAGCAACGACTGGTCCCGCCGTGTGTGCGGTGTGGCCCTGCTGGAAGCCACGGGGGATGCAATCGGTACCAAGGTGGAGAATATTGAGATAAAAGCCAATTATGATACCTTTATGAACTGGCTGCGCCGCGCCGCTTTGGATGAAGTGTATATCGATGTTCCGATGGACAGCGGCGAATCCTTTATCCCGTACCTGGAAGAGATGGAAAGCATGGGCCTGACCGTGCATTTCCATATGCCGCTGCTGGATCGCATCGAGGAAAGCTGCTGCAGCGAAACCAGCTCCGCCCGCCTGTGCCGCGATCTGGGCCGCTGCGCTGGCGGCAACCTGGTTACCATGGCCACCATTGAACCCAAGCTGCGGGACCAGATCCTGAAGCGCCTGATGGATATTTTGGGCAGCCTGGTGGGCTGCATCATCAGCATCCCCATCATTGCCATTACAGCCATCCCCCTGAAACTGGAAAGCCCCGGCCCGCTCTTCTTTAAGCAGAAGCGAGTGGGCCGCAATGGCCGTGTTTTCTACATCCATAAGCTGCGCAGCATGTATATGGATGCCGAGGAACGCAAAAAGGAACTGATGGCCCAGAACGAGATGAACGGCCTGATGTTCAAAATGCAGGATGACCCCCGCATTACCAAGGTGGGTAAGTTCATCCGCAAAACAAGCATTGACGAACTGCCGCAGTTCTTTGATGTTCTGCGCGGAGATATGAGCCTTGTCGGCACCCGCCCGCCCACGCTGGACGAGTATAAACAGTACGAAAGCCACCACAAGCGCCGCCTTTCCATGAAACCGGGCATCACCGGCCTGTGGCAGGTCAGCGGCCGCAGCGATATTGAGGATTTTGAGGACGTTGTCAAACTGGACGTTCAATACATTGATAACTGGAGCCTGTGGGGCGATATAAAGATCCTCTTCAAGACCGTATGGGTCGTCTTTGCCGGCCGGGGGGCAAAGTAAATCGTTAAATGCGTGGAATGGCAACCTAAAATATAAAAACATCAATCCGGAACCCATTCTTTCAACACAATAAGCGGAGCAGGGAACTGCTCCACTTTTTTTACAACAAAAACGCAGGAGGTACTTTGATTATGGCTGCAACGCAAAACAGGGATATGGGGAGCGGCAGCATTCCCAAGCTGCTGG
>ERZ791601.1301-NODE-1301-length-12760-cov-4.096104_pt1 | contig 12760 bp, 16 predicted proteins | sample MGYA00509967_ERZ791601 | MGnify/ENA primary metagenome ERZ791601 (study PRJEB30046, sample SAMN00791930) | human gut metagenome | study: EMG produced TPA metagenomics assembly of the A metagenome-wide association study of gut microbiota in type 2...
CATGCGCTTGACACGCACGGGGAAGTTGTTAAATTTTATTATTCCTGCGGAATGTTTGATAAAGGCGCCCATGATCCACCGGCACCGTTAACCCATGCTGTTACACATGTCCAACCGAACGGTGTGTTTAGTGCTGGAGGTTGTTTTCTTATGAAGTCGCCAACTCGACCCATTTTAACACTATTAATGTTTGTCTGTTCCGTTATTGTTTGTGTCTGCGCCGGTGCTGTTACATTTTCAAAATTGTTATTTACAATTTTGATATAAGCATTTTGCACGTTGCCAGAGTGCATGTCGCTTACAAGTGTGTAACCAGTGTTCCCAGTTCCAATATTATTTTCCGCGAATAGCGATTCGATTTCCACGCCTGCGCGAATATTAAAAATGCAGTTACTAAATGTGCCGGTCTTGCCAATAGAGTTCACTATTTTGTTGTTATTAATTTCAACATTTTTTGCGCTTCTTATTTCAAAAATAATACCTCTACTGTTTTCGATGATGTTATTTTCAAATTTGCAATTTTCTGCTTCAACCACATAAAACCCGTATACATAGCTAACTGTATCCACTAGCGTATAATTTAACAGTCCACAGTTTTTGAAGATGTTGTTACTTATAACAACATTCTTTCCTGAAATGATACATCCCAAATTATCAACATGGCGCACTGTTGCCGTATTTGTTCCAAGTTCGACATAATTGTTTGAAATTAAGCAGTTTTCGATATCAAAATTTTCTGTTTTTGAAGAAAAAGCTGCAATTCCGGTATAACATCCTTTCACAGTGTTTCCGACAATTTTGATATCATGCCCACCGTGCGCGTCAATTCCCTCCCACCATGGAATTTCATTTTCGATGTAGTTATATAGTGCGTTCAAATTGTGTGGCATAGGCTCGCCTGTTAATTTAAAATCCCAACCACAAAGAGCAATTGGGTAGCTGTTTACTGATGTTTTATTTACGCAATTTAAGACATTGTTTTCAATAAAATAAACATTGTTTGTTCCGTTTGTTGCGGTTATTCCTGATCTTGTATAGTTTTCAATTTTGCATTTTTCAACAAATGCGCCGTCGCATTTTTCAAAATCAATAGTATAAGCGGATTGAATATCTTTAAAATTGCTATTTTTTACTATGCAATTTTTGCTGTTGATAAAGTGCAAACAGTAACTATAAACGGGTTCAGCGTCAACGGCTCCTGTACCAAGAATTTGCAAGCCATCAAAAACAACGTTTTCTTGTGTGTCGATATTGAATGTTGCTTTTCCTTGTGTGGAAATTGTGTGGAGAATCGTTCCGAAACATTTAATTTCAGTATTTGATTTTATTTCAATTTGATCTGTGATTTTGTATGTCCCATCTGGAATGAAAATCTTTGCGCCAAGATTTGCAAAAGCGCTTCTAAATGCTTCTGTATCATCTGTAACACCATCACCGACCGCACCATAAAATTTCACATTCTTAAAAACAGCAGCATCTTCAATTTTATCATTCAATTCAGCATCGGCGTTTTCCCTGTTAGTTGTTTCTTTATCGATTTTATCATTCAATTCAGCATCAGCGTTTTCCCGGTTAGTTGTTTCTTTATCGATTTTATTATTTAGAGCCGTGTCACTATCTGCAAGATTTTTCAAGGCTTCTAATGTTTCAGTAAGTAGAATTTGCATTGTATATTTTCTGCAATTTCCATCAGGTCCGGTATTGTATTGGTCTCCGGCAACCATTTCTTTTGTAACTTCAAGCAGCACATCGTTAACCCATACGAGGGTGTTTACAGTTCTTGCGGAACTGGCGGTTGTGCTATGTCCCTCGTCGGGGATTGTGATAGCCTGTTTAACGCTCTCCCATAGTGCGGAGAAGTTGCCAATATTCGTCCAATATTCTGTCCTATCAATGGACACACCCGCTGGAACAGCTTGCACTGAAAGATAAGCGTTTCCGTTTTTATCAAGCACAACGGTATTTTTTTCATATTGGCTTGTGATATCCCATTGAATAGGATCGGCATATTTAATTGCGTTGATGCTGATGAAGTCCCGAACATCACCGGCCAGTTTTTCCAGCTCCTGAACGATCCAATCCAGATTTAAATCGTGAAAATTGGTATAGGGGAAATATTCAAAAGCGCCCATATAAACCTCCTTAATAAATCAACAGGCAGAAGCGTTTTTTAAAATCTTCCACAATGTAATCAACAATGTTGAATTTTACAACGTTTCTTTCCGCTTCAATCATTTGTTGTGTAGTGGTAACGCCAATATTACCGAATGCGCGCCCGGTTCTGCTGTTGTTTCTGATGCTGTTTTCGTCCGTGTCGTCTGTAATATCTGTTGTCTGCTTTGCTGTTCCGCGGCTTGTGTTTTCTGTTCCCAGTGTCGTTGTCTGTAATTCTTTAGGTGTGTAAGAAGTTTCGTTAAAAGCGGAAACATCACTTTTAACCGTGTCCTCACCGCTGTTTTGCACTGTTCCACTGCTTTCCCCGCTGCTTTCCTGGCTCTGTGTTCTGCTCTCGTTACGGTTTCCGGTTTCCTTCTCTGTCCACTCTTCCGTCCTGTCATAGTTGTGAATAGGGTTATATTCCAGGTTTGTTGTTGCATAGAGTTTTTCCCACACGGGGAGCTGTTTGGTGCTCCAAATACCGATAGCCGTTTTCATGAACGTGCCGGACGGGTACAATAATTCCAGCTCCGCCAGCTCCATTAGAATGTTGTCCCGCACAGTGTCCAGTGAAACACCGTCCGGCAGTTTGAAAAGGTTGAAAATATCCGGGTTATACTGGTACAATCCCAAAATGGAAAGTATAGCTCTCACTGATCCCCACCGCCTTTCAGAATTTCCGGCTTCACACGCCAGTCAACGGAAATCTCAATGCCGAACATGTTTCTTGTTTGCTCCGCCGTGGCTTGCAGCTCTTCCAGCCAAAGTGCGCACTTGCTCACCGTCTCCTGGTTGTTGCTGTTCACCTCGTCCGTCAAAAGGCGTTCCTTTTTATCCGTGTTTGCGTTCGGGATTCCAATGTCATTATCAAACATCTGTTCAATTTTACGCATGTCCGTCAGGATATCCGAAACAATGTAGTTTTGCCCAACATTTTGGTTAAACGCTTGCCACGCTGGGGATCCATCATCTTTTAACAGCGCTTTGTCCATCACAACTGCAGGCTCTCCGCTTGCCACTCGGTCAAATAGCTTTTTGAACGTTTCCGCGCTCTGCTTGTTTGCCGCTGCAAATACATAGGAGAGCTTGCTGTTTAACAGGTTGACACCCGCCGTCTCTGCGGATAGAGCCATCATGTCGGCATAATACGAAACTAGGTCATAAATGGCGCCATAGTCCGGTTGAAGCTTGAACAATGTGCATTGCTTACCTATCCTCAGCTCCTTAAAGCCGCGCAAAATGGGATTTTTGATAACCGCTGTTGTTGGTCTGTAAAACACGTCATAGCCTTGTAAGCCGCACCCCTGGGGTATTACTCCGAAACGGTCGGTGTTGATTACTGCCACAAATCCCCAGCAGTAAAGGCAGTAAAGGAAATAATCCCTGCTCCATGTCTCCGGCATTGTCCACTTGAAAACGGAAAAAGCCTTTTGCAGTAAATAACGCTGAAAGAAGTTTGAAAGGCCCGTGTTAGAAACGTGTACGGTTGACGGTGTGAAAGCGCTTGTTTGCTGGTTTACATAATCGAAAAAGAATGGAGCGCCCGAACCTGGAAAATTCATCCGTAAAACCTCCTTTTGTTAAATTTGAAAAGTAGCCAAACCGGAATAGAGGGAACACCACCCAGAAATTCAAACCAATATTCCGCCTGTGTTGATCTCCAGGGTTGGTCTATATCGGCAGGTCGTTCATAGTTGTAAAGAAAAGCTTGTGCCAAAACACCAACAGGGTCTGTACTCTTCGAAAACTCTTCAAAAGTCATGGGGTATTTTTCTGTTGGATACCATTGCACCCCGTTTTCCAGTTCCCACACTATGCGCTCACATTCTTTTGGGCCGTTATCCTCCCAACCAGAACCCGCCCAATCACTGTATTTTGTGTAAGGCGTCCATTGCACTAAACCATATCCACCAACAAACGGATCAAGGCCTTCCCAAATTCCAGGATTTATTGTGCTTTCGCTTTGCATGTTCCCAAGCATAGCGGCAACCGCATTTAATGTCCAACCCTGTGCCTTGAAATAACTCCACAACAATACGGCGTTGTTTTGCATTTCTTCCTGGGTTAACCAAAAGTTTCCGCTGATCCAACTATTCATAGAAGAACCCGCTTTCCATGTACTCCTTTACACGCTGGTTTTCGGGAGAGGTTGCCGGTAAAGACATGTCAGCATGTAAGCACATGATGTAGCCCGGTATCGTGTCAATGCGCTTCGCCTTGCACAATGGACGTCCCAAATCGGCATTATCTTCATCAACAACAGAGTGGAAACGTGCGCTTATTGAAGGCACTTTTGTAAATGGAACAATGCTTCCGTTACTGCCACTTGTGGAAAAATCCGGCATACTTGCGCGGATTGTGTTTCCAATTCCGCTGGCTGCTCCACTGATTGCACCGGCAATATTTCCACTCATAACGCCACCAATCACTCCCGAAACAGTGTTTACAGCATTGACAGCCGCTCCAAGGTAATCGCGTGAAATCTGCGCGAGTTGTATTGGAATACCGAAAGTTGCCGTAGAACGGAAAAACACGTAGTCACTTGTTAACGACTTCACCAACAGTTCCGCTTGTCCTGTCACATAGTCCACTTCCCATTCTAAACTTATCTGTGACAGGCTTTTTAGCGCTGTTGTGTCGAGAGGAATGGTGCCCCACACTCTAGAATCCAGCACATAGGAAGAATAGGGCGCTAGATTGAGATAGCCGCCACGGCTTGCGGCCTGTGGATGCTTTGGTACATCAATAGTAAGCAATGACGGCATATGCCCTTGTGTGGTTAGTGTTTTAGCGGATACAGGAGCGTCCCACCAACCAAACGGCACACTAGTAACAGGTGTTCCACCGCTAATTGTGTCCGGGAACCAGATGCAACTTGCAATATATTGAAACGGGTTGAATAGCGCTTTCGTCAAATCCGGACCTATTTCTGTAATATCACCCAGCCATTCCACATCACCCATTAGAAACTCGCATAGCACGTCAAATTGTGCTTGTGTAAACACATAATAGGATACAGCACCTACCGTGTTTGTGGCCTTGTTAATGATACCAACAACATATGATCCGCTTGAAAAATTGGAGCCAGGCCAAAAAGCCGCATCTGCTTTGGAATACAAGGTTGTTACTACACCGTTTCCAGTGTAATAATCATCCATTATATTTCCGTCATGCTCCGCGCTGGATCGCAAAACATACTGTGTAGACGGGCCAATATTTAGTTTATATGTCGCTAGCACATCAACGTTTAGAGAAGCAATCCAAACGCCGCCCGAAAAAGTCCAGTCATTGACAAAGTAAAATCTATAAAAATCGGGGATATATGCATAATTGAGCTGTGACGGATTTTCACTCATGGGCAAAGAGATTTCCAAAACCGGATTGATAATTCCACAATCATCTTTCAATCTTAATGGAAAAATTTTTGCCGCATTTGATATGACTGGTCTAGCTGTGCTGTTTTCTCTTTTGTTAAATGTAAAAAATGAAACATTAAAAGCCATAATTCATCACCTATCAGTTGGGCGGGGTTTCCCCCGCCCACATATAGCACATCAATCAAGCAGCAAAACAATTCCGTTTTCTGTAAAATCGTTCCAATATCTGTCCGTAAAGTGCCAAAAAATATTCGAATAGCCACCCTTGCTGTTAAAGGGAGTTGGGGCGCTCCACTGATTAACCACCGTATAACCGGCTGCTTCCTCGTCAAACATGACACCGAAAATCCCCCTTTGATTTACTGGGGAATCATCAGATTTCAGTGTTCCATCCGCCTGCAAATAGACGGGATTCACGTTGATTTCATCGGGCTTGTCAATGCTCTGCCAGAAATTGACCGTTTCATTGTCCGCCATTCTCAAGAAATTATCATGGTACACATCAGCCAAAACCATGGTTTCGGTCTGGTATCGTGCCGGTGCATAAAGATACACCTTTTGCTTATTGACAGGAGTATGACGGGAAATTTCCTTTCCTGTCACGTTGATATGGAATTTCTGTGTGCGCTCTGTCATAAGCGAGGAAAGAGAAGCAACACGGGAATACACCCACTGCATAAAAGGTTTGAAATTTGCAGGCTGGTAAACCGTTTCATCAGTTAGAGGGGTTTTCAGTCCAGTGATCGCGTTATACTCCGTCAGCAGGTGAATAACGCTCGCCGCATCTCCGCTAATCTTTCCGCCGATGAAGTTTGCCAGGGTTGCCCTTGCAAGGTTTTCATGTGCCTGTTCAATCATGTCACTTGCATTTGTCATAGTCATAGAGAGAAAACGGCCAAACTCCTCGGGGCTAGAAAAAGCACAGTCAAGCTGATCCTTGAAAATCGTAAGGGACTTTTCAAAAACATTTGCTCCATAAAAGTTGGTTTGCAAAATCGACGGTTTGTTAACCTTGTACATGTCCACACTGTTTTGGTCTGTCAACTCAAATCGGGAATCTTTCTCCCAGTCCTTGTCTGCAATGTTAAGTTTACGAACAATGTTCCCAAACTGCTGATTACTAACCATCAGGCCGCCAAACTTTCTGGTATAAGGACGAATGGAAAAAATTGTTCTGGAAAGCACCTGGGAAATTGCTTGCAAAACCGGATCGTATCCGGTTTTCAGCGCGGTCTGAGCAACGGAAACAAATTCCGCAGTATTAGTCACCCGCTGCGCCTGCTGCCCCGTTGCCTGTTGTACGATACTGTTAAGAACCATGGAAAGCTGATTGAAAGTCAAATCGTTTACAGCCATTGTTGCACCTCCTTATTTATTGTCGTTCTTGGGCGGGTTGATGATGTTTGCAAGCACTTCATCCGCCGTTTCGGGGTTTGGCTGCTGTGTGGAAAGAATCCCGTTTGCCTGGATTGCCTGAGTGAGCTTCGCAAGCTGCTGCACAAACGGATCGCCCACGGGCTGCATCTGCTGGACAGGCTGCAACTGCTGGACAGGCTGCATCTGCTGGACAGGCTGCATCTGAGCCAGTGCGGAAATCTGCTGTGCGGTAAAACCAGCGCGAGCGAGCGTCAAAACATCATTCTGCGTCATAGTCAAACCCTCCTTAACCGTTCCACCGTGCGCAAGCTGTACGCACGTCCACATGTACAAAGCTGCTGTAAATACCGATTCCGCCAGTGTTTGGCATGATCGTTTCCACAAAGCCCGCAATCGTAGCGGGAGAAACACCGCTAATATAGATATCAGCTGCCGTCCCATATTTGTGCTGAGAGTAATCAGCGCCACCCACTTTTTTATTATATGCATCGTTACGATAGGCGCTGGTAATGATTACAGGCTTTCCAAAGTGTTCTCGGATTTTCTGCAAAACTGTTACAAGACCCTGACTGATGAAAACTGTGTCGCTCCCATCTTTACAGGCAAACTCGACAACTTTGAAATTTTCAGACAGTTTCACAGCACCATTTTTTGCCTTACTCCATGCGTGTACTTGATCGCCGCTCATTCCTCCGACACCCCCAGTTTTTCAAGGATTCGAGTCATTACTTGTGTGTTGTTGTTGATAGCTTCCGCGAATTTCTCCGCTTCCTGCCGGTGCTGCTCGCGTTCCTGGTTCTGCATCCAGAACATAGCGGCAACACAAGCAATCGGGAATCCCACACCATTGATAAACTCTGTTACAATAGAAATGTCCATTTTTCTTTCCTTTCTTCCCGGATAAATATTGGGCGGGGACATCGTGCGCCGCACAAGCGCTTGAGCCGCCTTCCGGGCGTGTGCTTGCTCTGTCCCCGCCTATTCTCATTATACAGCTTTTTTATTAGTTGTCAACAAAAATATCTGTTCAAAAGCACTTCACACAGATATTCCTCAAATATTATATTGTTCTTCATGTACTCTTGCCAAATCCACCCATAAGCTCTGCGAAATCGGTTTTTGTCCGTATCGCCGCTTCCAAACTCTGCACAACTTCCAGCTTTATGCGTACTCACATAATACTCTCCACGAGACTTGTGCTTATAAACAGTAATCTCCCCCACCGTCACAACAGGCCGAAACTCTCCAAGCGGTTGTGTTTTGATTCTTCCAATGTCCTCATTAGCAAAATCGTTTTCCAATGACATGCGAGAAAATTCGCTTCCTCTTGACAACTTGTAAAGCGCCGTGTTGCGTTTTTGTGCGCTGATGGGTGACTTGTCCAAAATAAACAAACCTACTCCACGTTCCTTGTCAATGCTGATCTCCTGGCCCTTTCTCCGCATTTGCTCTGCCTTACGCACCAGCCCCAACTCTAGGAAAATTGGGTTTGCAAGGTTATTAGCATTTGCAAGACATAATACTTGTAACGGTTTTTCGCCTTTTAATTCCCTATTCCGGTTAATTGTCTCATAAGCATTAAGAAAAGCGGCACCCTCATTTTTAATAGGGCGCTCATGTTTTTCCGGGATAAACTCATCATAAATCAACATGCGAACGTTAGAAGCATCAAAACCCCGCATATTAGAAATAGTAGATAGCGCACAAGTGTAACCAATAGGCGAACCAACGCATTGACGCCCCCCGTCCTCTGTTTCCTCCGTCTCATAAAAACCTGCATTGTATTTTGATAGTGTGGCGCTGCCTATTGTCCAACCATGATCATCATTCAGACTTTTAAACGGGGAAAATTCTGGTTTGTTTATCATGTCCGCCTGTGACTGTGTGCGCCGCATATAAATAAATTTGATTCCGTCCTCTTTCACCGTTTCCAGGCTGGTATATGTTTTACCAGTTGCACGTCCGCCCACGATAAAGTTAAACGGCATCCCCAGCGCCATAATTGCGCGTATATCAATATAACCGCTTTTCTGATATATATTCATATTTCCTCCATTGTTTCACGTGAAACAATAAGCGGGAGACGTTGCCGCCTCCCGCCCATGTCCTTATTCAACAAATGCACAGGTGAAGAAATCTCGTCCGGCCTTACTCTTGCCAGTAATGACTTCCAGCGAAAAAACAGCACCCTCCATGCCGGCACTTTCCAGTAGGGAAAGAATGTCATTAAAATCACTCTTAAAAGTGTCGCTGTTGGTGGCGAACACCTCCCCCTCAGGAGACATCATGGCAAGGATTTCCTTGGTGTCGCCGCTCTTCTTGTCAACGTCCTCATACACACACCACTTTGCCACCTCAAACCGCTGCCCCGCACAATCCTTGATACGCTGAATCTTGGGGGACATGGTGAGCTGGTACTGCTCCATAATGGTAAGTTCTCCGCTTTTCTTGGTAATGTTCATTTGTCTTGCTCCTTTTCTGTTTTGTTATACGGTTGCCCGCATATCTATAATATCATTAATATCGAAATTGTCAACACCTTTTCCCCATTGTTCCGCCATTGCCCGGGCAATCCCCGGAAAGTCTTACAAACTTCCTGTGATTCTTCACAAGCGACTAAAACATTCATTCTAAACCTCCTCGCTATATCCTCTAAATTGTATTTGAGACACATTCAACAAACGTTCATATTCTCCCGTTATTCCCAATGTGTAAGTGCTATTCTTAATCATGATATTTGACGTAATAGGCAATGTTCTTCCATCAACTGTGTGTTCTAAAATCGCTGGATGATCGTTATAAATAGATTCTGTACCACCAGCTTCCCTAAAAATAAATCCTGGTTTGAAAGCTGATATGCCGCCAGCCTTTTCCAGTTCCGGCCCTCCTGCGGCCTTGTTCACTCCCGCTATGGTCACTTTCAAAGGTTTTCCGGGCGCTTCACGATAACAGTATTTTTTAGCCCCCAACGTTGAAAACTCCGCATAACATCCCTCATATTCATAAACACCCATATAATGCTCCACGCCTTGCGGGTCTGTTGCATGTGCGCCGCTTTTCAGACTGTCTTTTTCACGTTCCTTATTGTACGGAGTCCAATCAATGTCTCCAAGATATTTTACACTGTCAGTGTCACAATAAACAAAATTGTCACCAGTGAGCCGTATTCCCTCTTCCAACCGATACCGTGCCCAAGCCGTCACCCAGACACCCCATTGATAGCATAAAAACGCTTTACGGTTGTTCTCCATCAAAAGATCTTCCGGATTGTCTTGATGCTCAACAAAACCACCGTCCGGGCCATCATCTATAAAATCAATAGACTGTTTCACCGGATTTTGTGCCATCATTCCGTAAATACTATTCAACATGTTCTTGCTTTTCATGTAATAGATTTCTTTGCCCGCTACATTTTTCAAAGTTGTTTTTGCAATATAGTATTCTATCGTTGTTTTCACAAGTGACTCAGGGAGTTTACCATAACGAGCATGCGCCACATCAAATGGCGTCATATCGTCAAACGTGTATTCATCTAGAATTATTTTAAGATCGATATCAGTTATTGTTGTTTCCAGGTAATCCGCCGACAAAATACGCCCGTTGTCGTATATTCCGCCTATTGTTTTCCTACACTTGTCACGGGATAAATATGGGCATCCCCATGTTGATTTAGTAAGACGGATATTGGTGATTGATACACGCATTAAAACAGCACGTTTCCGCACATTCACCAACTTTATAAGATCGTCAAACTCCACCGGCCCTGCATAGTAAAATTCCGAAATCGGAAAAAGGCAATTGCATTGCACATCTGGATAGCTACTTGACCTGTCAGCGCTTTTTACATCATGCAATACCATTCCAGCGTAATATCGGTTTGCATGTGTGTTACCACCACGAAACGCCTCACGACACATCTGATATATTTGATAGTCCGGCAATTGATTTCTGACAAAGCCAAAAGAAACACCGCGCATTGCCTTTTTAGCATCCCTGCGCACGTAGCCGGTTGAAGTAAGAGGGATTGTATAGAGCGTGTCCCCATCATGCTGCATCTCGATTATAAGAGCTTCCACAAGGCCCAAAACATCATTTAGAGTATAGGCTAGCTCCTGCTCTGTTAGTGGTGTCCATGGATAGCGCTTTTTGCTGTAATCGAAATCAACGCCAGATAGTTTGATATGCTCCGCGCCCATTTTACGAGTGTACTCAGCCAGACTCATGTTACTGTGTATGTAGCTGCACCGAAATTCCAGGCGTTTTTCTTCCATTGTGCATTTCAGTACCCGTCGGGACTTAATCGCAAAAACTTCTTCCGGATCAAAATGGTATATGCCGCGCAAAAATTGAAACTCATAAGACAAGTTGTGTACGTAGACCACCAAAGATACGCCATCCGAAATATGCGCACATAGACGCTCTTTGAAAATGTCAAACTCTTTCCAGGTTCGCCCTATAACCGTATATTCAGTTCCAAATTGCCATTGCCATATGTACATAATGGATTGCTCAATATCATCAAGCGCCGTTGTCTCAATGTCAAAAGCCGTTACAATATCAAGATATTTCGCAAGGCTTTTTGTTCCAGGGTTTCCCTTTCTCCGTTTCTGTATTTTCATTTTCCTGAACCATTCAAAAGGAAAATTATCCGGTGAGACAATTTGTGACATATTAACGGCCTTTCAATATTGCCTTTTTATAATCCAATGCGCTGTGCGGTTTTTTACTGCTTATTCGCTTCATGTTTTGGAGCGCTTCCAAGCTGTTTTTCTCAAGCCAAAACTCGAAATCGCGCTTGAGTTGATCCGGCGGTATCTGCTTCTTTTTCGCTTCGTGATAGAGTTCTGCCACTCGTGCGGAATCGTAAAGGCGATTCCTGTCCCAAGTCCTCCAATCTTCCATGAAGTCTGCAAACTGTTTAAAGTTCTTGCGATTTACAAATGTGTAGCCGTGTTCATGTAAAGATTGAATGCTCTGCCGTCTCTGCGCTTGTAATCCCGATACGCTACCAGTTCTCGCTGTCACAAATCGCGAAACGTCCGATAAAAGCGCAACAAGTTCCGTTTTGTTCTTAATTTCCTTTACAGGTTTGTACCGTCCTGCGTTCATACGGTACTGCTGCGTATCTACCCATTCCGTACCCACAAAACGCTCCAAGCGCTTTCTGGCAATGGAGCGCAAGCGCGAGTATTCGGAAATCATTTGTTTTTCCGTCATGTACTTGCTCATCATTACCACACTGGGGACATATGCTTCAACGGGATAGCGCAAAGAGCTTCGGGTTGTTGAACCGCCTTTATACCGCGCCATTCTTCCGGGCCACCTTTACCTGTTCATTCGTTGAGAGTGCCCAGGAGATAAAGCTGCTGCGGGTTCGGCCCGTTTCCTTTGCCGCCTGATCCACCAGTGCAAGAACGTTTGGTGGGATGCTGATAGAGATTGTTTTAACATTACGCATCAGCAACACCTCCTTTATATGTCCTCTCAAAACGGTTGCACAGTGTAGCGTAAAAGACATAGGCGTTGCGCCTGTTGTCCTCAGCAGCAAAGGCCCGGAGACGGCGCAAGAGTGTGAGCATGTTTTTCTGTTGTGTTGTCATATTAACACCTCCATATTTACTATATCAAAAAAAATGTTAAATGTCAATACTGTTATTGACATTAATACATCTGTTATAATAGGAATATAAGAAAGGAGTGTTTCTATGTGATTGAAAAAGAAGAACTTTTGAAACATTCTGAAAAGCTTTAAGACGAGTTTCCCGGGGTGCAACAACCACTATTACGTAATCCCACATTCCGCAGGAATAATAAAATTTAACAACTTCCCCGTGCGTGTCAAGCGCATG
>ERZ791601.1314-NODE-1314-length-12643-cov-36.430569_pt1 | contig 12643 bp, 8 predicted proteins | sample MGYA00509967_ERZ791601 | MGnify/ENA primary metagenome ERZ791601 (study PRJEB30046, sample SAMN00791930) | human gut metagenome | study: EMG produced TPA metagenomics assembly of the A metagenome-wide association study of gut microbiota in type 2...
GAGCACCTCAAAAACACCATCATACACTAAATCAGTAAGTTGGCAGCATCACCCGGGCAAGTTTTAGTGGGTGACCCCTCTGGTTTTCTGCATACCGTGAGCGCCATTTTTTGGGGCTGGATAATGACCGTTTTCGCCTTGAGTCATGCCGCCTGGTTATTAATGTTGCCAACCACAAATATCCAGGGCGGGGCGTTACTGGTGTTATTTCTTTTGGCATTAACCGAGTCAAACGATATTGCACAGTATTTATGGGGAAAATCCTGCGGCAGAAGAAAAGTGGTCCCTAAAGTCAGCCCGGGAAAAACATTGGAAGGTCTGATGGGCGGCGTCATCACCATCATGATTGCGTCACTGATTATCGGACCGTTACTGACACCGCTAAATACATTACAGGCATTATTAGCGGGTTTGTTAATTGGTATTAGTGGTTTTTGCGGCGATGTCGTGATGTCAGCCATCAAACGAGATATTGGTGTTAAAGATAGCGGAAAACTATTGCCAGGACATGGCGGACTCCTTGACAGGATTGACTCATTAATTTTCACCGCTCCGGTATTTTTTTATTTTATACGCTACTGCTGTTACTGAAGGAAAATAGAGAAAATGGAAAATTCACGCATCCCTGGGGAACATTTTTTTACCACCAGTGATAATACAGCGTTGTTTTATCGGCACTGGCCCGCTTTACAGCCCGGGGCGAAAAAGGTCATCGTCTTATTTCATCGCGGGCATGAACATTCTGGTCGTCTACAACATCTCGTTGATGAACTGGCGATGCCAGATACTGCTTTTTATGCCTGGGATGCCCGAGGGCATGGAAAAAGTTCGGGGCCGCGTGGTTATAGCCCATCTCTTGCGCGTTCAGTGCGGGATGTCGATGAATTTGTCCGTTTTGCTGCCAGCGACAGCCAGGTTGGACTGGAAGAGGTGGTAGTGATCGCGCAAAGCGTCGGCGCAGTGCTGGTTGCCACATGGATTCATGATTATGCACCTGCAATTCGCGGGCTGGTGCTGGCTTCTCCGGCCTTTAAGGTTAAATTGTATGTGCCGCTGGCACGTCCTGCGCTGGCGTTATGGCATCGTCTGCGTGGTCTGTTTTTTATTAATTCCTATGTGAAAGGACGCTATTTGACCCACGATCGGCAACGGGGGGCGAGTTTCAATAATGATCCGCTGATCACACGGGCGATTGCCGTTAATATCTTGCTCGATCTCTACAAAACGTCTGAACGTATTATTAGAGATGCGGCGGCGATTACGCTCCCCACGCAACTTCTGATATCAGGCGATGACTATGTGGTGCATCGCCAACCGCAGATTGATTTTTATCAGAGATTACGTAGCCCTCTGAAAGAGCTGCATCTGCTGCCAGGCTTTTATCACGACACGTTGGGTGAAGAGAACAGGGCGCTGGCATTTGAAAAAATGCAAAGCTTTATTAGTCGTTTATATGCTAACAAATCGCAAAAATTTGATTATCAGCATGAAGACTGCACAGGACCATCAGCGGATCGATGGCGGCTACTTTCTGGTGGACCCGTGCCATTATCGCCGGTTGATTTAGCGTATCGCTTTATGCGAAAGGCGATGAAATTGTTCGGGACGCACTCTTCGGGCCTGCATCTCGGAATGAGCACCGGCTTTGATTCAGGCAGTTCGCTGGATTATGTCTATCAAAATCAACCGCAAGGTAGTAACGCATTCGGGCGCTTAATCGACAAAATCTACCTGAACAGTGTTGGCTGGCGCGGTATTCGCCAGCGCAAAACCCATTTACAAATACTGATTAAACAAGCCGTTGCCGATCTCCACGCCAAAGGTTTAGCCGTCCGCGTGGTTGACATTGCCGCAGGGCATGGGCGCTATGTACTGGATGCACTGGCAAACGAGCCTGCCGTAAGCGATATTTTATTACGTGATTACAGTGAGTTAAATGTTGCACAGGGGCAAGAGATGATTGCCCAACGGGGAATGTCTGGGCGGGTGCGTTTTGAACAGGGCGATGCGTTTAACCCGGAGGAACTCAGCGCGTTAACTCCGCGGCCTACGCTGGCGATTGTCTCTGGACTGTATGAGCTGTTTCCCGAAAATGAGCAGGTAAAAAACTCACTCGCAGGTCTTGCCAATGCCATCGAACCGGGCGGCATTCTCATCTACACCGGGCAGCCGTGGCACCCTCAACTGGAGATGATTGCCGGGGTGTTAACCAGTCATAAAGATGGTAAACCGTGGGTAATGCGCGTGCGTTCGCAAGGGGAGATGGATTCACTCGTGCGTGATGCCGGATTTGATAAATGCACACAACGGATTGATGAGTGGGGTATTTTTACGGTTTCGATGGCGGTGCGTCGTGATAACTGAACGTCGGAACGTATTGCTACAAGGCGCTGGCTGGTTATTGTTGCTGGCCCCGTTTTTCTTCTTCACCTATGGATCTCTTAATCAGTTCACCGCGGTTCAGGACCTTAACAGCCATGATATTCCCAGTCAGGTATTCGGTTGGGAAACGGCGATCCCTTTTCTTCCCTGGACTATTGTTCCTTACTGGAGTCTGGATCTTTTATATGGATTTTCGCTGTTCGTTTGTAGCACGACATTCGAACAGCGCCGACTTGTCCACCGGCTTATTCTGGCAACGGTAATGGCCTGCTGCGGTTTTTTTCTCTACCCGCTGAAGTTTAGTTTTATCCGTCCTGAAGTGAGTGGGGTGACAGGATGGCTATTTTCGCAACTTGAACTGTTTGATCTGCCTTATAACCAGTCTCCTTCGCTGCATATTATTCTCTGCTGGCTACTTTGGCGTCACTTTCGTCAGCATCTGGCTGTGAGGTGGCGTAAAGTCTGCGGCGGATGGTTTTTACTCATCGCCATTTCGACGCTGACGACCTGGCAGCATCATTTTATTGATGTCATCACGGGGCTGGCGGTAGGTATGTTAATTGACTGGATGGTGCCCGTCGACCGTCGTTGGAATTATCAGAAACCTGATCAACGTCGAATCAAAATAGCACTGCCATATGTCGTAGGCGCGGGCTCGTGCATTGTGTTGATGGAGCTAATGATAATGCTTCAGTTATGGTGGTCAGTCTGGTTATGTTGGCCAGTATTATCGCTATTCATCATTGGCCGTGGGTACGGTGGGCTTGGCGCGATAACAACAGGGAAAGATAGTCAGGGGAAACTCCCGCCCGCCGTTTACTGGCTGACATTGCCCTGGCGTATCGGGATGTGGCTGTCTATGCGTTGGTCTTGTCTTCGCCTGGAGCCGGTGAGCAAAATTACTGCTGGTGTTTATTTAGGGGCGTTTCCACGACATATTCCGGCACAGAATGCGGTTCTGGACGTCACCTTTGAATTCCCTCGCGGACGAGCCACAAAAGATCGACTCTATTTTTGTGTACCGATGCTGGATCTGGTGGTTCCGGAAGAGGGGGAGCTCCGACAGGCCGTGGCGATGCTGGAAACATTACGCGAAGAGCAAGGCAGCGTTCTGGTCCATTGTGCATTGGGATTATCGCGCAGTGCGCTGGTGGTGGCGGCATGGTTGTTATGTTACGGACACTGTAAAACCGTTAATGAAGCGATTAGCTATATTCGAGCCAGACGCCCGCAGATTGTGCTGACAGACGAGCACAAAGCGATGCTGAGATTATGGGAAAACAGGTAAGTGGATTGAGATGTGGACTGAATATCTACAGTCCACATCAAGACCGTGTCCGGTTATGCAGAAACAATGCTGTCGATGGCTGCTTTTGCGTCAGACTGTGCTTTCGCTGCCATTTCCGGACCGTATGCGATCCCTTCGGCGAAGACAAATTTCACATCGGTAATGCCGATAAAGCCGAGGAACGTGGACAGATACGGCGTCACCAGGTCCGTTGGTCCATCTTTGTGGATCCCGCCGCGGCTGGTAATAACGATGGCTTTTTTACCCGTTACCAGACCTTCCGGACCGTTCTCGGTATAGCGGAAAGTAACGCCTGCGCGGGCAACCAGGTCAAAATAGTTTTTCAACTGAGTCGAGATGTTGAAGTTATACATCGGTGCCGCAATAACGATAACGTCGTGGGCTTTCAGCTCGGCAATCAACTCATCGGAAAGTGCCAGAGCTTCCTGCTGACGCGGAGTCAGCGGCGCATCGCTCGGACGCAGAGCGCCAACCAGTTCGCCATCCAGTACCGGAATCGGATTTGCAGCCAGGTCGCGAACGGTGATTTCATCAGCGGAGTGCTTTTCGCGCCATTGTTCAACAAAATAATCGGACAACTGATTAGACTGAGAGTACCCTGCCAGGATGCTGGATTTAAGAACTAATACCTTGCTCATGGTGTTTCCTTATAGATGTTTGAATGGGCGATGCCCCGTTGCTTGTTGACACTTTATTCACAATCCTGCCACAGAGATAGCGCAATAAATCGAAGCCTATGTTCGAATTTATTGAACAACGCATAGAAAGCCGCGATGTGGTACTCTATATCTATCATTTAAAAGAAAATTAATCAGGCAGACTACTGCCCACTAACGTTATGACAGAACAACAAAAATTGACCTTTACGGCCTTGCAGCAGCGGCTGGATTCGCTGATGCTGCGTGACAGACTGCGTTTTTCTCGCCGTCTGCACGGCGTGAAGAAGGTTAAAAATCCTGATGCACAACAGGCCATTTTCCAGGAGATGGCGAAAGAGATTGACCAGGCGGCAGGGAAAGTCCTGCTGCGTGAAGCGGCACGACCGGAAATTACTTATCCTGACAATTTACCGGTTAGTCAGAAAAAACAGGACATTCTCGAAGCGATTCGTGATCACCAGGTGGTGATCGTCGCCGGGGAAACGGGTTCTGGTAAAACGACTCAGTTACCGAAAATCTGTATGGAGCTGGGGCGCGGGATTAAAGGACTGATCGGCCATACCCAGCCGCGTCGTCTGGCGGCAAGAACAGTGGCGAACCGTATTGCGGAAGAGCTGAAAACGGAGCCGGGCGGTTGCATCGGTTACAAAGTGCGTTTCAGCGATCACGTAAGTGATAACACGATGGTCAAGCTGATGACCGACGGTATCCTGCTGGCGGAGATCCAGCAAGACCGCCTGCTGATGCAGTACGACACTATCATTATTGACGAAGCGCACGAACGCAGCCTGAATATCGATTTTTTGCTCGGCTATTTGAAAGAGTTGCTGCCGCGGCGTCCTGACCTAAAAATCATTATCACTTCCGCGACTATCGACCCGGAACGCTTTTCGCGCCACTTTAATAATGCGCCGATTATTGAAGTCTCCGGTCGGACCTATCCGGTGGAAGTGCGCTATCGCCCGATTGTTGAAGAAGCCGATGACACCGAGCGCGATCAGTTGCAGGCGATTTTTGACGCCGTAGACGAACTGAGTCAGGAAAGCCATGGCGACATTCTGATCTTTATGAGCGGCGAGCGGGAAATCCGCGATACCGCCGATGCGCTGAACAAGCTGAACTTACGCCATACCGAAATCTTGCCGCTTTATGCGCGGCTTTCGAACAGCGAACAGAACCGCGTGTTCCAGTCGCACAGCGGACGGCGCATTGTGCTGGCGACCAACGTCGCGGAAACCTCGCTGACCGTACCGGGGATTAAATACGTCATCGACCCCGGTACAGCGCGTATCAGCCGCTACAGCTATCGCACCAAAGTGCAGCGTTTGCCGATTGAACCCATTTCGCAGGCGTCTGCCAATCAGCGTAAAGGCCGCTGTGGTCGTGTGTCCGAAGGGATCTGTATTCGTCTCTATTCCGAAGACGATTTCCTCTCGCGCCCGGAGTTTACCGATCCGGAGATTCTGCGTACCAACCTGGCCTCGGTTATTTTGCAGATGACCGCGCTGGGGCTGGGCGATATCGCTGCGTTCCCGTTTGTCGAAGCACCGGATAAACGCAATATCCAGGATGGCGTGCGTCTGCTCGAAGAGCTGGGCGCGATCACCACTGATGAACAGGCCAGCGCCTATAAACTGACGCCGCTCGGTCGCCAGCTCTCGCAGTTGCCTGTCGACCCACGTCTGGCGCGTATGGTGCTGGAAGCGCAAAAACATGGCTGCGTGCGTGAGGCGATGATTATCACGTCCGCGCTCTCCATTCAGGATCCGCGCGAACGTCCGATGGACAAACAGCAGGCATCGGACGAAAAACATCGTCGCTTCCACGACAAAGAGTCTGACTTTCTCGCGTTTGTGAATCTGTGGAATTATCTTGGCGAGCAGCAAAAGGCGCTTTCTTCCAACGCCTTCCGTCGCCTGTGTCGTACCGATTATCTCAACTATCTGCGCGTGCGCGAATGGCAGGATATCTACACCCAGTTGCGTCAGGTGGTGAAAGAACTTGGCATTCCGGTTAACAGCGAACCGGCGGAGTATCGCGAAATTCACATTGCGTTGCTGACCGGTTTGCTTTCCCATATCGGCATGAAAGATGCCGATAAACAAGAATATACCGGCGCACGTAACGCGCGTTTCTCCATCTTCCCCGGTTCTGGTTTATTCAAAAAACCGCCTAAATGGGTAATGGTGGCGGAACTGGTAGAAACCAGCCGCCTGTGGGGGCGCATTGCTGCGCGTATCGACCCGGAATGGGTGGAGCCAGTTGCTCAGCATTTGATTAAACGCACCTACAGCGAACCGCACTGGGAACGGGCGCAGGGCGCGGTGATGGCAACGGAAAAAGTCACTGTTTATGGTTTGCCGATTGTTGCTGCGCGTAAGGTCAACTACAGCCAGATCGATCCGGCGTTATGTCGTGAACTCTTTATTCGCCACGCTCTGGTGGAAGGTGACTGGCAGACGCGTCACGCATTCTTCCGTGAAAACCTGAAACTGCGGGCCGAAGTGGAAGAGCTGGAACACAAATCACGTCGCCGCGATATTCTGGTTGATGACGAAACGCTGTTTGAGTTCTACGACCAGCGCATCAGCCACGATGTAATCTCCGCTCGTCACTTCGATAGCTGGTGGAAAAAAGTCAGCCGCGAAACGCCTGATTTGCTCAACTTTGAAAAGAGCATGTTGATCAAAGAAGGGGCGGAAAAAATCAGCAAGCTGGATTACCCGAACTTCTGGCATCAGGGCAATCTCAAGCTGCGTTTGAGCTATCAGTTTGAGCCAGGCGCAGACGCGGACGGTGTGACCGTACATATTCCGCTGCCGTTACTTAACCAGGTTGAGGAAAGCGGGTTTGAATGGCAGATCCCCGGTCTGCGCCGCGAATTGGTGATTGCTCTGATTAAATCGTTGCCGAAACCGGTACGCCGTAATTTTGTGCCTGCACCAAACTACGCCGAAGCGTTTTTAGGCCGCGTCACACCGCTGGAGTTACCGTTGCTCGACAGCCTTGAGCGCGAGTTACGGCGGATGACCGGCGTTACCGTTGACCGCGAAGACTGGCACTGGGATCAGGTGCCCGATCACCTGAAAATCACCTTCCGCGTGGTGGATGACAAAAACAAGAAGCTAAAAGAAGGGCGCTCGCTACAAGATCTGAAAGATGCGCTGAAAGGCAAAGTGCAGGAAACGCTGTCTGCGGTGGCGGATGACGGTATCGAGCAGAGCGGGCTGCATATCTGGAGTTTTGGTCAGCTGCCGGAAAGCTACGAACAGAAGCGTGGCAACTACAAAGTGAAGGCGTGGCCAGCGCTAGTGGATGAACGCGACAGTGTGGCGATCAAACTGTTTGATAATCCGCTAGAGCAAAAACAGGCAATGTGGAACGGTCTTCGCCGTCTACTGCTGCTGAATATTCCCTCGCCGATCAAGTATTTACATGAGAAGTTACCAAACAAAGCCAAGCTGGGGCTGTACTTTAACCCGTATGGCAAAGTGCTGGAGCTGATCGACGACTGTATCTCCTGCGGTGTGGATAAATTGATCGACGCCAATGGTGGCCCGGTCTGGACGGAAGAAGGCTTTGCTGCGCTGCATGAAAAAGTGCGTGCCGAACTGAACGACACGGTGGTGGATATTGCGAAGCAGGTCGAGCAAATCCTTACGGCAGTGTTCAATATCAACAAACGTCTGAAAGGGCGGGTGGATATGACCATGGCGCTGGGGCTTTCTGACATTAAAGCGCAGATGGGCGGGTTGGTATATCGCGGTTTTGTCACTGGTAACGGCTTCAAACGGCTGGGCGACACGCTGCGATATTTGCAGGCGATTGAAAAACGGCTGGAAAAACTGGCGGTTGATCCACATCGCGACCGTGCGCAGATGCTGAAAGTCGAAAACGTCCAGCAGGCGTGGCAGCAATGGATCAACAAACTGCCGCCCGCACGTCGTGAGGATGAAGACGTGAAAGAGATCCGTTGGATGATAGAAGAGTTGCGCGTTAGTTACTTCGCTCAACAACTTGGTACGCCTTATCCGATTTCAGATAAGCGTATTTTGCAGGCGATGGAGCAGATTAGCGGTTAACCCTGCTATTTGCCTGATAAAGAAAAAACCCGGTAAGCATTTAGCGCCGGGTTTTTTATTAATTCTAAAACGGTAAGGGTAAAAATTCAGGAATTCAGAAAAATACAATTCTCTGCTGCAAGATGAATAATGTTTATCTACAGCATTTCCTTAAAAGATATGTCAGGCTTGCGGAGTGGCGGTTAAGGACATACGATTTCCTCCTTTCAGAGTGCTCCGCTTCTCACTATTATCTCACGCAGTATTCTTAAGGGAACGATAAGGAGGAACCATGAACATTACCCCGTTTCCGACGCTTTCGCCGGCAACTATAGATGCCATAAATGTTATCGGACAGTGGCTGGCGCAGGATGATTTCTCCGGTGAGGTGCCGTATCAGGCCGATTGCGTGATCCTTGCAGGCAATGCGGTTATGCCGACTATCGATGCGGCATGTAAGATTGCCCGCGATCAGCAAATTCCTTTACTGATTAGTGGTGGTATCGGTCACTCGACAACTTTTTTGTATAGCGCCATCGCACAGCATCCGCACTACAACACTATCCGCACCACTGGCAGAGCAGAAGCGACCATCCTGGCGGATATCGCTCATCAGTTCTGGCACATTCCGCATGAAAAAATCTGGATTGAAGACCAGTCAACAAACTGCGGTGAAAACGCACGCTTTAGCATCGCGCTATTGAATCAGGCCGTAGAACGAGTTCATACGGCTATCGTTGTTCAGGACCCCACCATGCAGCGGCGCACGATGGCGACGTTCCGCCGTATGACTGGGGACAATCCCGATGCACCACGCTGGTTAAGTTATCCCGGATTCGTTCCTCAGTTAGGAAATAACGCAGACAGTGTAATCTTTATTAATCAGTTACAAGGATTATGGCCAGTTGAGCGTTATCTCTCACTACTCACTGGCGAGCTGCCGCGTTTACGCGATGATAGCGATGGCTACGGTCCCCGCGGGCGAGATTTTATCGTTCACGTTGATTTTCCGGCAGAAGTCATCCATGCATGGCAAACGCTGAAACATGATGCGGTGCTCATCGAGGCGATGGAAAGTCGCTCGTTACGTTAAAAATTGCCCGTTTGTGAACCACTTGTTTGCAAACGGGCATGACTCCTGACTTTTATTTCTGCCTTTTATTCCTTTTACACTTGTTTTTATGAAGCCCTTCACAGAATTGTCCTTTCACGATGCCGTCTCTCTGATGATTGATGTTAATTAACAATGCATTCACCGAAAACAAACATATAAATCACAGGAGTCGCCCATGTCAGTACCCGTTCAACATCCTATGTATATCGATGGACAGTTTGTTACCTGGCGTGGAGACGCATGGATTGATGTGGTAAACCCTGCTACAGAGGCTGTCATTTCCCGCATACCCGATGGTCAGGCCGAGGATGCCCGTAAGGCAATCGATGCAGCAGAACGTGCACAACCAGAATGGGAAGCGTTGCCTGCTATTGAACGCGCCAGTTGGTTGCGCAAAATCTCCGCCGGGATCCGCGAACGCGCCAGTGAAATCAGTGCGCTGATTGTTGAAGAAGGGGGCAAGATCCAGCAGCTGGCTGAAGTCGAAGTGGCTTTTACTGCCGACTATATCGATTACATGGCGGAGTGGGCACGGCGTTACGAGGGCGAGATTATTCAAAGCGATCGTCCAGGAGAAAATATTCTTTTGTTTAAACGTGCGCTTGGTGTGACTACCGGCATTCTGCCGTGGAACTTCCCGTTCTTCCTCATTGCCCGCAAAATGGCTCCCGCTCTTTTGACCGGTAATACCATCGTCATTAAACCTAGTGAATTTACGCCAAACAATGCGATTGCATTCGCCAAAATCGTCGATGAAATAGGCCTTCCGCGCGGCGTGTTTAACCTTGTACTGGGGCGTGGTGAAACCGTTGGGCAAGAACTGGCGGGTAACCCAAAGGTCGCAATGGTCAGTATGACAGGCAGCGTCTCTGCAGGTGAGAAGATCATGGCGACTGCGGCGAAAAACATCACCAAAGTGTGTCTGGAATTGGGGGGTAAAGCACCAGCTATCGTAATGGACGATGCCGATCTTGAACTGGCAGTCAAAGCCATCGTTGATTCACGCGTCATTAATAGTGGGCAAGTGTGTAACTGTGCAGAACGTATTTATGTACAGAAAGGCATTTATGATCAGTTCGTCAATCGGCTGGGTGAAGCGATGCAGGCGGTTCAATTTGGTAACCCCGCTGAACGCAACGACATTGCGATGGGGCCGTTGATTAACGCCGCGGCGCTGGAAAGGGTTGAGCAAAAAGTGGCGCGCGCAGTAGAAGAAGGGGCGAGAGTGGCGTTGGGTGGCAAAGCGGTAGAGGGGAAAGGATATTATTATCCGCCGACATTGCTGCTGGATGTTCGCCAGGAAATGTCGATTATGCATGAGGAAACCTTTGGCCCGGTTCTGCCGGTGGTCGCATTTGACACGCTGGAAGAGGCTATCTCAATGGCTAATGACAGTGATTACGGCCTGACCTCATCAATCTATACCCAAAATCTGAACGTCGCGATGAAAGCCATTAAAGGGCTGAAGTTTGGTGAAACTTACATCAACCGTGAAAACTTCGAAGCTATGCAAGGCTTCCACGCCGGATGGCGTAAATCCGGTATTGGCGGCGCAGATGGTAAACATGGCCTGCATGAATATCTGCAGACCCAGGTGGTTTATTTACAGTCGTAATGAGTAAAAGAGGCGGAGGTTTTTTCCTCCGCCTGTGCGCGTCAGAGTTTAGCGAATTTTTCGAGGGTGCGAATAAGCTGCGTGACGAAGCCATATTCGTTATCGTACCAGGCGACCGTTTTCACCAGTTGTAAATCGCCCACGGCGGTAATTTCCGTTTGCGTGGCATCAAACACCGAACCGAAATGGCTGCCAATGATATCGGAAGAGACTATTTCTTCATCGGTATAACCAAATGACTCGTTATTGGTGGTTGCTTGTTTAAGTGCGTTATTCACCTCTTCGGCAGTCACTTTTTTTCCGAGAATGGACACCAGCTCAGTGACCGAACCTGTTTTCACCGGCACGCGTTGCGCATGACCTTTCAGTTTGCCGCTCAGTTCCGGGATCACCAGACCAATGGCTTTTGCCGCCCCCGTAGTGTGGGGAATGATATTTTCTGCCGCTGCGCGTGAAGCACGTAAATCTTTACCACGTGGGCCATCCACCAGTGACTGGGTGCCAGTATAGGCATGAATGGTCGTCATCGTGCCGACTTCTATCCCGAAACTGTCATGCAAGGCTTTGGCCATCGGCGCAAGACAGTTAGTGGTGCATGACGCCACGGAAACAATGGTGTCGTTGCCATCCAGAGTGTCGTCATTGACGTTATAAACGATAGTTTTCATTTCACCGGCAGGGGCGGAAATCAACACCTTCTTCGCACCAGCATCAAGATGCGCCTGCGATTTCTCGGCGGAGGTATAAAAGCCAGTACATTCGACAATGATTTCTGCACCTTTCGCTTTCCACGGAATATTTTTAGCCTCTTTTTCGGCGTAAACCGCGATACTTTTCCCATCAACGATAAGTGAATCTTCCGTAAAATCAACACTCCAGGGGAATGGTCCGTAGTTTGAATCATGTTTCAGCAGGTAGGCGAGAATTTTTGGGGAAGTGAGATCATTAATAGCGACAACGTCTATGTTGCTTTTGACTTCAAGTAATCGACGCAACACCAGTCGACCGATACGACCAAAACCGTTAATACCAACTTTACTCATGGTTTTCTCCTGTCAGGAACATTCGGATGAAAATTGATCCTTTCCAGGCTTAGACCAGGATTGTGGGATGGGCAATCTCCATTCTTACAGTGAAACGTAACGTACTGAAAACGGGTGAACAATATTTAATGAAATTTTGAGAAAAGCCCGTTATGTTAACGGAAAATTATGTTAAAGCAGGAAATGTTATGGAAAATAAATACTCAAGGTTACAAATCAGCATTCACTGGCTGGTCTTTTTGCTGGTTATCGCAGCGTATTGCGCAATGGAGTTTCGTGGTTTCTTCCCACGTAGCGATCGGCCACTCATCAACATGGTTCATGTTTCCTGTGGTATCTCAATTCTCGTGCTGATGGTGGTTCGTCTTTTGTTAAGACTGAAATACCCAACCCCGCCGATTATACCTAAGGAAGGTGCGAACAAGTTCCTGATATGAGATCATCATATTCATCCGGAGCG
>ERZ791601.1329-NODE-1329-length-12516-cov-6.225584_pt1 | contig 12516 bp, 17 predicted proteins | sample MGYA00509967_ERZ791601 | MGnify/ENA primary metagenome ERZ791601 (study PRJEB30046, sample SAMN00791930) | human gut metagenome | study: EMG produced TPA metagenomics assembly of the A metagenome-wide association study of gut microbiota in type 2...
TGGGCGTACAGCGTCTCCAGCCGGCCGCCGCGGTAATCCGCATGGCGCAGCTTGATCATGTTGCCGTAACTGTTGGTATCCCCCTGGGTGCGCTTGCCGTTCCAGCGGTAGGCCATCTCCACCGTGCCACCCTCTGCGGCATATACCGGCGTGCCCACCGCCGCGCGGAAATCCAGCGCCCGGTGCAGGCTGCCATCATTGTAGAGCCAGCCGGCGGTGATAATGTGCTGGGCCAGGGGCCACCTAAAACATACTTCTCCATTTTTCAGCCGCATCTTTATTCTCCTTATTTTGTTCTCTTCCACATATTAACCGCCAGATAGGGCGGCATGTTGTTGTGGGCTTTCCCAGAACCGCCGGAGGCGACTGTTACGGTTTTGGATTCCCAGTTCGGGATACCCCAGCCGCCTGATTGCGTTTGAACATACGCATCCGCAGAGTTTCCGGTTTTGGAGCGTATTACGTTGCTTCCGTTGGTCACAGACAACGAATAATTCGGTAGCTCGCTTTGTGTAAGTGTATGGGCGAATTCACCCCCAGTACCACCTGCGGGATAACTACTAGAAGCGCCAAGCAAAAAGCGTTCAGAAATTCTTTCCCAAGTACCGCCAAACAAAGTCGCCGGGCTTGTACTGCTTACGCTCATGTAAATGCTGCCAACCGGCCAGGCTGCAAGTTTTGCTTCTGCGATGGCCTTCTTCACCGCCGCCGGTGTTGCCGCAATACCATCATTGGTCGAACTTGTTGAACTGGTCGAATCACTTAATTTCACACCACCCAGGGTTGAACTGGTAGCGGCAGGATAGGTACTGGAGGAGGCCGGTGTCATATAGATCTGGTTGCTGTGCAGCGTTCCTTCACGCTTAGCATTATCATACTGGGCTTGCGACAGGTAGTTAATCACCAGGCTGTCCAGCTTTGTATCAGTTGCCATAATCATATACCTCTCGTTACAATCGCGCTGATCGCCGTCAGTCCACTCGGCAGGCCGGAGAGCTTGCCGTTGCTGATGCTTAGGCTCAGACCGGTGCTGCTTGGGCCGCCGTACATGGCGCTCTTGTAGTACTTGTCGCCCGCAAACGCGATCAGGCTCGTAGTCTGCTGGCCCCAGCCGCCGGAACTGGTCATGGTGCCGTAGCCCCAAATCTTAATTGCCCCGTCAGTACGCCTAAAACTAACGCTGGGGTTGGTGTCCGTAATGGCATAAGCCTCCACATTGTTATTGCCACTGCCGCCGGAACTCCCGCCGCCGGTATAAGTACCTGTCACACCAAAAATGCTCACACCGCTCTTAATGTTCCCGGCCACCAGGTTTGCATCGCCCTTGATTGTTTGTGTCCCGCTCAGGTATTGCCCAGATGCAATGCTCTGGTTGGTTGTCTTCGGGATGTAAGTTGCTGCGCTTTTTTTGGTCACATCACTGCCAATATAAGTGCTCGATATCGCATTCACGGTCACTTTGCTCAGTCCGTCATATCCGCTGTCCGGGCTTACCGTCTGGGTGCTCTCGCTGGGCGTAACCGTTTTGGTCTGCAAGTTTGGCGTGTTTCCGCCACTGCTGCTCCCGGCATAACTGCCTGTCACATTAAAAATCTTTACACCGCTCTTAATATTGGCCGCAGTCAAATTGCTGTCACCCTTAATCGTCTGGGTTCCATTCAAATACTGGCCGGATGCAATGCTCTGGTCACTCGTTCCCGGCGTATAAGTGGCGGCGCTTTTCTTGGTTACGCTGCTACCGATATACGTGTTCGATATGGCTTCCACCGTGACGGAACTTAAAGCGTCGTAACTGCTGTCAGGATTTACGGTTTGGGTATTCTCACTTGGGGTAACTGTTTTGCTCTGCAATTTTACGCCGCTGGAACCACCACTCACAAAGCCGCCCTGCATGTCAACGGCATTGCTGCCTAAATACACACCCATGCAACTGTCACCACCTTCTGAGCGTAACGTTTGTCGCGCCAACGCTGGCTGCCGTTATGTCAATGGTTTTTGCGCTGCTGCCGTCCCATGCGCCCTGACTGGTTCCGTTCAGTTTGATGGTCAGTCTGTTATTTAGTTTTTCGGCGCTCGTTGCGGAGCCGCCTGCGTTGCTGGAACCGGCATAGTTTGTGGTTCCGGTGACTTTGTCCCCTGTGGCACTGTGGGCGATTACCCCTTTCGGCAGGTCGGCAGCCTGCACCGTATCACCGGTCAGGTCGAGGACAACTTCATCATTGATAACAACCTTGTTTACGGCCATGCTCAGCCTCCGATCGTCAACGTCTGGCCGCCAGCCGCATTATCAACGTATGTGGCCGGGATCGCCTGCACAGTAACTTGGGACAGGCAGTTATACGCTTTGTCGGGCAGCACAACCTGCTGCTCAAAGGTCGGCGTAACGCTCTTGGCCTGCGGCTTCATACCTTCGCTGCCGCTCATAGAGCCTTTCACGCCCAGGACCGTAACGCCCTCGCGGATATTTGTGGGCACCAGCTTGGCCTGTTCGGTCGCTGCGATAGTCACTCCGCCCGCGCCATCATGAAAGCCCATGGGAATGGTGTACTTACCAGAAACGGTGCTGATTTCACCGTTGACTTCGCCGTTGTTGGGCATTGTGCCGGTCATTTTAGCGCCACGCGCGTAGAATGTTTTCCCGTTCAAAACCTCCGCCACAGCTGCGGTAGCATCGCTGGTATCCGCGTCTTTCGTGCTGGTACCGGTAATAGGGGCGCCGGACTTGTCGTGCGCTGTGATACCTTTTGCGAGCTTGTCCGGGGTAATGGTATCGGCAGTCAGGTCAAGCTTCGTTTCCTTGCCGATAACAACCTTGTTTACATATTTATTGGGCATTGTAGTACTCCTCTCCTATAATCAGTGTGTAACCGTTGGAATCGTTGGTTACCTCGTACTGAGGTATCTTTTTGATTGTTATGTTCTGCTGCAATAGCCGCTTTGCGGTAGGCAGGGTCTGTGCCGAGAGCAACGGCGTGATGTCATATGGCCCTGCATACTCCGGCGCGCTAACCACTGCGGTGCCTGTAATGCGCACTGATACGGCGCTCTGTTGGGCCACTCGCACCTGGATCATGCACCATCAACCTCCTGGAATAAGGTCGGGCTCATTTTGAGCGCCAGAATCTCCGTCTGCGGCTGGTCAGTGCTGTCCCGCAACGTGATGCGGGTGTCCATGTACAATGTTTCGCCGCCCATGAATTTGTATGTCTCCGCCCGCGTCCAGGGGATAAGGATGATGTTCTGTCCTTCCTGCCGGGTGCAGTCATCCGGCCAGACGTTGGATTTAATGGCCGGGAAGCCATTATAATTTTTTTGCTTAAATACAAATTCTATCCGGCTTATCTCGTCCAGGCTCATGCCGATTTCCACGGGCAGCACAAATTGCGTTCCCTGTTTCATTCGTTTTTCTCCTGGCTCGGCTGGTTCGCCGCTGCCATTTCCTCCGCCGCCATGTTTTCACGCACGGCAGACAGCACGTTCTCTAAAATCAGCTCAGATACCGCAAAGGGGATTTTCGCCTCATTGATCGCGGCAATAATCTTGCGTCTACACTCTTTTATGCGTTTGGTATCGGTCATGGTCTGCACCCCCTTATGTGTCACAGCCGCGCATTTACAGCGTCTTTCAAGGTTTTGATAGCGGCAAGAAGCTCCTCATCCAGAGCCACGAAAGAGGCCCTGTTGTTCTGGCTGGTGATGTTGCCATCACTGTCCAATTCGGTGTATGTGTAGCTCACGCGTTCGCCCTCAGCGGTCGTTACGATTGCCACGGCGCTCAATTTTTTCATATTTCGTTGCCCTCCAAATCTTCTAATAGTGTATCAACGGCCAGGTTTGCGCCGGTATCCATGGTTAATAGATCCTCTGCTGCATCGGCACCGGCATCCAGGGCACGCGCGGCGGTGCTGGCCGCCATGTCAATGCCCGCCGGAGTGCCTGCAGGATAATTGCATTCGCTGGGTTCGGCGTATCCGCCCTCGTACCCCTTCTGCGCCGCCATGCAGAGCCAGGCAAAGCACTGCCCTGGTGCGCCATGTACAATGGCGTACTGGCCGCAATCCTCAGCCCACAGGTGGCCGGTGCCATCGCAGTCCGTCAGCAGCCAGGTCAGCTGCCCATGTTGGGCCACCGTCTCCGCATAGCGCGGATCAGGTACGATCAGGCACCAGCCTTCGGGGCCGCACTGGCCCTTGCCCCAGTCCGCAAAGGTTGGCACCGGCGTCTCAAATGCGGCCATTTTCAGCGCGCCGAAGCTGGTAGGCACCACGCGGGATTTTTCGCCCCAAACGTCCAGATTGTGTACATTCAGCTTGCCGCTCACGCCAACGCGGGTCGTATTAAAATCGGCATCGCTGTCATCGCTTCGGTTGTAGGTGATCTGCATTCCAACGTAAGATGTGGGGTCCAGTCCATTCACCCAGCCGTACTTGGCGTACTTGCTGCACGCCCCAATGTAGGAGCTGCCAGCCTCTGAGTACAGCACGCCGGTCAGGCCGATGCTGCCGGTGTTGATGGTGGCATACCATGCGATGTGCCGGTTGTCCAGAAACACGCGCTCACCGGCCTCGGTGCCCATACGAATCCATGCGTTGTCCAGGTCGTACACGGTGGTGTAGTTCAGGTTGTGCAGCTGCCCGGTCGTAATGTTGCCGCCGTTGATGATTGTCTTGTCCTGGTTCCAGGTACTCAAATCCGAAAATGTCACAACGCCGGATAGGTTGATCTGTGCGCTGGTGATCTCTGTTCCGCCTGCCGTCAGCTTGATGGTGCTGCTGGTTCCGCTTGTGCTGGCCGTCAGCTTAATTTCGCCCACCGTCTGCTTGATCTCGGTTTTGGTTTCGTTGGCGGTCAGATAGTCGCCGGTGCTGGCCGTCCAGGCAGTGGGGGCGTTGCCCATCTGCACCATGGGGTGCATGATGGTCAGATCGTTGGTAACGGTGGCGTTATCGTTCGCGGTACTCACAAACAGACCGTCTGCATAGCCGTCCGCGGTCGCCGTAAAGGCTGCCCAGCGCAGCTTCCAGCCATTATCCAGCGCAATGTCCTGCTGGGCCTGCTTGAACGCGGAGCCGTAATAACTTTTTGTGCCGCTGCTGCTCTTGGTCTCGAACTGCAAAAACAGGCTGTCCGTGCCGGAGTTGAGCTTGTACAGTACCGATGCACAATAGGTCATGCCCTTGGCAATCACCAGTGACTTATCCGCGCCAAAGTGGAAGCGGGTGTTCCGCGCTTTATTGGTCACCCGGACGGATTCACCGCTGATCGTGTATGTTCCTTTTTTGCTCAGGTCATTGCCGCCTGCATCCAGGGTCGCATTGTTCCAGTCGTCGGTGCCCACAATAATATTGTTGCCGCCGGTGATCCGCTGCGTTACCGTCTGGGTAATGCTGTCGGTTTTCTGGTCGATCGCGGATACTGATTCTTTAACGGTTTTGAATTCCCGCTTTGTGCTGTCCAGGTCGTTGGAAATAGTTGTTGTCGTTTCTTCCAGACTGCTGACTTTTGTGCTGATGCTATTCGCCTTTTGGCTGATGCTGGAGACATCCTTTTTCAGGCTTTCCACCGTTGCGGTGGTGGCGTAATCCTGCAATTTGCTGTCAACGGCATCATTGGCAGCGCTGGTAGCGGTGTCCTTCACGTTGGCCGTTACCGTTTCAGTCACTGACTTGGTGACTTCGGTTTTGATCTCGTCAGCGGTCTGGGAAAACAGGCTTTTGGCGCTTTCCTGGGTCAGATAGTCGCCGGAGCTGGCGTTCCACGCGGTGGGGGCGTTGCCGTATTGCAGCATGGGGTGCAATGCCATGTACTTGTTTGTAACCGAACCCGACCGCAGACCAAAGCTAACGCCGGTCAAAATATAGTTGTCCTTCGGCGTCCATGTGCCATACCGTAACACCCAACCGTCCGATTGCTCAATTTTGATTTGGTCAGCAGGCTTTATGCTGGTGTAATATTTGCTGCCGTTAGCGTGCGAATAATTGATGTCCAGATAAAAAGCGTCCTTGCCCGAAACTTGCTTGTACATAACGGATATGCACAGCGTTACACCATTGACAATGCGCGTGCTAGTAGTGTTAAAATCAAATCCTTTAAGGCTATTGGAATTTGTTACCGTTGCACTGCCATCATCATTGTATTCAACAGTGCCACTGCCTCGGAGAGCAGCGTTCTTGAAGCTCTCGCTGCCCAGGATCAGGTTGCCGCCGCCGGTGATTTTGGTGTCTTTTTTCACCTCAGAGGAGAGCCCGTCCACCGTTGCTTTCAGGTCGGTATACTTTCCGGTCAGGTCGCTGGCCTTTACTTCCAGGCCGTCCACGCTGGTCTTGATCTCCAGCATCTTGCCGGTCAGGTTTTTGTAACTCTGCTCATTTACGGCGGCGGTTCCGTCCCGTGTGGCGTTGCCGGTGGATTCCAGCGTGACCTGCTGACCGGATATTTCCCGGGTCATGATATAGGAACTCAGCACGTTTCCGCGGGCATCAGTGACAGATACAATGTTTCCAGGCGCGGGCATGGGAAAATCCGCCGGGACGGTTACTTTGAGTGGTGTGTAGGTCACGCCCTGCATCGTTTCGAATATTGCCTGCGCGACCGGCTTCAGCGCCTCCGCAGTGGCGGATGTCAGCAGCAGGTTGCCCTGGATAACCAAGGCATTTGATCCACTCTCATCGGACGGATACAGCACACCCACGTCGTCATCGCTCTGCCGGATCTGTACTTTGACGACTGGAGCGGTCTGAAACTTGTCATGCGACAGGCCGTCCCTTATGTATACGGTTGGCCCGATGCTCTGCGATGTACTGTAATCTGTGTACCAGGCAAATTCGATTTTCCCGTCCGATGTGGCCCGCAAAAAGGTACAGGACGCTTCGGCCACCCAGGCAAGCAGCTGGCGGCCGGTCAGATTATCGGCATAAAAGGCCTGCACCAAATAGGTTCCATTGCGGGGCAGGGAGCTGTTGACAATGGTTACGCCGCACCGCTGTGCTACCAGCCCGGCGAATTTCCACAATGTCATCGGAAACTGATCCTGAATGGATCGCAGCCAGGTAGACTGTACGCCATCAAGCAGGGAGACTGCGTCATAAGCGTATACTTTATAGGTGTTGCGGGTCTGGCTGGTAGGTTTAACTGCCCAGTAGGTGCCCGCCAGGGTTCGATGGCCGGATGTCTCCCGGTAGTGGGTCAGCCGGGTTCCGGATGTAACCGGCAGATCGGTTCCCGGCTCCACCCAGATTGTGATTTCCAGCTTATTGGAGCAGGCTGCGCCGGGACATAGGTCGGTGGTTTTGGATACGGTTTCGGTGCAAGTCAGGGAAAGGATAGCGTTCTGACCAACGGTGCCGGCGGCAATCTCAGTGCCGTCATCCAGCACCAGGATGTTCTTAACCATTCAGGCACCTCTTTAACATTCTTTGATTTCCAGATCCATGTCCCGCCAAACACCGGCTTTCAGCCGCTGCAGGGCCGCCCCGTAGTTGGAGCAGTAGCAGGTGCGGGTGGTTGTTTGTGCCACGTCTGCGGCGTCGCCGGGGATAGGGCAGGTAAACTGGAATGTGGTTTTGTTTTGCAAAAGGCCGAGCAGGTAGGCACAGTCGGCGTTATCAAGGTAGCTGTAGGTCAACGAACAGGTCAGCACGCCGAACCGCAGCACTTCACGGTGGTAGACGCCCATCTCGTCAGCGCCGCTGTCACTGCTCTCAACGTCCGAAAACTTGATGGTGGGGGAGCCGGTGGGAACCGGTAGGGAATGGCTGTCGATTTGCAAGAGGGAAGTGCGCTTCAATGCTTTCATGCCATTCCTCCTGTCATGATTGCGCGATTTTGGCGGTATCGGTCGTTGGCGCGGCCGATGACCTCATCGCCGATGATGATGGGGCCACCATTCTCCCGGATGGATTGGATGATAAGCGTGACCAGGTCGGCGAGTTCGTCCAACGTGACGGGCTGCACGCTCCCACTACTTTGAGGAGAGACTGTCGGCACGGCCCAGGCAGGATCAACGCTCAGCGCGGTAGACACCCCTGTCTGCAGCCCCGCCATCTGCCCGGTCACAAGGTCACGCACATCAGTCATCGCGGATTTCAGGCATCCCATGCTGCCTGTGATGCCTTCGGCAATGCCGGGGGTGATCCAACGCCCAACTTTGTCTCTCATAATGCGGGACGGACTGCCGATTTTGAACGCACTGGTAAATCCATCGACAATGCCGGAAACGAAGCTGCCGATCTGATCCTGCAACCATCCGGCTGCGGCTTTGATACCGTTCCACAGACCTTCCACGGCCTGCCTGCCGATATCAAGCAATTTGCCGGGCAGCTGCATAAGGCCGTTCACGACATTGTTGAGCAGTGTCTTGGCCGCTTCGGTGCCTTTCTTCCCCAGCTGAACAGCCCACTGGGCCACATTGGTCAAGGCCGTGGTCAGCCATTTCAGGGTATTCCCTGGCAGCTGGCAGAAGAATGCCACGACATTGGTAAGAAATGTGCTCGCCGCCTGTTTTGCCAGCGCCGGCAGCTGCACCGCCCAGCGTGCCAGCGTGCCTAGTGCCTGGCCCAGGAAATTGCCGACCATATAGGGGATCTGAGAGAAAAAGGCCGAAATATTGTCGGGCAGCTGCTGGATGAACGTCATGGCGTTCTGGATGCCGGTTGGCAGGGTTACCGTAAAGAAGTTCACGATCGCCTGGGCCGCATTACTCACGAAGTTGGCAATATTAGTTCCCAGGTCAATCCAAAACTGCTTGAACGGTTCGCAGGTGTTCCACAGGTAGATGAACCCTGCAACAAGTGCAGACAGGACACCAATTACCACCGTCACAGGCCCCCCAAGCGCAGCGATTACCCCGCCAAAGGCTGCACCCGCCGAGGTCGCACTGGTGATGGCCGTGACCACACTGGTAATGACAGACACAACGGGAGCCAAAAGAGCACCAAGCCCGGTCAACGTTTTGAACACACCAAGCCCTGCGCCAATGGATGCAAACGCGGTAACTAGCCCGTCCGCATGGTTTTGCACAAATGTGCCGATTTCCTGAAAAATGCTTTGCAGAACGGGTGCTGCCGCTTCCACCGCCGGGTCAATCTCCGATACGGCACTCTGAATTTTTCCAAGTGCTTCATCAACAAGGCTCAGAACGCTTTGAAGCAGCGGCATCATAGAAGATAGCAGGCCGGACAGCGGAGCCATTGCCCCGGACAGCGATGACCATAGCCCACCCAGCTTGCCGCTTATCGAAGTCCACAGGCCGCTCAAATTAGGGGAAATGCTTCCAAGTGCCTGCCCAATGGCCGCGCTGATCTGCGGACCGGCGCTGGTTATAAAAGTTCCAATGGCTGACGGCAACCCCTTGAGGATATTCCCAACCGCCGGAAACAGATTTCCGAACAGGAAGGACGTTACCGTGTCTGCGAGACCGTTCAGGGCGGGCTGAATATCCTGCCCCAGGGTCAGCTCTGCAAGGACGTTGGAAAACGCCGCCTTCACGGACGCCATCGAACCCGAAATGGTCGTTGCCGCCTCCTTGGCTGTGGTTCCCGTGAAACCCAGGTTGTCCTGGATTACCTGGATGGCGTCGATGATGGAGTTGAATGGCACGTCCTTGACAGTGTCGGCCGTGACTTTAACGCTGTCTCCGAGCACGCCGCTGTCATTGATCAGCCGGGCCATTTCCGCTTGGGTGCCGCCGTAACCAAGCTTGAGGTTATCCAGCATGGTATAGTTCTGCTTGGCAAAGCCCTGATAGGCGTTTTGAATGGATGTCATGTCCGTGCCCATCTTGTTGGCGTTGTCCGACATCTGGATAATAGCCTGGTTGGCGTACTTGGCCGCCGCGGCGGTATCTCCGCCCAGGCCCTGCAGCAGGGTAGCAGAAAAGCTCGTCACCTGTTCCATATAGTCGTTGGCGCTGACGCCGGCTGTTTTATAGGCGACGGCTGCGTATTGCTTGATGGTATCCGCACTGTCCTTAAACAGCGTTTCAACGCCGCCGATGCTCTGCTCAAGCGCAGCGCCCTCGGTGACGGCCTTGGAAATGGCAGCCCCGATACCGGCCGCAGCGATTGCTTTTTTGAACGTACTGACAAGACGGCTGCCTAGGCTTTGCCCTGCGGATTCCCCAGTCTGCGCCGGGGCATCGCCCAGCGCTTCCTTGATTTTCCCGCTGATCCCCTTGGCGCTCGGGATGATCTGCACATACGCCTTGCCAAGTTCTGTACCCTCTGCCATGATCTCACTTCCCTTCATCAGCGGCCCGGATGGCCGCCCAAAATTCTTCCTCGCTGTTAAATGCCTGTACCGTGCTGCGCTTTTCTTTGCCGGTAAGCTTCTCTGCAACGCTCTGGGGGCGGTGCCGGTTTTTCTGCCCGTCCTTGGTCTGCATCCAGACCAGCAGGCTCAACCGGTCCACCATGGCTGCCTGCATCAGCAGTGAGGTCGTTATTTTAGCCCCCGCCATCTTCATGCGGATGCGCGAAGTTTCCGGCAGGCCGGCCGCCAGAGTGGCAGCCAGCCGTACCGGAAGCGCACGCCAGTCAAAGATGTGGTAGGTTTCGGCAAAATCGCAGATCAGCGCATCCTCATCGGCATGGACCATCGCAGCGAGGATCAGGAGTTTTTTGCGCCGGTCCCGTCATTGGAAAGAATGTCAGAAAACGCTTCCATCACAGCGTCGATCGGAACCTTCCCTTTGTCATTGCGCAGGTAGTCGTATAACTTTTCGCGCTGTTCTTCCCCCAGCAGCAGGCGCAGCGCCTTGCTGACTTTCAGCGGTTGGCCGTCCTCCGCTTCCGCCAGTGCATCCAGAAATTCCTGGTCTACATTCTCTTCTGCAATGGCATAGGCAAAGCCTCTTTTGGTTTTTCCCTCAATCATCACGATTCTCCTTTCGCCTTGATGTACTCGTAGTGCGTATTCCCGTCCGTGTCCGGCGTGGCAGTGATGGTGGTTTCATAGCCCACTGCATCCTCGTCAGAGTAGGTGATGTCGCCAACCTCGGTCACGGCGGCGGACGGGATGACAATGCGCTTGTGGGCACCATCGCGCATGACTTGCTCAATGACCCACGCGGCACTCTCCTGCGGGTCACTGTTCGCTTTCACGGTGATGCCGGTCGCCAGCGTGCCGGTCACGTTGTCATCGCCATAGACAGCTTTGAGTACATCGGGGTTCAGCGCTTCGATCAGAACAAAGGTGAAGGTATCGTCTTTCGAGCTCTGATAAGTGAGAACTGTATCCCCGCCCCACGCTTTGATGTTGTCGCTTTTCGGGCTGTTTGCGTTGGTCAGGCCATCCTCACCGCAGTAACCCAAGCAGACGAACTTTGCATTCAGCGCGGTGGTTGCATCGGTGGGCAGGGTAGTGCCCGCCGGGGCGCGGAAGATTGCACCGCCTTTTTGGGGCTTGCCGGTGGTAACATTGGATGCGTTTGCCATGTGAATCATCCTTTCTCAATAAAAAACCAGGTCGAAAACGGCCTGGTAACGGTAGTGTTTGGTTGTTGTATCGGTAAAATTGTAGTCGCTGTTCAGGCGGCAGGCGCTGACATCGTCAATGCCGGCCAGTTCATCCATCGCCGCCTTGACCTGTTCGTTCAGTTCGGCCGCTGCCAGCAAACTGCCAGCCCAGCTCTGCACGGCCAATGTGGCACGGTTGACCCGGTTGGTGCGGCTGCTGCCGGTTTTCTCCACCAGCACAAACGTGTTGGGCGGATTTTCCGGGATCTCCATGTACACCGGCACGGTAAGGGCGGTGCTCAGGTGATTTATTGCGATTTTCTCTATCATTTCAGCGCCTTCAAGATCGTGTTGTTTTTCAGGTTGTCCTGTTTGGCTTTGGCCGAAACCGCAGAAACACGGGCTACCACGCGGGTTGGCATGAGATAGTCGCCGGATGCGTAACCATTCCCGCACGCCTGCGCCGCTGCATCGGCTTTGCTTTTCAGGATTGCCTTCACCTCGTCCGAGCGCAGCAGAGCGCGGACGCCGGAACGGTTCAGCTCGAATTTGCATTTACTCATACCGTTCCACCTTCACCTTCTTGTTCCAGCACAGCGGGATCAGGTTCTCAATGCCCTGCACCACATCGCCGTAAGTCCGGAATTTTTGCCCGAAGAACTCCACCGTCACGTTGTGCCAGTCGTTGGCGTCTCCCTTGGGCAGGGCCAGCGTATAGGCCAGCCGCCTGCCGTAGAGCTGCAAATCGTTGACGATGTCCTCCGTAGCAGGTTCGCCCACCAGCACGTTGTGTACAGTGACTGGTGTTTCAGTGTAGATCGGCGCGTGGAAAGCGTCCTCGCCGGTCTTGGTCTTTTCGTACAGGATGATGTCGATACCCTTCAGCATAAGTCCTCCAGCGGGCTGTGGGCACCGATTTTGTCTCCGACGCCCAGAAGCCGTTTTTCGAGCTTTGACAAGTACAACTCTCCGACCGAGCCGCCGGACACCGTCCAGCTCTGCTGGTAGCCCAGCGCCGATGCGGACGCCTGGGTGGCGCCCATCGGGTACATGGCGGCGCCCTG
>ERZ791601.1342-NODE-1342-length-12423-cov-1.922057_pt1 | contig 12423 bp, 10 predicted proteins | sample MGYA00509967_ERZ791601 | MGnify/ENA primary metagenome ERZ791601 (study PRJEB30046, sample SAMN00791930) | human gut metagenome | study: EMG produced TPA metagenomics assembly of the A metagenome-wide association study of gut microbiota in type 2...
GACGGATGTGTGGACGGCAAACGGAAAATTCCAGTGGGACTATAATGTACTGTATGACCTGTATTATCGTGCCGGAGTCAATCTGGAACGTCAACGGGTAGCAAGCCCGTTCATCAATGAAGCGCAGGAGAGTCTGGCGCTCTACCGGGTGCTTGACCCTAACACCTGGGGGAAGATGATAGGACGGGTGAATGGCGTGAACTTCACCGGTATGTATGGAGGCACGCACGCTATGGGATGGCAGATGGTGAAACTTCCGGAAGGGTACACCTGGAGGGAGTTTATGTACTTCCTGCTCTCTACCTTGCCGGAACGGGCCCGAAAGGGGTATCTGCGTAAACTGTCTGTCAGTGTACATTTTTGGCGAACCAAAGGAGGCTGTCTGAGTGATTCCACCATTCAGAAACTGATTGATGCCAAAGTGCCGATTATCGTGATGGACAATAGCAACTATAAGACATACAAGAAGCCGGTGCGCATGGAATATCAGGATGATATCGATATTCCGGAATTTAGGGAAATACCGACTTACAAGCGTATGTGTATCTGTATCCTCAAGAATGACCATGCCTGCAAATACATGGGATTCTCGCCGACCAAAGAGGAGATGAGTAAGAGAAGTCAAGTTATGGAACAATATAGAATCATAGTATCATGAGTGTAGATAAAAGTCCGGTCTACGAGGTGAAAGCAGTGCCCGTAGAAAAAGTATTAGCGAACGATTATAACCCGAATGTCGTAGCTCCTCCCGAAATGAAGTTACTGGAGCTTTCGATCTGGGAAGACGGTTTTACAATGCCTTGTGTATGTTATTACAATAAAGAGGAAGATAATTATATCCTCGTAGATGGTTATCACCGATATACGGTATTGAAGACATCGAAACGGATTTATAAGCGTGAGAACGGATTGCTTCCGATTGTGGTGATCGATAAGGATTTGTCCAATCGTATGAGCTCTACCATCCGGCACAACCGTGCCCGTGGGATGCATAATATTGAGCTGATGTGTAACATTGTAGCAGAATTGGACAGAGCCGGCATGTCCGACCAGTGGATTATGAAAAATATCGGAATGGATCGGGATGAACTGCTGCGTTTGAAGCAGATTTCGGGACTGGCGGATTTGTTTGCCAACCGGGAGTTCAGTATCCCGGATGAGGTGGCACCTACGGAGACAGAACGTAAAACACTCTGATTTTTCACCTGTATCATAGTATATAACATAGCCCTCGGATGAGATTATCCGGGGGCTTGTTTTATTATGGAATTTATTTATATTAATTCACACTAAAAGTTTCGAATGCTGAAACTTTTGTCTTTTTTTTATTCTAATAGTGCAAAATGCCTGTTTTACTACTCCTTATTTTTAGATTTCGCAATATTCCATTCGGACGACCTCTTTATTAGCCATATAAGATAACTTTCATTGTCTGTATGAGAAATGAATGAAATTCGCAGAGTCATGCAATATCCCGACATTTGCATTATGAGATTTTGACTGATTACAGATTAAGGCTTGACTGAGTACCAATGTCAGGTAAATACGAATGTTTAATGAGATTAGAGGGATTTAAAGTGAATATTGGGTTGTTCAACCTTTTATTATTAGTAGCTATATTATCTTGTATGGATGATACTTTCACTAATAATACTACTGCCAAAGGGACATTTATTTCGATCAGAGGAATAGGTGTTCAGAGCAGTACACATCTAGTCAATCCGGAAACGTATGATTTTGTATTTTTTGCCAATGAACCGTATAATATTCCCGTAATAAACCAATTGAATTATATTACTGCTTATGATAATCTGAATGATATTGTGTATTCAGAACGCTATTCCTTGTCCGAACAATTAATTCCGATGATACAGGAGGTTAATTATCAATACGTTGCGTGAAAAGATGAAGAAAATGATGAAATATATAATGAAGATATTTGGTCTGGTGATCATCTTACTGATATCCGCCTGTGAGCATGAAACATTGTTGACGGGAGAGCCGGATGATCCGGGAGATATTTCGGAAGACAAGGTGCGGCTTGAGATTTTTGCACGGGCGAATTCATACCGCCTGCCTTCGACCAGGGCACTAGGGGATGAAAATACGGTCGAAATGACTCCCTGGGTACTCGTGTTCAGAGGGAGTGGCACAGGGGCTATTTTTGTAGAAGCTGTGCAGGCCTTCGAGTTTGCAGGAAAGCGATATGTCCTTTTAACTAAGCGGACTGATGGAAGTAAGTACCAGTTGCTGATATTAGCTAATCCGATGGCTCAGTTTTATTACGGAAATGCTTCTACGGGATATGTTTTCAATGAGTCACAACTTACTGAGAAGTTGATTGAGGGAACAACTACCCTGGCTACTGCATGTACGAACTTGCTGACGGAGCCGGCAAGTACTTCTCCTGCCCGCATCCCGTTCAGCGGTGTGGGTGAGACGATACCGATGAGCTATTTGCTGGAAGTAGATAAGGTGGATAATACAACGAAGATAGAAAAGAGTGACGGGAGTTCGTTGATGCTTCTTCGGGCGGTTGCCAAAATCGTGGTTGTTAATGAAGCATCGAACTTTGAACTGGAAGGAGTGTCTGCTGTGGCAAACGTTCCGCGACAGGGGCAGTTGCATAACCTTATCCCTGCTTCTATTATGGGCAATGCTGGTAATTTGACGAATTATCAATACGATGCTTCATGCTCGTTGCCTTTGGTGTCAGCAGAAACGATAACCAATAAACAAAGTACCGAAAACAGTCCTATTTATATCTATGAAACCAATACCCAGACTTATAGTACATATCTGATCATTCAGGGAATTTATGAAACCAAAAGCTATTATTACAAAATGGCGATAGTAGATAAGGATCTGAACTATATGAATATATATCGGAATCATGCGTATACTTTTACAATAAAGAAAGTGCATGGACGGGGGTATGATACCGTAGCGGATGCAAAGCTTTCTAAACCGTCGAATACGGATCTGGATTTTGAAATTACAGTGGACGACAGTAATTCTTATGAGATTATAGCTAACAATGATTATTATCTGGGTGTGAGTAATCCTGTCTTTATAGCTTATTCTCCGGATGATGCGAGTACTTATGAGGCTTTTAAAGTGATAACGGATTGTGAAAAGGCTTTTCCGGATGCGCGTACAATAAACGACAATATGGCCGAAGCTGATAATTCGTTTGCGCTAAGCAGTCCCGCTGACGGAAAATTGCCTATAGTAGCAAGCACTTCTCCACGTGTCACTCCGGTCAGTGTATTGATACAAAGCTGGCTGATGTATAGTGAAGTGGGGCAGAGTTTTGAGGGAAGAGATAAAGTGAATGCATATATAACATTAAAACTTGGAAATTTGGAAAAACAGGTTCATATCAGACGAAGAGCGGCTATTGATGCCGGCGGTACCATACTTAAATACATGCCTGCCAATAGTTATCCGTTTCCGACGACTGGTGAGGTGGATTATCATTGCCTTACCGGGGAGGTGGAAGATGGTACTGACAATCCTAAGGAATGGATAAAATTACTGCCATCTTCGATGGTGGACAGAAATGATACGGATAAAATCATAGTGGAAGACGGGCATATCTATATTAAAATAATGCCTAATACGGCTTCAACAACGAGAAACGGTATCGTGTATCTGACAACAATTATGCCCGGTAGTTTATATACAGGTGAAAGTACGGTGAAGCGTATCAAAATTGATATCACTCAAAAGGGTAATTAATAAACGTAAGATAAATGAAGAAAGTTAGTATACTCATAGTATTGGTGCTCGGATGTTTTATCGAGAGTAAAGCTCAGAAAGTTGCGCTTAAAAGCAACCTTCTATATGACGCTACGACTACCATGAATCTCGGGCTGGAATTCGGACTGGCACGTAAGTGGACGCTGGACGTTCCGGTGAACTATAATCCCTGGAAGCCGGACAACGGAAGACGTCTGCGCCATTGGGGAATACAGCCGGAAGTCCGCTACTGGTTTTGTGAGAAGTTCAGACGTACGTTCATCGGAGTGCATGGACATTATGCGGACTTCAATGTCGGTGGGTTCCCGGACTGGTCGTTTATTAGTGAGAATATGCAGAACAGCCGCTATCAGGGATATCTGTATGGCGGGGGTGTTTCCGTCGGTCATTCATGGATTCTGAAGAAACGCTGGAGCATCGAAGCATCGGTAGGAGTGGGGTATGCACATATTGTATATGACAAATATCCGTGCAGGGCGTGTGGTACCAAACTGAAAGACAGTAGTAAAAACTATTTCGGTCCCACCAAAGCGAGTGTGTCACTTATTTACGTAATTAAATAAAGTAGAATAGAATGATGAACAGAAGTATACAATTCATCGTGTGTGTATTGGCTATCTTATGTCAGAATATAAATTCGGCAGTTGCCCAGACACGCTCTTATGACGGGGTTATCTCTGTAGTACCGGTACAGTTGGAACAGCGCGGTAAATCGGTTTATATAAATATTGACTTCGTTCTGGAGGATGTAAAGGTCAAATCGGCACACGGAGTGGATTTTATTCCGCAACTGGTTGCTCCTGCATATACTTACAATCTTCCGAAAGTATCCATCAAGGGACATAATGAATACCTGGCGTATGAACGCTGGCTTTCATTGATGAGTGCGAAGGAGAAGGATAGCTACGAAAAACCTTATGTGGTGGAAAAGGGTAGCAAGAAAAGAAATGATACGATTCGATACAGATATATATTGCCTTACGAATCGTGGATGGACGATGCCCGGGTGGACGTACAGCGCGACGAATGCGGCTGCGGCGAAATTCAGCTGATGGATGTGGAACCACTTGGGGATATTGAACTGGAACGTATATTAGTACCTTACGTGGTAACACCTTTCTTTGCCTATTTGCAGCCTAAAGCGGAAGAAGTGAAGAGCCGTGATATACAGGCGGAATGTTTCCTTGACTTCGAGGTGAACAAGATTAATATTCGTCCGGAATATATGAATAACCCGAAGGAGCTGGCTAAGATCCGTGCGATGATTGATGAATTGAAGTCTGATCCTAGTATCAAGGTAAACAAATTGGATATTGTAGGCTATGCTTCACCTGAAGGATCATTGGCAAATAACAAACGTCTGTCCGAAGGACGTGCGATGGCGCTACGTGATTATCTGGCATCCAGATACGATTTCTCGAGAAATCAGTATTATATCATCTTTGGTGGTGAAAACTGGGATGGACTGGTGAAGGCGCTGGATACGATTGATTTTGAATATAAAGATGAAGCGCTGAATATTATCAATGATATCCCTGTTGAAAAAGGTAGGGAAGCTAAGTTGATGCAGCTTCGTGGCGGAGTACCTTATCGATATATGTTGAAATATATATTCCCAAGTCTTCGTGTGGCTATTTGTAAGGTGAATTATGAGATTAAGAACTTTAATCTGGACGAAGCGAAAGAGATCATAAAGACACGTCCTCAGAATCTGAGCCTGAATGAAATGTTTATGGTTGCCAACAGCTATCCGAAGGGTTCTCAGGAATTCATCGATGTGTTCGAGACTGCGGTCCGAATGTATCCGAAGGATGAGATCGCCAGTATTAATGCTGCCGCTGCTGCTCTTTCGCGTAATGACTTGGTATCTGCGGAACGCTATCTGAATATGGTAAATGTCAATAAGCAGCTGCCTGAGTATAGCAATGCTATGGGTGTATTAATGTTATTAAAAGGAGAGTATGAACATGCGGAAGAATATTTGAAAGCCGCAGCCAAATCGGGTCTGCAAGCTGCCGGACAGAATTTGGAGGAACTGGCTAAGAAAAAGACGAATGCAGCTGAAATAGAAAAAATAGAAAATAGGGATAAATAAACTAGTTACAAACGCTTTTATTAATTTGTAAAAACAATGAAGAAAAAGAATTTTTTTATGTTAGCGCTTGCTGCTGTGGCTTTTGCTGCTTGTAGTAACGAAGATTTAGTGCCGACTGGGAATCCAGGTGATGATAATCAATTGGTGACAGACCCGACAGGAGACGCATGGGTGGCATTAGCTGTAAAGACTCCGGTACAAACTCGTGGATTGCATAACCCGAATCAGGAAGCTGCAACAGAGGACGAATCAAAAATCACTACAGTGCGTGCCATATTCTTTACGGCAAATGCGAATGAGGATGCTGCAACTGTAACTGCTGACTTGACATTGGATAATGACGAAGCTGGTCTTGATGCCAATGGTATTCCTAGTGGGGCTGCAGGTAAGGCTTTTAAAGTCCCTGCAACTTCTAAACGAATATTGATTATTGCGAATCCATCTCCTAAATTTGAAGCAAAGACTGCTAGTGAGACAGATCAAAAATGGCCTGTTGGAACGACTTATGCAACAGTAAATGCAGCTCTTGACGATACTTCGGCTTCTATGACAACTGCTGGTAAATTTATGATGTCTAACGCTAAGGGTTCGTTGGAACCTTCAGATGAAAATGAAGCTTCAGGGACATTTGGTGCTCCTGTCGATTTGGCTCTTTATGCAACTGAGACAGCAGCTACTAATAATCCAATATCTATCAGAATTGACCGTGTTGTATCAAAAGTTCGTGTATATGTTACTGCTGATTCTGATGCAAAGGCAACTATTTCGGATGCGGGATGGGTGTTGAATGCTACTAACAAGACATTCTTCCCTGTATCTAAGAGAACGTTGACTTGGAATGAGACTCCTGCTAATAAACCTTTAGGTGCTCGTGGTACATGTATTACTCCGTTTGACCAGTATAAGATCGGTTCATACAGAGTTGACCCTAACTATAGTACTCAAGCTTTGGCTAACTATAATGCTTATACCAGTACTTCAGCTCCTTCAATTTGGAATGATCCTACAACTACGGTGAATAAAGTTGCTGAATATTGTCTTGAAAATACGCAGACTGCAACTCATAATGTACATGCTTATACTACACATGTACTGTTGAAGGCTAAATTCATTCCGTCTGAATATGGCAGACCTGCGCCAAATGATGGTACTCCATCTACAGCTCAGGAAACAGATCCGAAACTTGTCGGTGACTGGATGTTAATCAATGGTGGCTTCTATACTTTTGCTACATTAATGGAGTGGATTGAGGCAGAATTGAAAGCTAAATATGCTGATAAAGAGCCTACTACCTTCCCGACTGCTCGTACTACTGCGTATAATAGATATTTAGCTGCTGTTGGTGTAGGTGAAATTAGCCTTCCTGCTACAGCTGATGCTACAGCTATTACCAGTCTTGTTGACGATTTTAAAGCAACAAAAGCTAATGTAGGAAATGTTGCAGCTAAAGACAGAGCTATAACTGTAACAGGTCTTACTTATTATGTAGGTGCTGTAAGTTACTACAAAATTATGATCAAACATGATGATACCAGTGCTGTAACAAATGAATTAGGTGAATTTGGAGTTGTTCGTAACTCTGTTTACGATATCAATGTTAAGAAGTTTAACAATCCAGGATATCCGGCTATTCCGGATCCGGACGAAGGAACGCCGGATGAGAGTGACGAAGGCTGGTTGTCTATTGAAATTATACCTAATCCTTGGACTTGGTATACTCAAGAGGAAATTATGTAATTCGGAATTAGTAATAGAAATAGATTTTTCAAATAAAAGTTGTGGGAGAAACTCTCCCACAACTTTACTCCCAATATTTTCAAAGTTGCCGAAAACTTTTTAAAATTTCGGGATATTACTTTTGATGGAATCAATAAAGTATTCTATCCTCTGAATTAGGAAATAACGAGAAAAGAGATTATTTCTTTTCCTCTATATATAATTGAAAAAAAGGAAAATATGAATCTAAAAAGCCTTATATGTTACGTTGCCTTAGGTATTCTGTTGATGAGTTCCGGGATAGTAGCTTCATGCGACAGCTTTAATGAAGACCTGCCGGAATGCCGCTTGTCAGTGAAGTTCAAGTATGACTATAACATGGAGTTTGCGGATGCGTTTCATGCTCAGGTAGATAAAGTAGAACTTTATGTATTTGATAAGAATGGGAAATATCTGTTTAAACAAGCTGAAGAGGGAAGTGCATTGTCTACCGGCAATTATCTGATGGAAGTTGAACTTCCTGTCGGACAATATCAGTTTATGGCATGGGCCGGTGCACGTGATTCATATGATATCACTTCATTGACACCTGGTGTCTCTACTCTTACGGATTTAAAATTGAAACTAAAACGTGAAGCCTCTCTCATCATCAATAAAAGGATGGAAACGCTCTGGTATGGTGAAGTCATCAATGTCAACTTCGATGGGACCGTCCACCAGACTGAGACGATAAATCTGATCAGAGATACAAAAATCGTACGATTTGGCTTCCAGTCTTATACAGGCAGCTGGACACTGGATATGAATGACTATGACTATGAGATTATAGAATCCAATGGACATCTGGGACATGATAATTCATTACTGGATGATGATGTGTTGAGTTTCCGACCTTACTATATGGAACAGAAGGATCCTGCGACTGCCTATGTAGACATGAATACAATGAGGCTGATGGAAGACCGGAAAACTCGTTTGGTGCTTACTGAAAAAGCATCCGGAAAGAGAGTGTTCGATATAAATCTGATTGATTATCTTGCTATGACCAATGCGGAGGGTAAAAATCTGAGCACACAAGAATATCTGGATCGACAGAGCAACTATCATATAATCTTTTTCTTGTCTGAATCATGGCTTGCTGTACAGATTGTTGTCAATGGATGGGTGCATCGCATTCAGGAAGAGAATCAATAGAATGATCTAAGAATAGTGGGGAACTATTATTAGTGGGACAGGATAAATAGTAATATCCTGAAGGGAGAACAGCCCGGGTCGATAATGATCCGGGCTGTTTGTACTTTAGAGAGTATCGATCACTGTACGTTGCTTTTGCAGGAACTCGATACGCTGGGCTTCTCCACTTTCTGAAATTAGTGTGGAATGTCGTTTCAATGATTGAATCCAGTTCCGCTGTATCTGACAGATTTGCGGACTTTGCGAATCCATCGAATTGATGGAATACACCCGGAGCAAACTGACTTGGTAGTCTTGTTTCTCTATGTAGGTGTAAGTCGCTTCGAAATCAATGTTTGAGAGATAGAAAGAGACTTTTCGCCCCTCACTGAATTCTCCCTTAACAGATAGTGTCTCCATGACTGAAAGCAATTGGTAGAGTTCATCTTTCAGGTGTGCCACGTCGTCTTCCGTAATCAGATTCAGACTTGCGAAATACTTGATCTCTTTGACAAAGGAAAGAAAGATGTTGCTATCCCAGATAAAATAGGTCTTCCGACATTGCTTTACACTTTCACTCAGCTTATTATGCGCTTTCACGATTCTGTCTTCTACCTGCATCTCTGCCAGTGAGTTCGGTGTTTTCATTTGCCCGTTCTGATAAATCCATCGGCAAAGGCGGAACTTAGACATGTATTCGTAAGATGAATAAAGAGTGAAGGGAAGAAGGTTGGAAGCTGTATATACTTCCGTCGTATCGTCTCCTTTCACATAATCGAATATCTGCTGATAACGGCTGATAATCTCATAATAACTTTCTAAAGTGTTGGGCGAATGCAGCAGGTTCATATCAAAAGTAACTCTATTGGAAAGGTGGTTACCTATAATCTGATCAATAGAAATCCCCAGTTTTTTAGACAGAAGGGCTACTTCGTCGATAGTAAAAGCTACTTCACCCCGTAGTCTGCGATAGACGGCTTCTTTACCCATATACAAAATGTCTGCCAGAGAATTGGCAAGATTTTGTCCTTTGGGGATCCGTTCTTTCATTGCAGTAATCAACTCGTTTACAATACCATTTTTCATTGTTTGTTCTCTTTTATATACGTTAATACTTTATGTGATACATTCTATGCAAAATTACGGCATGTAAACGAGAGTTTTGTGTGGGAAAACAGTTCTGAAGAGTAAGAGCTTTTTCTCATTTGATAGAATAGAGATAGAAAAAGAACGTATAATGGAAAAAAGTAGGCAATAAGCTTGTCTACTTTCATGATTTGGAATTATAAAATTCAGTTAGTTTCGATTATCGAAATTAGGAAGAACTCTATAGAGCATCAATGATTTCGCGCTGTTGATTAAAGAATTGGATGCGTTGCATCTCACCACTTTCTGAGATGAGTGTAGAGAATTTCTTTAATGACTGAATCCATTCTTTCAGACTTTGAAACATCTGAACGTCCTGTGTAGTGAGTGAATTAATGGAATAAACACGTATCAGACTAAGTTGTAGTGTACTTGTCTCGAGATAACTGTAAGTCGCCTCGAAGTTGATTTGTGACACATAAATATGCACATCATTACCAAAGTCTGTCTTTCCTTTTATAGCAAGCCTTTCCAACTCATCTGTAAGTATCAGCAATTCTTCTTTCAGATTTTGCTTCATTTCGTCTGAAATGAGATGTATGTCGGAAAAATACTGTATATCATTGATAAGATGAAGAAAAACCATGCTGTCCCAAATGTAATCGGTAGAATGAATATGATGCGAAAGTTTCGCAAAATCTTGCTGGACATTGATTATCTTTTGAGGAATCTCCAGTTCTTCGAAATGTTTGCACTTAATATGTTCATTCTGATACATCCACTTGAAGAAACGGAACTTGGCCAGAAGTTCGTGCTTCAGATATAGTGTCTGCGGAATTACATTGGAGGCTGTACCTAATGAGGCATTCGGATCTTCCCGCAGCGTATGGAATAACTTGACGTGCTTGTTGAGGAAATCATAGTAAGTTTCGAAGGGGTTGCCATGATCTACTACATTGATATCGAACATTGCATTGTTGCTGAAGCTAACTCCGGCAATTCTGTCCAGGGATATCCCCAGTTCTTTTGAAATAATGGCTGCTTCCTGAAATGTAAAGGGGACTTCGCCACGCAGCCTCCGGTAGATAGCTTCCTTACCCATATAAAGGGTATCCATTAATATATTTGCCAATTGTCCTTTTGCAGGGAACTTTTCTTTGGCCGCTTCTATCAGGTTTGTATTAAGTTCATTCATTATCATAATCCTATTGAATTAGTGGTTTGTTTCTATTAATAACACTTGACACAGGAAAGTTGTTTCGGAAACTGAAACTATTTTATTTTTGCTTTTCTTAAAAAATATCCACCTTTAAAATTGTATATTATGAGCAAATCGTTTACATTTGCCTCTATAAACAAGACGGGGAAGTTCTCTTCTCTGAAAAACAATAGTTAAAATTAGAAGATGAAAAGAATATTGGTAAGTGGCGGGGCTGGATTTATAGGCTCGCATCTTTGTACTCGACTTGTAAATGAGGGACACGACGTTATATGTTTGGATAACTTCTTTACAGGTTCTAAGGACAATATAAAGCATTTGATGGGAAATCATCATTTTGAAGTTGTAAGACACGACGTTACTTATCCTTATTCTGCCGAAGTGGATGAAATTTACAATCTGGCTTGTCCGGCGTCACCCATTCATTACCAACATGATCCGATTCAAACTGCCAAAACATCTGTGATGGGGGCTATCAATATGCTCGGACTGGCGATGAGACTGGATGCCAAAATACTGCAAGCCTCCACTAGCGAAGTGTATGGTGATCCAATTATTCATCCTCAGCCGGAAAGCTATTGGGGAAATGTGAATCCGGTAGGTTATCGCTCATGTTATGATGAAGGAAAGAGATGTGCTGAAACCTTGTTTATGGATTACTACCGCCAGAATCAGACTCGCATCAAGATCATTCGTATCTTTAATACTTATGGTCCGAGAATGCTTCCTAATGATGGTCGTGTGGTCTCAAACTTTATCATACAGGCGCTGAATAATGAAGATATCACGATATATGGTGATGGGAAACAGACACGTTTTCAGTATATCGATGACCTGATAGAAGGAATGGTGCGGATGATGGATACGGAAGATGACTTTACGGGTCCGATAAATATTGGAAATCCGAATGAGTTTCCGGTTCTTGAATTGGCGGAAAGAGTGATCCGGATGACTGGCTCTACTTCGAAGATAGTTTTTAAACCTCTGCCGACCGATGATCCGAAACAGCGTCAGCCGGATATAAAACTGGCAAAAGAGAAACTAGGATGGCAGCCTACCGTCGAGCTGGAAGATGGGCTGAAGCGTATGATTGAGTATTTTAAAAATGTCTGATGTAACATAAAAAATAGAATGATATGAATGTGGAAATTAATCCTTCCGAATATAAGGTCCTTATTGTGGACGACGTAATTTCAAATGTCCTTCTGCTGAAGGTGCTTCTGACCAATGAGAAGTTCAATATTGTAACAGCAGGCAATGGAACTCAGGCTTTGGAGCAGGTGAAGAAAGAAAAACCTGATCTTGTGTTGCTGGATGTGATGATGCCGGATATCAGCGGTTTTGAAGTAGCCCAGCAAATGAAGGCCGATGA
>ERZ791601.1347-NODE-1347-length-12291-cov-4.352730_pt1 | contig 12291 bp, 12 predicted proteins | sample MGYA00509967_ERZ791601 | MGnify/ENA primary metagenome ERZ791601 (study PRJEB30046, sample SAMN00791930) | human gut metagenome | study: EMG produced TPA metagenomics assembly of the A metagenome-wide association study of gut microbiota in type 2...
AAGAAGAGAAAGACGTTCATCAGCATCTCCCGGTAAAGCTCCGGCTGCTGCCGCGCGGCCGCAAGCGCGGCGAAGGGGGTGAGGACGGCGGTGTAGGTCCCGGGCGTGCGGGAGAGGAGGGTGGTGTGGAGTATGATGAGGGTTGCGGCGCAGGCGAGTGCTGTGCAAACTTCCATTCGCCACTTTTTGAGTTTTGGACAGACATACGCCCAAACAATGGTCATCACTACCATTATCAGAGCGACAGCATGTAACGGAAAAGCATAGATTTTCCACAACATAATCGTTTTCAAAAACTTCTTACGATCTACTCAGCTTGCATCATATGATGAACCCGCTTGAGTTCTCCAGCTTATCGAGCATTTCTTGTTTTCTTTCTTCTGTTATAACACCAATCAGATAGTCTTCATTAAAACGGGGGAATTGCATTAGGGCTTCTTGGTTTGACGCAATATATGAGTCATATGTCTTTAAGACTCTACACGGATTTCCTGCTGCAACACAACCACTTGGTATATCATGGGTTACAACACTGTTCGCCCCAATGATGCAATTATTCCCAATTTTTACACTTGGCAAAATCGTTGTGTTTGCCCCAATAAAGACATTGTCGCCAATCGTCACTCGACCGATCTTCGTATAACCTAAGGCCCGCTTTGTGCTTGCGTCATGACATAAGATATGTACCCTCGGGGCGATTGTAACGTCATCTCCGATTGAAATAAGCCAAGAATGGCTAGGATCATAAATGACTCCATCTTGAAAATTAGGATTCTTTCCAACCTTCATTCCGTTTGCCATGGCTATTTCAAGCGGGGAACGATCGTCAATCTTCAAAATATGTCTGCGAATATATATTATAAAACATTTGAAATTGTCCTCTCCAATGCTCCAATGAACCTAGTCATTCCAGAAGCCATACTCGATTAGATTAGTTACCTCATGTTCAAGTATATCCATTTGACTTCTTATTGCCGTTAGTTTATCGTTGCCTTGAAATGTAGAAATCTCGTTATATTTCGAGAACACTTCTTCCGCGCAATCAGCCAACTTGATAAATCCGAGTTGTTTGATTTCATCATAGCACCCCTTGATCTTGGGGCTTTTCCCGCCCAAAGCTATACATTTTGTTCCTGTAATTGCACAAAAGATCATTCCGTGCAGGCGGTCAGTAATAACCAATTCAGCACCAGCAAATTCCTGAAATTTCTCATAGAGCGCTTTTTCCCTCTGACTTACAGAAACATTATGATCTAAAACCGTATTTGTAAATCTAACCACTTCGAAGTGTTGCGCTGCCATTGAGCAGATGGCGTTGTAGTCATTCTCTGAAACAGTTTTTTCAACGTCACTTCGCATACATATCAAACATCCGGTGCGCTTTGCGGTATTGAAATTCGGTTCAAGCGACAAGACCATATCTGGGCGAAATCTAACCCTCTGATACGCTTCCTTCATAAGCACAAACGATCTCATCTCTCTGGCATAGAGAAATAAGCGCGGATGTTGGTTATATATTTCGATCGATCTTTGAAGTTCTGCTTTTCCTTCTGTGGTATTTTCGTAATAAATGCTGTTTGGGAAAAAGCAAATGGTGGCGTTAGGAAGTTTTTCGATGAGCGAACGGTTCATAGATTCGATTTCCGGCCACAACGTCCCTAAGTTTCCGCCGCCATTCACAAACACGGTTGCAGAATCCAAAATTTTAAGGAATTTATAATGGCGCAGGGAGTATAATTGAAGTCCTGTTATCTCGCAGAAATCTATTCCCAGCCGGTTGAACATTTTTGTTTCCGCATAAGCAATTGCATGATCGCCTAGATTTGCATGCTCTGGTGTGAACACTAAAAACACCGGCTTACGGTGACTCATTTTGTATGCCATAATGGGAACCACAAGATTCCAAAAGCAAACGGCCTTCCCCTTTATGTAGGAACCTCCACAATACAGCTTCTTCAGGAAAGCGTTTCGGAAACAAGCGTCATGAATGAGTTGTTTTATTCCCACGAAATACACCTCGTATCTTTTGCGTCTTCACCAGCACAGGACTAATAAATCTCTGGAAAAAGCCGGTTTTCAGATAGAAGTTGAAGCACTTGTGATGCGTAATCAGACTCATCAGATATTTGCTTTTTTCCATTTGCTTAAGGTACTTATTGCCCTCCCACCTTGGGAAAATACGTTTACTGTATTGGTATACCACAGTCATATCCTTGCGATCATATGTATGCCCCAAAAAGCGAAATGCGGAATAGTAGAGAACATGGAGAATGCAATTCCATTCCAGCTCATCATAAAATTCGTCAAATAGATTTTGCTGTCTGTAATACACGAGGGTGCTTTCGAATGCAGGAATGATTTCCATCATACGTTTGGTATTTCGGCTGTGTGTAATACTTGTTGAATGCTGCACATAATTGTAGAGTGGTTTTTTTAAATAGCCCAATAAATTGGCATGCGGAACAAGTTTAAAAACAGTTGCCAAGTCTTCATACCACAAATGCTCCGGGAAGGAAATTGAGTACGTCATGTATAGCAACCGTCGGTAAACTTTCAGACATGCCGTTGGCTCCAATAGCATGAATTGCTTTCGGTTTAACAATGTAAATTCCTCTGAAAATGCATTCACAGTTGCTATTTGCAGAATTTGCCCTGCCGTATCTACCATGTTGCAGTCAAACGCCAGCATATCTAAATTATAATTTTTGAGGTAATAATCAATTTCCTCCAGCGTAGTACTGGGAATATAATCATCGCTGTCTAAAAAAAAGAGAAACTCTCCGTTTGCATACTGAATACCCGTATTTCTTGCTCCGCCAAGTCCCTTGTTTTCTTGATCTATCACCTTAATTCTCGAATTTTTATGTTCATATTGGGACAGTACTTTTCTCGAACCATCTGTAGAGCCATCGTTGACTGCAATAATTTCATAGTTTGCATAAGTCTGGCATAATGCAGAATCCAAACATTTTGGCAAAAATTCTTCAACGTTATATACGGGAATTATTATTGAAAATCTCATTTAACTGCTCCATTGGCGGATCATATCTTAGATTTGAAATGTCCTATCACTTTTAGTCTTAGGCTGCTAGCTGTTCCTCGAAGATACTGGAATTCTGGTTGGTTTCTAAATATCAAGAAGAATGCTACATTGGGAAGAATTATACAGATCAGGCATTTAACAATAATACGGAAAATCAGCGAAAAACTTATTAATTTACATAATGTCCAACATACTGTACCCATACCCGCAAGGAGTCCCGCATATAACAGATACCTGACTATATATGGCGCAAATTTTCGGCGAAAACCATGTTTGAAAACCACAAAAGGCTCATACCATGTGTTGGTGAGGGCTCTTGCTATAGCTGTTGCCAAAAATATTCCAAACACTCCCCAAAGTTGCCCCAGCAGAATATCACCTATCAGATTCAAAACAGCCGTAAACAGTAAGACATATTGTCCATACCGAAACAACCCCATCGTCGATTTATAAAGGCCAACTACGCATTGCATTCCGAGCATGTAGAAATTAATCGTTAAAATTATTGGAACCCATGACTCCATCACATAAGACTCTCCAAAGAACAGTTCAACTACATCACTCGAGAGACACACCATGCCAATCGCTGCCCAACCATATAACCAAAAGTTAGCCAGATTCAATGCCTTGAAAACTTCATACTTGTGCTCGTCTTCACCTACTGCGTTCAGGTTGCCAAGGCTAGCTGATAAACTGGTGAAGATTTGATTTGCAAGAGATGTGATGGTATTTGTTATCAGGGAATAGTTTGAAACTACGCCTGTCGTGATCAGCCCATTGAAATATGTTATAACAATATTGTCGGTATTATTTACTAATATTCCGCTCAATTTCGTGACAGTTAGAGCCTTGACATTCCTAAGCAAAGATTTTCGCTCTTCTTTTGACAATTTTTCCGCATTCTCGTCTGTGATATATGGATATTGCTTCTTTGCCACCATAGATATCAATACATTTGTTAGTAAGACAAAGATAACCTGTAAAATCAGGTACATCATATAGTCTTTCCATATAACCAGCGCCAGAATTTGCGCAAGGTTCTGTACAACCACAACTCCATAACTGATTGCAAGAACTATGTAGTTTTCTTGATGCGCAATTAAGATTGAACTCCGATAGCTATAAAAATAGCTGCTGACCGTGCTAAAAAGATAGATGAGGTATAGCGTGGTGAGACTTTCTGGAATATCGGGCGGACTCTTCACAAGGAGATTTAAAAACGGTGTAAGTGTCAAACCCGATATTGCAATTACTGCCCCAATTGCTTTATAGGCCGTTCCATACACCTTCATATAAGAGGCAATCTTTTTTTGATCATTCTCTGCCACTGGTTTGTACAGAGCATAAATCATCGCTGTACCTATTCCGAGTTCAGCGAGAGAAAGCATCGAAAGAATATTGGAAAAGAGGCCGTTGATTCCCAAATACTCTGCATTTAGCTGATGTACAAAGACAATCCGGCAAACAAAGCTGAGGAGGATATTGAGGATGTATCCCCCAAAACTTGCCATCATATTAATGATTGAGTACTCTGTTCTTGAACGTTGCGCCATAAAAACTCCGTAGATTAGCTATTTAAAATATTTTCAATCGCCCGCATTGTATTGGTTAGGGAAAAATATTTTCCTCGTTCGACTGCCGCACTACGGAAATCGACAAGTTGGTTCGGCTCACTTAAAACGCTCTTCAGCGCTTCATATAATGCCTCGGAGCTGTTCTCTGTGATAATTCCGCACTTTGATAAGCCGAACAGTTCGTGAATGCCCGCACAATCAGTACTAATGACAGGTAATCCGAGAATGACGCCTTCTGTGACGACCGTGCTGAACCCTTCCGACCTAGAGGAACATACCAGAAGATCACCAGTTGCCATGATTGAGTACGGATTTGCGCGAAAACCTAGCAAATGGACAATATCTTGCAGTGCAAGCTGTCGGATTAAAGATTCAAGTCCTGGACGATCGTCCCCCTCTCCAAGAATAAGAATTTCAAACTCGAATCCATCATTTCTGAGTTTAGATGCGATTTCAATTAGCCGGTCGAATCCCTTTTGATTTACAAGACGACCAACAGCAATCATCCGGAATACAGTTTTCTCCTTGACATCGCACGGGGATTTTGCCTTCTGCAAAATCTCAATTCGGTCAATCGGATTGTATTGGACAGCAACCCTTTCTGGCACAACACCATACTTATTCAAAAACGCAGACCGTACTGACTCCGAAACGCAAAATATTTTATCAAAAGCATCATAGTGACGTTTCTCGTCTTTATCATTTTTATAAAGAAAAGCTGTCCATGGATTCTGCTGGAGATCTATATGCACCCAAGCATATTTCTCTGAACGCTTATTGGTTGAACCGGAAATAATTTTTGTGCTCTCGCCCTCGATAAAAGCGACTTCAACATCGAATTTTTCATGAAAGAATATGCTATAAAACAGTTTCGATGGAAGAATGGTAAAAAGCTTTCCTTTAATTCTTTCTGCTAGATTTTGGATTTGCAGGGATACCGCATTTTTCGCGTCATAGTGGTCAAATACTACCTTGTAGTGAATCCAATCCGGATAGTCCATCTCAGCAATGTTTTCCCGGTGCATAGAATATAACGTCACATCATACTTACTATAGTCCAAATGAGAAAGCAGCGTTTGTAAGACCTTTTCTGCGCCTCCACCATTCAAACTATTCACCATAAACATCACTTTTTTCATTACAATCCCCAATCTTATAAGGTTGACAGCAAATTATCGATTTCGGATATTCGTGCATTCATGCGGAATGCACGCCCACGTTCCTCCGCATTCTTTGCATATTGGCCCATGTCAATCTGACAAGATACCACTTCTTCAAAGAGCTGATACAATGCTTCATCTGTATTTGGAACAACTTTTCCACACGCAGATTCACCAATCAACTCATTCATACCAGCGCAGTCTACAGTGAACACCGGTTTTCCCAATATCAGACTCTCTGTCGCTGCTGTGCTGAAGCCTTCCGCGTAAGACGAGCAAATAAATGCATCACACTGATTCATATACTTGTACGGATTACTTTGAAACCCTAAAAGTCTAACCGTATCGGTCAGGTCATTCTCTAATATATACTTCTCAAGCTGGTCCTGCTGAGAACCTTTACCTATGATCCATAGAGCAAAAGGATACCTTTTATCATGCAATATTTTCGCACACTTCAACAGCCGAAGATATCCTTTCACCTGCTCTAATCGCCCAATTGACCCAAGAAGCAATTTATCTCTTTGATGAGTACACGATATGGGTTCTTGCGCTTGTTGCAGAATGATCCTTTCATCAACAGGATTATGCTGTACGACTACTCTGTGATCAGAAAAAATTTTTTGTTGAAAAGCTTTTTTTACGCCCTCAGACACACAAACAATTTGATCATATTTTTCATATGCATCGCGATGCACATTTAAATTCGAGTAAGATTTATCTGCATACGCATTCTTCAAAAGGTCGCTATGTACCCAAGCTATTTTCTTACTGCTGCCATTGGGAGAGGCCGCAATAATTTTGGTTGCATACCCTTCAATAAAAGCCACTTCAATATCATATCGCTCTTTAAAGGAATGGTTATATATCACTTTTGCAGGTAATAAGTAAAGCATTTTCATTTTAAGCCAAAAAAAGCCTTTTCTAAACCCGCCAGCTCGATAATCAGAGGCCTGCAATAATGAGCGATAGTGACACACAGATGATACTCTCTCCTGATATACCCCGCCATCCGTTACAGTGCAAACAGTAATGTCATATTTTGACTTATCCAGATAGCATACAATATCAGTGAGGACTTTTTCCGCCCCACCACCAGCCAGGCTTTCTAAGAAAAAAAGGATCTTCTTCATAAGCTGCACCTCGAAACTTTGATGTGCTCGTTATCTAATCGTAGTTCCAGTCCCAAATATTCTTCGCCATAACCGCCCCAGTTTTACTTTTATCTGTGTGTTTTTCGGTAGCCAGCTCATGGAATACCAGTGTATGGAGTATGTGTTCTCCGTTTTGGTCAGCTTCCCTGTCACGCTGTCCAGCGGGTTGAAAAAGTCCGCCGGGTAGACATGGATGCCTGCCACAGTTTGTTCCTGCCCATTTTGGACAAGGCCGTAGCGCTCCATGACGTCCGTATTCAGATGCGGACACCCCACCGCATTCGTTGTGCCGTCTGCATTGGTGAAATGCAGCTTCTGATACTCCTCAATCATCGCCTGCACAACCGGATGATGCGGCACGGAAGCCATAACCTGTCCGCTGTTGACAAACCGGTCATTTTCAAATCCGATAAAGCCCTCGTCATCCATCAGCGGCGCGATATCCCGCACGGCCTCTACGTCAGTGTCAAAATACACACCGCCGTACTGCTCCAGCACCAGAAGCCGCATGACGTCTGACACAAACGCGTACTTCTTGGCAGCATACGCCTCGGCCATGAAGGGCATAGCAAGATAATCGCAGTTGTCCTCGTTCCACTCGCGGATCTCGAAATCCGGGCAGAATTTGCGCCAGCTGGCAATGCATTTTTTCGCCAGCTCCGGCTTTTCGCCCCGGCCGAACCAGCAGTAGTGGATGATCTTTGGGATCATGATGTTACCTCACAAGCTTCAAAATTGGTCTGCTCAGCCACTTGATCACATAGGACGACGCAAGTGAAAGTGCAATCAAAAAGAGGAAAACAGGGATCGGGTATTTCAAGAAAAACACGATTCCATGAAATAGGCTTCCGTAGAAGAACATATGGACAAGCCAGATGTTCGTGGAATGCTCACCGAAATAGCAAAGGAGATTTGTCAGCCACACAGGAAGAGGGCAAATGCAGAGCAGAATGATCGTCACGGTCGCAGTAATGAATGCGACAAAGAGCGGCTGTATCACCCCATGCACTACGATCATGCCAGCAAAAGTAATTGCTGTGAATATATATATATATATTACGAGCCTTAACGGCAGCCAATCGCTGCCGTAGGGCAGCAACCACCTGTTTTTTGCAGAACAACATACCAATGACATACGGGAAATAGGAAGTGCCCAGCAGTCCTATGTGCGTAATAATCCAGGCCAGCACAGCCGAGCAGCAACTGCCCCACCCCCAGAACCGGATACCATAGCCAACGGTGTAAAATGCGAAGAAAGCAAGAAGCACGGCCCACGCCGGACAGCGTTCCACAAATTTGCGCGAAAGCGGCTGCAACGCGACCAATAGTATGTAGGTGTTCGCATACCACCAAGCGCCGTTATAGCTGTTCTTAATGGTCAGGCAATTCAGCAGAAATTCCTTTGCGCTGGCAGGAATCGCAGGATTGCCTGTGAATATGCCAATCACCGAAAATACCGCCGCAATCACCCAAAATGGGATTAAAAAACGAAGAAGACGCTTCCAGCGATGCCGCAGCTCTGTTTCAGTGGATTGCATGTAATGGGCATAGCCGCTGACAAAGCAATAAATCGCCACGCAGATGTCTCCGAACAAGCCAAAGTAGTAAATCAGGGGTGTATCCCCTATCCACAACAAAGGGGTGTAGGGCAGGTTATCCCTCCGACAGAAGAGATGCAGCATCAGCATAGCGAGGATCGCTATGCCCTTCAGCATTTTTGAGTCCCTTTTGGTAATATCCATCGTTCACTCCATCAGCGCGTAGAATTTCTCCACCTCTGCGCTGTTCATATAGTCTCGCTTGACACAGTTTTCTGAAAGCTGCTGCATCCGCGCCGGGTCACGCAGCAGAGCCGCGATACCGGCAGCGCAGCCTGCGTTGTCCATCGGGACGATCACACCGTCCGCGCCGTCCTCCAACTGGCTGGCGGAGGTGGCATAGTTTGTGATGACCACTGGCTTGCCGAGAAGCTGTGCTTCGCGCACCGTGACGGCCTTGCCCTCGTAGCGGGAAGGCTGCACATACAGGTCGCAGGCCCGCATATAGGTATAGGGGTTGTTCTTTTTACCGAGAATAATGACGCGCTCCTGCATCCCGGCTTCGGTGATCTTCTGCCGGATCAGCGGCTCATCTCCGCCGTAGCCGATGAGATACCATTTGACGTTCAGGCCATCCTTCACCAGACGGCGGCAGATATCCGGCACGTTGTCAAAGTTTTTTGCGTCACAGAAACGGCCAACAGAAAGAATCTTAATCGCGCCATCGGAGGGTATATCAGTCTGCGGCTGCTCTGCCTGTTTCGCAATCAATTCTTTCGGCAGGATATTTTCGACGGTCTGAACCTGATTGGAAAGCTCCGGAAACACCGTTCGAAAACTCCGGGACCCCTGCTCCGACACGCCACAAATCGCGTCATATCCGCTCCACATGGCAAGCTCCGCCGACCGATCAAACGACAGGGCAGTATAATCCGTATGAATCCACGCCGCATATTTTTTTGCCTTGACCCGCTCCCGCGCGAAATAATGCGGCGTCAGAAAGCTGATAGCAAGGTCATAGGTCTTATCGGAAATCTGCGGCATGGCAGGCAGCGTGAACTTGTGGCTGTATGTCAGCGCGGTGACAGATGGCTTACTGCTGGGATGCCGCTTGTCAAAGCGCTTGGCCGCAAGCTTCCCTCTTAGCCGCCCGTAGAGAACACCGATCTGCCCGCTTTTGAGCAGCGATACCATGGGGACCGCCAGCGATGTGTATTGCGGAATTTCCGGAAGAAGATTCGCCTTCGGATTCAGGTAGGGCATCAATTCGCCGCTGTGCCGCATCAGAAAAAGGTCCACGTCATAGTGGTCATAGTCGATGGAGTCCAGCAGTCCCAGCAAACTGCGCTCCACTCCGCCAAGCTCCATGGCTTGGGAGAAGATGAGAATGGTGTGTTTCATCTCGCCTTTCTCCTGATATACCCCGTCAGCGCCCACCCGGCTGGTGTACACAGCACCGTCAGCAGCTTGCGGGGGGATTCCTTGATGTAGTGTCGATTTCCGGCAATCTGGCTGCTGGAACAATAGTGAATGCAGTCCATGACCAGCCGCTTGAAGGACTCCGGATACTGCATCTTGACCGTCCGCCAGAAGGCAAACCCCTTCGGATTTTTCAGGTACTGCCGGAACATATTATTGCTGGATCCATCCGGCTGATACTCCACGTTGCACAGGATATCGTCCAGCACAGCCAGCTTATAATTCTGATCGATCAGGAGATATTTGTAAGACAAGCTGACATACTTCTCGCCCTCGAACACAGGGTACTCCGGATAAGCGTTGATCACATCCGTGCGGTAGACCAGCTTTTTGTCGCCCGCCCCCCCGGCAGCGTAGTAACCGGAAATGGTTGTCTCTGTCATATTGACCGGAAAGCCTTTTCCAATAACATTCCCGGTGAAATCAGCGTCAAGCCCGACAAGACCAGCATAGCCTTTATCTTTGACCTCCGCCCATTTGCTCAGGATCTTCTCCACCGCGCCGTCTGCCAGCATATCGTCCGAGTCAATGCAGGTGTTCAGCTCTGTATGAATATTGGCGTAGGCAGCATTGTGAGCTGTATGCATACCGCCATTTTCCTTGTAGATGTATTGAATCTCAAACCCGTTATCGCGGCTCTGCCACTGCTGCACCAGCGCGGCTGTGTTATCCGTGGAACCATCGTCCACAATGAGCCAGATGAAGTCCTTGCAACTTTGGCGGCAAAGGCTCTCATAGGTGCGCGGCAGCGTATGGGCGCGATTGTAGGCGGGGGTAAAAATCGTAAGGATAGTAGTCACGTTATCCATGTTTTTTCGCTGCGTCCTCATAAAAATGTTGTAGCCATAATGTAGTGGTTCTGATATCATAGCCAGCCTGTCGAATTTCTGCCGTTGTATCATGGCGAGGTTCATCTTTACGAGAAAGGATCCATTTCGCCCACGCCAAGGCTCCATCTCTAAGCGGACGCCGCTGTATCAATTTTGTTAGTATCGCTTCTTGAGATACCGAATCAGAAACACAGCACGGAAGGCCTGACGCTTGCGCTTCAATCAAGACAATGCCCAATCCTTCATACAATGACGGAAAGGCAAAAACATCCATAGCTTGATAGAACTCCTGCACATTGGTTTGAACACCGGCGAATATCACGTTTTGGGTCAGGTTATGCTCGAAAACCATATTCTCAATTTTACTGCGGAGTTCTCCATCTCCAACCAGCAACAACACAGCATTTGGAAAGTCTCGAACGATTTGTTCAAACACCTCAATCAAAAAGCGGTGATTTTTTTGCTCTGCAAATCTTCCAATATGGCCTATTACAAATGCATCTTTGTCAATAGCATATTTTTTGCGGATATATTCTCTATTTGATGCCGAAATGAAAAACTGCTGCAAGTCAATGGCGTTTTTCAGCACCTGGCACAATTGATGATTCTCTGAAATCTTTCTCCCAAAGCGGTCGCGCGCGGCCTCTGCTGAACAGGCAAAAAAGTGGTCTGCGACAAATCGCGTTGGAAAGGAATAAACAGCATAGGCAACTTGTTGCAATGACCTATTCGCATTTGTATTGTGGCTATGCGCGATGGTATATACCCCATATTTCTTCGCAATCGCCAGATAAATCGCAGCCGTACTCCCTAAATGCCCATGCACAATAGGATATTCTTTTGAATGCGCTTGGAAAAACTCATTCCACCACTTGACATAGGTAAAGTGATTTTTCCCATTGTAATGCGGGCACCGATAAATTCTTCCGCCAAGGCTGATAATTTCCTCATCGAATATAGCTGGTTCGCTGCTGTTTTCCACAAAGTCAAACTGCACCTTACTGCGGTCAATATGACGGTAGAGATTCATAATCATTGTCTCCGCTCCACCGCGATTCATAATACCGATAACATGCAGCACTCGGATCGGTTTATCCATACTTTTGCCTCTTATCCTTGCATAAGCTCCTCATAATTGTGTTCGAAATCAATCAGGATCGGATGATGCTTCCATACCCGCTCTTCCTCCGGCGGAAGCTGCATATAGTCGCCGTAATCCAAGCGCAAAATCGGATCATAATCTGATATACACATATACTGCTTTCCACTGAACTCAATCGTTCTCATGTTTTCAAACAGATTTGCAGGGTAATACTGACGGCCCCATGCAATCGTGCTAGGGAAAACATATTGCAGGGTCGCATTGCCGTTCCATCTGCGAATTGATTTTTCAGCACGCTCGCGTCTTATGGTGTATTTTTCCTTTGGCGCCCTGAGTAAGATATTTTCGACTTTTCCAAACTATTTTTTACAAAGGCATAATGCCAAGTGAAACAGGCTTTAGATTTTCCAG
>ERZ791601.1355-NODE-1355-length-12234-cov-1.817391_pt1 | contig 12234 bp, 9 predicted proteins | sample MGYA00509967_ERZ791601 | MGnify/ENA primary metagenome ERZ791601 (study PRJEB30046, sample SAMN00791930) | human gut metagenome | study: EMG produced TPA metagenomics assembly of the A metagenome-wide association study of gut microbiota in type 2...
TGAAGAAGTTATGGGAGAGTTACAGGAGCCGGGTGTGGCGGACGATCCTGTAAGGTTTAGAAAACTGATGAAAGAGCAAAGTGATCTTGCGCCGATCGTAGAGGCTTACAATGAGTACAAGCAGTGCAGGCAGAACATCGAAGACAGTCTGGCGATGCTTGAGGAAGAGTCTGACGAAGAGATGAGAGAACTTGCGAAAGAAGAGTTGAGCGATTCGAGAAAACGTGTAGAAGAATTGGAACAGGAGCTGAAGATCCTTCTGCTCCCGAAAGATCCGAATGATGATAAGAACGTTATCGTTGAGATCCGGGCAGGCGCAGGCGGTGATGAAGCGGCGCTTTTTGCGGCTGAGATCTACCGTATGTATGTTCATTATGCGGACAGCCGAAGATGGAAGACAGAGATGATCTCTTTGAACGAAAACGGAATCGGAGGATTCAAAGAGTGCGTATTCATGATAACAGGTCAGGGAGCTTATTCCAGATTGAAATATGAAAGCGGAGTTCACAGGGTTCAGCGCGTTCCGGAAACAGAGAGCGGCGGGCGTATCCATACATCTACGATTACCGTTGCAATCATGCCGGAGGCAGAAGAAGTTGACGTAGTGATCGATGAGAAAGATATTCGTATCGACGTTATGCGTGCGTCGGGAAACGGAGGACAGTGTGTCAATACAACCGATTCCGCAGTCCGTCTTACTCATTATCCCACGGGAATTGTAATTTACAGCCAGACGGAGAAGTCTCAGCTTCAAAATAAAGAAAAAGCATTCCGTCTGCTTCGTTCAAAACTCTACGATCTGGAATTGGAAAAACAACAGGCTTCAGAAGCGGAGGCTAGAAGAAGTCAGATCGGTACGGGAGACCGTTCCGAAAAGATCAGAACATATAATTTCCCGCAGGGACGTGTTACAGATCACAGGATCAAGCTGACTCTTCATAAGTTAGATACAATACTGAACGGAGATTTGGATGAAATTATCGACAGTCTGATAGCAGCAGATCAAACAGCGAAGCTTGCAAAAATGGAGGGATAAGATTTATGACAGAACCTACGTTTAAACGGCCGGAACTGGAAGATAAAGAAATTATTTCCTCTTATTTTGAAAAAGCTCAAAGCAGAAGCTGTGAAAGAACATTTGTGAATGTATATCTATGGTCAAGACATTACAAAGTACAGTATGCAATCATCGAAGATACACTTGTTTTTAGAGACAGCGGGAAAAATCTTTCGTTTACTTATCCGGCGGGAGAACCGGAGAATGTTAAGAAAGCGCTTGAATTTCTTATGGAATATTGCAAAGAGAAAGACGTTCCTTTTATATTGTATAATGTAACGCCGCATATGTTTGCACAGCTTGACAAGTGGTATCCGAAAAAGTTTTTTATCGAGTATAACCGAGATCTGGCAGATTATGTGTATGAGACGGAGAAACTTGCTTCTCTGGCAGGAAAAAAGCTTCATGGGAAGCGGAATCATATCAATAAATTCAAGGCTCTTTATCCGGATTGGAGCTATGAGCCGTTAAATGACGATAATGTGGAAGACTGCTTCCAGATGGCTCTAAAATGGAGAAATAAAAACGGATGTGAAGATGATCCGGAAAAAAATGCAGAGATGTGCGTGACGCTGAATTCTTTGCGCTTATATAAAGAGTTGGGATTAAAAGGCGGCGTTTTAAAAGCAGACGGAAAGATCGTAGCCTTTACAGTCGGAGAACCGGTCAGCGACGACACATTTGTCGTGCATATTGAAAAAGCGTTTGCGGAAGTAGACGGTGCATATCAGATGATCAATCAGCAGTTTGTACAGCATGAATGTATGGAGTATGAATATGTGAATCGTGAGGAGGACACCGGAGCCGAGGGACTTCGCAAGGCGAAACTTTCTTATAGACCGGCTTTTCTTGAGGAAAAAGGAATTGTAAAAGAAATGGAGTGACAGCTATGATATCAAAAAAAATGGAAAATATGGTGGCAAACAGTTCTGCGATCCGAGCGATGTTCGAGGAGGGAAACCGTCTCGCAAAGATTTACGGTGCGGAAAACGTATTTGATTTCAGTCTCGGCAATCCGAACGTTCCGGCGCCGGAAGAGGTGAAAAATGCGATCATCGAACTTCTGAATGAGGAAGATCCGATCGCGCTTCACGGTTATACAAACAGTAACGCAGGTTATGCGGATGTGCGCGAAGCGGTGGCGCAGTCTTTGAACGAACGGTTCGGCACAGAATTTGAAGGAAAAAATATCGTCATGACTGTCGGAGCGGCAGGAGGATTAAATGTTATTTTAAAATCTTTGCTGAATCCGGCAGATGAAGTGATCGTATTTGCACCGTATTTCGGAGAATACAGAAGTTATGTCAGCAATTATGACGGTGTGCTTGTCGAAGTGTCACCTGATACAGAGACATTTCAGCCGAAACTTGCAGAGTTTGAAGAAAAGATCACGGCAAAGACGAAAGCGGTGATCGTCAATACGCCGAATAATCCGACAGGAGTTGTATATTCGGAAGAGACGATTGAAAAAATGGCGGAAATTTTAGAGAAGAAACAGAAAGAATTCGGAACGGATATTTATCTTATTTCGGACGAGCCGTATAGAGAGCTGGCATATGACGGAGTGGAAGTTCCTTATCTGACGAAGTATTATGCGAATACGATCGTTGGATATTCTTACAGTAAATCGCTTTCTCTTCCGGGAGAACGAATCGGTTATCTTGTGATCCCAAGTGAAGCTTCAGACAGCGAAGATTTGATTTCGGCAGCAAGTGTAGCGACGCGTATTCTTGGATTTGTCAATGCCCCGACACTTCAGCAGAAAGTAGTAAAGGCATGTTTGAATGCGAAAACAGATATTTCTTATTATGACAGAAACAGAGAGGCGCTTTATAACGGGTTAAAAGAGCTCGGATTTGAATGTGTCAGACCGGAAGGCGCATTTTATCTCTTTGTCAAATCTCCGGTTGAAGATGAAAAGGCGTTTTGCGCAGCGGCAAAGAAATATAACATATTGATCGTTCCGGGAAGTTCGTTCGGATGTCCGGGATATGTGCGTATCGCATATTGTGTGGCTTACGAGACAATCGTAAATTCATTGCCGAAATTTAAAGAACTTGCCGGAGAATATAAATAGTAAGAATGTAAAAAGCCATGTGCGGGAGAAGAGACAATGACGGTCAGAAAAGAACTTTTAAATAATATACGTATAGTGGATCCGTATGTTCCGGGAGAACAGCCGCGGCAAAAGGTAGTGAAACTGAATACAAATGAGAACCCATACCCCCCGGCGCCCGAAGTGAAAGCGGTTTTTGATGAACTGAAAGAGGATGAATTTCGTCTTTATCCGGATCCGACCTCAGGGAAGCTTATAAAAGCGCTCGCGGATCAATTAAAAGTAGGAGAAGATCAGATTTTTGTGGGAGTCGGATCAGACGATGTGCTTTCGCTTTGCTTCCTTACGTTTTTTAATTCGGAAAAACCGATATTATTTCCTGATATTACATATTCTTTTTATCAGGTATGGGCAAATTTGTACAGGATTCCGTATGTCTGCCCGAAATTAGATGGAAAGTTTAGAATTGTAAAAGAAGATTATTACAAAGTAAACGGAGGAATCATTTTTCCGAATCCAAATGCCCCGACGGCGATTTATGAGGAAGTGGATTTCATCGAAGACATTTTGCGTCATAACAGAGACAATATTGTGATCATAGATGAAGCGTATGTTGATTTTGCAGGAAAGTCAGCGATCAGCTTGATTGACCGTTACGATAATCTGATCGTTACGCAGACGTTTTCAAAGTCTAGAAGTATGGCGGGAATGCGAATAGGATATGCAGTTTCCAATCCGGAATTGATCCGTTGTTTAAATGATGTAAAATATTCGTTTAATTCTTATACAATGAGCTGTGCGGCAATCTCATGTGGAGCGGCAGCTTTGGAAAATACGGAATATTTTAAAACAAATATAAGTAAAATAGTACAAACGCGGGAAAATGTAAAAGAGCAACTCAGAGATCTCGGATTTGAATGTACAGATTCAAAGGCAAATTTTTTGTTTGTGACTCATCCGAGATATGATGCGCTTAAATTGTTTGAAGAATTAAAAGAAGCGGGAATTTATGTGCGGCATTGGAATGATCCTAAGATAAAAGATTATCTTAGAATCACAATAGGTACAGATGAGGAGATGAAGATATTTCTTGATTTCCTGAAAAAGAAAATAGGAGCATAGAAAATGATAAAAAAATTGTTACAAGGTATGGTTGTCGGAATTGCGAATATTATTCCCGGAGTGAGCGGGGGAACAATGATGGTCGCAATGGGACTTTACGATAAACTGATTCATGCGATCACGCATCTGAAATCAGAATTTAAGAACAGCATGAAACTGCTTATTCCGATTTTCATAGGAGCGGGAGCGGCAATCGTTATTCTTTCAAGGTTGTTTGAGTTTCTTTTGGAAAATTATCCGATTCCGACAAATTTTGCTTTCTGCGGATTGATCGCGGGCAGTCTTCCGTTTATTTTTAATAAAGTGAAAGGTCACTCGGTTTCAACAGGGAAGATCGCCGCATTTTTGATCTTTTTCGGAATAGTGATACTGATGGCTTTGCTTGGGGATACAAACGGAAAAGCGGCAGATGTAAGTTTCGGAATTATAAATATGATCAAGTTGTTCAGCGTTGGTATCATTGCGGCTGCAACGATGGTCGTTCCCGGAGTAAGCGGATCTATGATGCTTATGCTTCTCGGATATTATGATACGATTCTGAAAACAATCAATCAATTTATTGACGCTGTTGTAGCTTTTGATATAAATGGTATTTTGACGCAGTGTAAAGTTTTGATACCGTTCGGAATCGGGATCGTGATCGGGATCTTCCTGATTGCAAAGCTGATCGAATTTATTTTTTCAAAAGCGGAGATCCATGCATATTATGCGATCATCGGTCTGATCATCGCATCGCCGATCGCAATTTTGTTAAAGACAGACTGGAGTGCGTTCTCTGTTGTGACATTGCTGATCGGAGTGGTGACATTTGCGGCAGGATGGTTTGCGGCATCAAAATTAGGCGGAGAATGATTTTATAGCAGATGTGCGTTGAATTGGCAATACGAAGGATTGAAAAACAACAAATTTTCTGATAAATTATATATAAACATATAATTAATCTGTAACAGTTGTGCTCTGTAGTAAAGCCGAGGAGGTGCATCGTATGAAATTAGAGGTTGCAATAATAGAAAGAAAAGAGCAGTTGGATGATCTGATTCCGTTTCGTGTGGAAAATGCATTATGGGGAACTGAGAAATTTCCTCCTATGTATGGATATATCGGATTTATTCCTCAAGATGCATTCTATTTGAAGCTGATCTGTGAAGAAAAGAATCCTCTTCGTGTTTATACGGAGATCAATGACCCGATTTACAGAGACAGCGTGATGGAAGCTTATCTTATGTTCGAGCCGGTTTCTTCGAGAGCGAATGAAGAAAATTATTTGAATTTTGCAGTAAATGCAAACGGAGTCCTGCATGCGGAATATGGTTCCAGACGGATGTACCGTTCTTATTTTACAGAGGCGGAACGGGTGGGATTTGAATGTCATGCAGAAGTGCATGAAAATGACTGGACGGCAGAATTGAAAGTTCCCGTTAAAATTTTGGAAAAGATTTACGGACCGCTGAATTTAGGAGAAGGAAGCTATTTTACATGCAATTTTTATAAAATTTCAGAGTCAAAAGAAGCCGAACATTATGCATCTTATTCCCCTATCTTATCGAGTGTGCCGAGTTTCCATGTACCGGAATTTTTTGCCGACGCTAAGATTGTCAGACAGAAATGAAAAAAGAAAATAAATTATGCAGAACAGAGTGCTTTGGTGCAAAACCCGAAGCGAGACAGAAAAAGAAGGGAAACGAAATAATCTATGATTTTAGAAAATAATGAAGAGAAAAGAAGTACGCTTTGGAGAACGATTGTTGCAATATCATCAATACTTATAGTTATCGTAGCGGTCTTTTTTGTGACGAGACTCTTTGTCGGAAATCCACTTGTGGGAACTTGGGTCAGTGAAGACAGCGGAGAAGTGATCAAGATAGAAAGTAACGGAAAAGTTACGCTGACAGACGAGGATAAAAAGTCTTTTGAGACGGTGCAATCAGAAGTGGATACAAAAACGAAGGTTTTTACGATTCACACTGAGGATACACAGGCGGAAGGACTTCTCTCAGGAACATATGATTACAGTATAGAGAAAGATACGCTTACATTAACAGAGCGTGAATATGGCGATCAGCTTGTATTTGTCAAAAGAGAAAAGAAGTAACAGCAAATCAGATGAAGAAGAGTTCCGTTTACGGAACTCTTCTGTTATAATAAAACGATAAGACAGTTCGGAAAAAGGAGAAACAGAATGTACAGGGAAAACACAAAAGAAATTGCGATCGGCAATGTGAAGATCGGAGGAACTCATCCGGTAACGATCCAGTCGATGACAAATACAAAGACAGAAAATGTGAAAGAAACAGTAGATCAGATACTGCGTTTGGAGGCGGCAGGATGTGAAATCATTCGTTGTGCGGTTCCGACAATGGAAGCGGCAGAGGCGTTGAAAGAAATAAAAAAACAAATTCATATTCCTCTTGTGGCAGATATTCATTTCGATTACAGGCTGGCGATCGCCGCGATCGAAAACGGAGCGGATAAGATTAGGATCAATCCGGGAAATATCGGCTCGGAAGAAAAGGTTCAGGCTGTTGTAGATAAGGCAAAAGAGTACAATGTACCAATCCGTGTCGGTGTGAACAGCGGTTCTTTGGAAAAGCATATTTTGGAAAAATACAACGGTGTAACGGCAGAAGGGATCGTGGAGAGTGCTCTTGACAAAGTGCATATGATCGAAAAAATGGGATATGACAATCTTGTTGTGAGTATTAAATCTTCCGATGTGCTGATGTGCGTGAAAGCTCACGAATTGATCGCAAAGGCATGTCCTTATCCGCTTCATGTCGGTATTACAGAATCGGGAACGGTTTATTCGGGAAATATAAAATCTTCGATAGGTCTTGGGATCATCCTCAACGAGGGGATAGGAAATACGATCCGGGTTTCTTTGACCGGAGATCCGGCAGAAGAGATTCGAAGCGCAAAGCTTATATTAAAAACACTTGGTTTGCGAAAAGGCGGGATCGAAGTTGTATCCTGTCCTACTTGCGGCAGGACGAAGATCGATCTGATCGGTCTGGCAAACGAAGTGGAGAAGATGGTTCAGGATATTCCTCTTGATATCAAAGTTGCCGTTATGGGATGTGTAGTGAACGGTCCGGGAGAGGCAAGAGAAGCTGATATCGGAATCGCCGGAGGGATCGGAGATCATAAAAAAAGTAAAAGAAGAAAAACTTTTGGAAACATTGCGGCAGGAACTTTTAAACTGGAAAAAGTGACAGATTCGGATCATGCCGGATGAAGAGAGCTAAAAAGAATACGTATTACTGTTATCAGTGTAAAAGAATATATAGGAGCTGTTGATTTGGAACAGGTAAAAGACGATAAAAAATTTTTTCATGTATTTCCGACGTTGAGAGCAGACGATGATGTCCGTTTGCTGTTTTCAGATGTGGAAGTTAAGAAGATCACGACGAACTCGCGACGTGATTTTCTTAACATATATATTTTCAGCAGACATCTCATTCAGAAGAAGCAGATTTTTCAGATGGAACAATGTATCAAAGATCAGTTATTTGCCAAAACGGCTGTTGCGGTGCATATTGTGGAGGAATATATGCTCTCGGGACAGTATACTGCAGAAGCGCTTATGAATGAATACAGGGAGAGTATCATCCTCGAATTGAAAGAAAAAAGTATGCTTGCATCTAATATGTTTGCACAGGCAGATATCCGCTATGAAGCGGAAAATGTAGTCTGCCTGGAACTGCTCGATACGATTGTTTCGGCAGGGCGAAAAGAAGAGATAGTGGATCTGTTAAAGGAAGTGTATTCAGAAAGATTTCATATTCCGGCAGAGATCCGTGTAGATTACAAAGAGCCTGACAGAACAGGAAGCAGGGAATATGATGAACAGAGAATCCAACAGGAGATCAATGCGATCTTTGAGAGACAGCGCGGGGAAACGCCTCAGGCAGAAGGAGAAGAGAAGAAAGATCAGATAAAAAGAACTTCATCTGAAAATGCGGCGGATAAAGCATCGGTATCATCCCGAGACGGGAAAGGAACATCGGCGGCAATATCAGGAGGAGTGAAAAAGGGAGAATTTAAAAAAGGTGAATTCCGAAAGAAAGATTTTTACCGTCCTGTTAAGATCGGTGACGATCCGAATCTGATTTACGGGCGTAATTTTGAAGATGAGCCTATTTCTTTAGAGCAGGTGATCACAGAAATGGGAGAGATCACAGTACACGGTAAGATTATCAGTTTTGATACAAGAGAAATCCGGAATGAAAAGACGATCATTATATTTTCTGTGACAGACTTTACAGACACGATCACAGTGAAAATGTTTGCGAAAAACGAACAACTTCCTGAAATCTTAGGGGAATTAAAAAAAGGAGCGTTCGTAAAAGTCAAAGGAGTTACGACGATTGATAAATTTGACGGAGAACTTACGATAGCTTCTGTAACAGGAATTAAAAAGATCGGTGATTTTACGGTTCAAAGGGAAGATTTAAGTCCAATCAAGCGGGTAGAACTTCATTGTCATACGAAAATGAGCGATATGGACGGTGTGTCGGAAGTAAAAGATATCGTAAAACGTGCGCATGACTGGGGACATCCTGCAATCGCGATCACAGATCACGGTGTGGCTCAGGCGTTTCCGGACGCCAATCATTATATTGAAACACTTGATAAAGACGACCCGTTTAAAGTTCTTTACGGTGTGGAAGGATATGTTGTGGACGATCTGACGGAGATTGCAGTAAACGCAGGCAATCAGACGCTTGACGATACTTATATTGTCTTTGACATCGAGACTACAGGGTTTAGTTCAATCAAAGATGCGATCATAGAGATCGGAGCCGTAAAAGTGACGGACGGAAAGATCACGGATCGTTTTAGTACGTTTGTGAATCCGAAACGGCCGATTCCGTTTGAGATCACAAACCTGACAAGCATCACAGACGAAATGGTGATGGATTCACCGACAATAGACGTTGTTTTACCTCAGTTCCTTGAGTTTGCAGGAGACGGTGTGCTTGTCGCGCACAATGCCGGGTTTGATGTTGGATTTATCGAACAGAATTGCCGGTCGCTTGGACTTTCGGATGAGTTTGTATATCTGGATACAGTAGCGCTGGCACGTGTACTTTTGCCGACGTTGTCAAAATATAAATTAAATATCGTGGCGAAAGCGTTGAATATTTCCCTTGAGAATCATCACCGTGCAGTGGATGATGCAGAGGCAACTGCGGAAATATTTGTTAAATTTACAGAAATGCTGAAAAAGGATCAGGTCGGAACTTTAAAAGAAGTGAATCGTTACGGGGACCGGAATGTCAATGCGATTCGGAAAATGCCGACACATCATATTATTATTTTGGCGAAAAATGATATCGGCCGATATAATCTGTACCAGTTGATCTCTCAATCTCATATGACTTACTACGCAAGAAGACCGAGAATACCGAAAAGTCTTTTGAACGAGCACAGGGAAGGGCTGCTGATCGGAAGCGCCTGCGAGGCGGGAGAATTATATCAGGCAGTGCATGAAAAGCGCTCTGCCCAACAGATTGCGAGGCTGGCGGAATTCTATGATTATTATGAGATACAGCCTGTCGGAAACAATCAGTTTATGATCGAGAGTGAACGTATAGCGGATGTAAATTCAATAGAAGATCTGCAAAATATCAACAGGGAGATCGTGGAGCTCGGAGAAAAATTCGGAAAGCCGGTAGTGGCAACATGCGACGTACATTTTTTAAATCCTGACGATGAAGTGTACCGAAGGATTATTATGGCGGGAAAAGGATTTGACGACGCGGATCGTCAGCCTCCGTTGTTTCTTCGCACGACAGATGAGATGCTGGAAGAGTTTTCCTACCTCGGCGCGGCGAAAGCGAGAGAGATTGTTATAGATAATCCGGTGAAGATCGCGGGTATGATTGAAAAGATCTCTCCGGTCAATCCGAACAAATGTCCTCCGGTTATCGAAAATTCAGATCAGGAACTAAGGGATATCTGTTACAGGAAAGCTCATGAGATGTATGGAGAAGATCTTCCGAAGCAAGTTTCCGCACGTCTGGAAAAAGAACTGAATTCCATTATTTCAAATGGGTATGCGGTTATGTATATCATTGCGCAAAAGCTTGTTTGGAAGTCAAATGCGGACGGATATCTTGTAGGTTCGCGAGGATCGGTCGGATCTTCCTTTGTTGCGACAATGGCGGGAATTACAGAGGTAAATCCGTTAAGTCCGCATTATTATTGTTCAAAATGCCATTATAGTGATTTTGAGTCGGATGAAGTGCGTTCATTTGCCGGCGGATGCGGGTATGATATGCCGGATAAGAAGTGTCCGGTATGCGGAGAACAGCTTGTGAAAGCGGGATTTGATATTCCGTTTGAGACATTCCTAGGATTCAAAGGAGACAAAGAACCGGATATCGACTTGAACTTTTCCGGAGATTATCAGGCAAAGGCTCATAAATATACAGAAGTTCTTTTCGGTGAAGGACATACATTTAAGGCTGGAACGATCGGTACTCTGGCAGATAAGACAGCGTATGGATTTGTCCGGAACTACTATGAGGAACATGAGCAAAGAAAACGAAAATGTGAGATAGAAAGAGTGACCGAAGGGTGTACGGGAATCCGAAGAAGCACAGGTCAGCATCCGGGAGGTATCGTCGTTCTTCCTCACGGGCATGATATCAATGAATTTACTCCGGTTCAACATCCGGCAAATGATATGGAATGTGGAATTACAACGACACATTTTGATTATCATTCCATCGATCATAACTTGTTGAAGTTAGATATTCTGGGACATGACGATCCGACGATGATCCGTACACTGGAGGACTATATTACATCGGATGCTATGGAAAATGAATACAATGCAGATCATCCGTTTATTGCGACCGAAATTCCTCTTGATGATAAGGATGTGATCGAACTGTTTCATGGAACAGAAGTGTTGGGGATTAAGCCGGAAGATATTGACGGATGTAAGATCGGAAGTCTCGGAATACCGGAATTCGGAACGGACTTTGTTATTCAAATGGTTCAGGATACGAAACCGCAGACACTTTCGGATCTGATCCGTATTTCCGGATTATCGCACGGAACGAATGTGTGGCTTGGAAATGCACAGGAGCTTGTGAAGTCGGGAAAGGCGACGATTTCGACGGCGATTTGTACGAGAGACGATATTATGATCTATCTTATCAACAAAGGAGTAGAAAGTGCTCTTGCGTTTACGATTATGGAAAGTGTGCGAAAAGGAAAAGGACTGAAACCGGAATGGGAAGAGGCGATGAAAGCACAGGATGTGCCGGATTGGTATATTTGGTCATGTAAAAAAATTAGCTACATGTTCCCGAAAGCACATGCCGCCGCTTATGTTATGATGGCATATCGGATCGCATACTGTAAGATCAACTATCCTCTTGCATATTATGCGGCGTATTTCGGCATCAGGGCGGATGCGTTTTCGTATGCGCTTATGTGTCAGGGAAAAGAAACGTTGAATTATCATATAAAACAGTATAAAAGTAAAGGGGATCAGCTAAGCAAGAAAGAGCAGGACGTGCTAAAAGACATGAAGATCGTTCAGGAAATGTATGCCCGTGGATTTGAGTTTGTTCCGATTGATATTTATAGGGCGAAGGCAAAGATGTTTCAGATCGTAGACGGAAAGCTGATGCCGTCGCTTGCAAGCATTGAAGGAATGGGGGATAAAGCTGCCGAGGCAGTGGAAGAGGCGGCGAAAGACGGGGCGTATCTGTCGCTTGACGACTTCAGGCAAAGAACAAAAGTCAGCAAGACTGTGATTGATCTGATGGCGGAGCTTGGATTGTTTGGAGATCTTCCGCAGAGTAATCAGTTATCGCTGTTTGATTTTACATGATGGCAGAAACTTTTTAAACGCCGCGGAATGCGGAGAATAAAAAGATAAGATGCAGGAGAGAAAGACGTGATCAGAAAATTTCAAAGACAGGATCTGGAAGCGGCAGTGAAAATCTGGCTTGCCGCGAATAAAGAAGCGCATGATTTTATT
>ERZ791601.1356-NODE-1356-length-12225-cov-3.953492_pt1 | contig 12225 bp, 14 predicted proteins | sample MGYA00509967_ERZ791601 | MGnify/ENA primary metagenome ERZ791601 (study PRJEB30046, sample SAMN00791930) | human gut metagenome | study: EMG produced TPA metagenomics assembly of the A metagenome-wide association study of gut microbiota in type 2...
TGTATTCATGCCATTTTTGTGCCCATCATTAACATAATGGCTTTGTCCCAATAAACGCTGTTATGTGAAGCTCAACATAACAGTGTGGCACTCCCGTGCGTATGGTTCGTACTCTGCGGAATTGTGTGGTATGCACAGTCCGGCGGCGATAATGCGCCGATATAATCTACACCGAAAATGTGAAGATATAACTGGATATATGCCGAGCGTGACGGTAATATGTGACTACCAAAAATCAAGGAGGTTACGAACATGACGATTACAATCCATGCCCAGTGTGCGGAGCGCAAGCGGCTGGTTAAGACCATCTCCGACTGGCTCGGCGTTCCCGCAAAGTACTGCGGTGCGCCCACATTCAACTATGAGGTGGATTACTTCACCATCGACCGAAACGGCAGCCTTTCCTTTGATGACCGTGTCGACAGTGAGGTCATTGAGCGCCTGCTGCAGCACATCTACGATGAGGGCTTTGACATCGACCAGAGCCACACCGATGCCGAGGACGAGCCTTGCGCCGTCTGCATTTCCATGCCGAAGAGTCTGTTCACCAACAGCAATCTGGAAAACCTCAAGGCACTCATTGCCGCCAAGGGTGGTCTTATCAAGAAAGCCCTCGGAGTCCCTGACCTGCCACTGGAAATCACGGACACGAAGGTATCCTTCCCTTGGTTCCCGGCGACTCCCACCCCGGACGAGATGAAAGCCTGTGACACCTTTATCTGCAAGCTGTGCGAAATGGCACGAAATCAAAGCCGTGTCAATTCTTCCGAAAAACCGATTGAAAATGAGAAGTACGCATTCCGTTGTTTCCTGCTTCGGCTGGGTTTCATTGGTGATGAATACAAAGCTGCTCGAAAAATACTGCTAAAGAACCTCTCCGGCTCTTCGGCTTTCAGAAACGGAGGTGCGCAGCATGAGATTTCCGAGTAAAGAGACTGTCGAACGTGTCCGAAAGGAATATCCGGTCGGCAGCCGTGTAGAGCTTGTTCGGATGGACGACCCCCAAGCACCGCCCGTCGGCACGAAAGGCACTGTGCGTGGTGTCGACGATATCGGCTCCATCATGGTCGCTTGGGATAACGGCTGCGGTCTGAGCGTGGCCTACGGCGAGGACATCTGCCGGAGGTGCGACAATGCCTGAGAAAGTCCGAGAACAGATCCTCGCCATCCGCAAGACCGGCCGCACGAATATGTTTGATGTGCCGATGGTACAGTACATTGCCAATGAGATGCGGTTTTACGAGCTGGTGGTATTCCTCGAAGAACACCGAGGCGAGTATGTGCATTTCATCCTCACGGGAGAACCGCTGTAATATACACAGTTTTTACTCCGAATGATCGTGTACTATATGCCTCCAAAATGACTGGATATATCCCGAACATGACGGTAATATACACTCACAACAAAACAAACGGAGGTACACGATCATGTGGAAAGAAGGCAGCATCAGAGTTAACGGCGAGGTTTTTCACTACTGGATGAAGCAGTACGACAATGGCTCCGAGTGGGGCATCGAGGGCGGACGCATTTCCAAGCTCATGTTAAAGCGCAACGGATACATCGTCTGCAACTACGACAGAGGTTGGGACATTGAGCCCACCGATGAGAACACGCAGCTTGCGCTGGAGCTTCTGCTCCACAGCGAGAACTGGTAAAAAACCGAAATTTCAAAGCAACGGCTCCGAAAGGGGCTGCTGCTCGTTGTACGGAAGGTCGCACCGATTTCGGTGGCGGCTATTTTTATACCTCGGAGGTGGTCTCTACGAGAAAACTGAAAACATATAAGCCCACAAGGTTCATGGAGAAAACTTCCCACTATGATACGGACGCTGCGGATTATGCCGTCATGTTCATCGAAAGTCTGTGTCACACCAAAGGCACCTGGGCGAGAAAGCCCTTCGAGCTTATTGACTGGCAGGAGCAAATTATCCGGGACATTTTCGGTGTCCTCAAGCCCAACGGCTACCGGCAATTCAACACGGCATACATCGAGATTCCGAAAAAGCAGGGCAAGTCCGAACTTGCCGCTGCGGTGGCACTTCTGCTCACCTGCGGTGACGGAGAGGAACGCGCCGAGGTCTACGGCTGTGCCGCCGACCGTCAGCAAGCATCCATCGTTTTCAATGTGGCGGCCGACATGGTGCGGATGTGTCCGGCTCTTTCCAAGAGGGTCAAGATACTGGATTCCCAGAAACGGCTCATTTATCAGCCAACGGGCAGTATCTACCAGGTGCTCTCCGCCGATGTCGGCAACAAGCACGGTTTCAACACTCACGGTGTGGTATTCGATGAACTGCACACGCAGCCGAACCGCAAGCTCTTTGATGTCATGACCAAAGGCTCCGGCGATGCCCGTATGCAACCGCTGTATTTCCTCATCACCACGGCCGGCAACGATACGAAGTCCATCTGTTATGAGATCCACCAGAAGGCCAAGGACATCATCGAGGGGCGCAAAATCGACCACACCTTCTATCCCGTTATCTACGGTGCGGAAGAATCAGATGATTGGACGGACCCGAAGGTCTGGAAGAAGGCCAATCCCTCCCTCGGCATTACAGTTGGTATCGACAAGGTCAAAGACGCCTGCGAGTCCGCCAAGCAGAACCCAGGCGAAGAGAACTCCTTCCGACAGCTGAGACTTAACCAGTGGGTGAAACAGGCGGTGCGCTGGATGCCGATGGACAAGTGGGACAAATGTGAGTTTGCTGTCTGCGAGGATGGCCTGGAAGGTCGCGTCTGCTACGGCGGTCTGGACTTGTCCTCCACAACGGATATTACAGCATTCGTTCTGGTGTTTCCGCCGGAAGATGAGAACGACAAATACATCATCCTGCCGTACTTCTGGATACCGGAGGACAACCTCGACCTTCGAGTCCGGCGTGACCATGTGCCATACGATGTATGGGAGCGGCAAGGCTTTTTACAGACCACTGAGGGTAATGTTGTTCATTACGGCTACATCGAGAAGTTCATCGAGAGCCTGGGTGAGCGTTTTAATATTCGAGAGATTGCCTTCGACCGTTGGGGCGCTGTGCAGATGGTGCAGAACCTTGAGGGCATGGGCTTCACGGTCGTTCCTTTCGGACAGGGCTTCAAGGATATGTCCCCGCCCACCAAGGAGCTGATGAAACTGGTGCTGGAACAGCGCATTGCCCACGGCGGGCATCCTGTCCTCCGCTGGATGATGGACAACATTTTCATCCGCACCGACCCTGCCGGAAACATCAAGCCGGACAAGGAAAAATCCACAGAGAAAATCGACGGTGCTGTGGCAACGATCATGGCACTCGACCGCGCTATCCGCTGCGGCAATGATAACGGAGCTTCGGTCTATGATAGCCGTGGGCTGTTGTTCATTTGAGACCCATCGTCAAAATATCAGTCGAATAAAGTCGGAAACTCTATTATTCAGCAGAGTTTCGGACTTACAACTCCAAAACTATTGACTTTTTTGATTTTTCGGGTATAATAGAATCAAGAAAGTCAGGAGGTGCATTATGGCTGAATTGATCAACCGCCCCCAATATCTGAATCAGCTGACTCAAAACAAAGATGTAGATCTGGTGAAGATCGTTACAGGTATTCGCCGCTGCGGAAAATCATCCTTGCTGGATCTGTTTCATCACTATCTGTTGGAGAACGGCGTGCCGGATTCCCGGATCGTTCACATGAACATGGAATCCTTGCGTTACCGTGACCTGAACAATTACCTTTCTTTTTATGATTATGTCAGCAAGCAGATCGCCAAAGACGGAAAGACCTACCTTATATTCGATGAACTGCAGACTGTAGAGCATTGGGAAAAAGCAATCGAGTCCTTCCGCTTGGATTATGATGTAGACATTTATATCACGGGTTCCAATGCCTATCTGCTGTCTACGGAATTTTCTACGCTGCTCTCCGGCAGATATGTAGAGATACGGGTGCTGCCGCTGTCCTTCAAGGAGTTTTTGGACTTCTACGAGTTTGCCCCCGATGTGACAATGGACGAAAAGTTCCAGAAGTATCTCCAGTTCGGAGGGATGCCGATTCTGAGAGAATACAAGTTCAACGAAGCGAGAAGCAATCAGGCACTGGAAGGTATCTATTCGACCGTGGTGCTGCGTGATATTTTGCAGCGCAATAATGGCACAGATCAAGCCATGCTTCAAAAAATCATGCTGTTTTTATGCTCCAATATCGGCAGCATCACTTCTCCGAACAGCATCGGAAATGTACTCTCCAACGAGGGCGACATTCAAACCAGCAAGCAGAAGAACATTGCGGGAAAAACGGTGGATAAATATATTTCCATGCTCCGCAATGCGTTTGTATTCTTCTCTGTCGGTCGGTATGATGTAAAAGGAAAGCAGCTGCTCAAAACTCTTGGAAAGAACTATATCATCGACATGGGTTTTCGCAATATGCTTCTGGGCTACCGAGATGCAGATCGCGGGCATATCATTGAGAATATCGTATTTCTGGAACTGCTGCGCCGTGACTATCGGGTATATATCGGGAAGGTCGGAGAGACGGAGGTCGACTTCATTGCGGAAAAGCCGAACAACAAGGTATATATTCAGGTAACGGAAAGTATGCTTTCCGCGGAGACCCGTGAACGGGAGCTTCGTCCGCTGCGTATGATTGGGGATAACTACGAAAAAATCGTGCTTTCTATGGATCGCAGCTTCATCAATTCCTATGATGGCATAAAGTCACTGAATTTGATTGACTGGCTACTCAGCGAATAAGCACTGCATTTTCGGAGCGAAATCAAAGGTTTTTGCAGTTCAAGTCGGAAACTTCGCAAGAACCGATTATCATAGAAAATGAAACAAACAAGCATATACTGAGCCGTTATTTCAAGTTGGAATGCAGAATTGAAATAAGAGCCAAAATATCTGAATATTTCAAAGCATCTGTTCGTATGAGCAGGTGCTTTTCTTTTGCTCATTTTGAAGGAGAGTGATTTAAGTGGGTATCTTTTCAGGGTTTTTCAAATCAAGGGACAAGCCTCAAGACAGAACAGCAGGCAGCAATTATGCTTTCTTCTTCGGCGGTACTACTTCCGGTAAAGCAGTGACGGAACGCTCCGCCATGCAGATGACCGCCGTGTATTCCTGTGTCCGCATCCTGTCTGAGGCTGTCGCGGGTCTGCCGCTGCACCTCTATAAATACACGGACAACGGCGGCAAGGCAATGGCGCTTGACCATCCGCTCTACCGCTTGCTTCACGATGAGCCGAACCCGGAGATGAGTTCCTTCGTGTTCCGGGAAACCCTCATGACGCACCTGCTCCTGTGGGGCAATGCCTATGCACAAATCATCCGCAACGGCAAAAATGAGATCGTAGCTCTGTATCCCTTGATGCCGAACAAGATGTCGGTGGACAGAGACGAGGATGGTCGCCTGTACTACACCTATTACCGTGGCACAGACGAGGCTATCAAGAACAAGGAGTTCGCCGTAACGCTTCAGCCCTCGGATGTGCTGCATATCCCCGGCCTCGGCTTTGACGGGCTGGTCGGTTACAGTCCCATTGCAATGGCGAAGAACGCCATCGGCATGGCTATCGCCTGTGAGGAGTATGGCGCGAAATTCTTCGCCAACGGTGCTGCACCGGGCGGTGTGCTGGAACACCCCGGCACGATCAAAGACCCACAGCGTGTGCGTGAGAGCTGGCAGTCCACCTTCGGCGGCAGCGGCAATGCCAATAAAATCGCCGTGCTTGAGGAAGGCATGAAATACACGCCCATCGGCATCTCGCCGGAGCAGGCACAGTTCCTCGAAACACGCAAATTCCAAATCAATGAAATTGCTCGAATTTTCCGAGTTCCGCCCCACATGGTCGGTGACCTGGAAAAGTCGAGCTTTTCTAATATCGAGCAGCAGTCCCTTGAGTTTGTAAAATACACCCTCGACCCCTGGGTCATCCGTTGGGAGCAGTCCATTCAACGCTCTCTGCTGAACTCCGAGGAAAAGAAGAAGTACTTTGCAAAATTCAATGTGGAAGGTCTGCTCCGCGGAGACTATCAGTCCCGCATGAACGGGTACGCCATCGGCCGCCAGAACGGCTGGATGTCCGCAAATGACATCCGGGAGCTTGAAAACCTCGACCGTATCCCGGCAGAGGATGGCGGCGATTTGTACCTCATTAACGGCAATATGCTCCCGCTGAAGAATGCGGGTGCTTTTGCAGATACACCTACCGATGACGGAAAGGAGGAAGAAACCGATGAAGAAGTTCTGGAATTGGAAGAACCAGACGGAAACGAACTCGGAGACGCAGGAACAGATACAGGAAAGAACCCTGTTCCTGAACGGGACCATCGCCGAGGAAAGCTGGTTTGACGATGATGTCACCCCGCAGCTTTTCAAGGACGAGCTCATGTCCGGCAGCGGAAATATTACCGTGTGGATCAACTCTCCCGGCGGCGACTGCGTGGCTGCAGCGCAAATCTACAATATGCTCATGGACTACAAGGGTGATGTGACCGTGAAAATCGATGGCATTGCGGCATCCGCAGCATCCGTCATCGCTATGGCAGGCACGAAGGTGCTGGTATCTCCCGTGTCCATGCTTATGCCCGTGTCTCCACAGACAGCGAGGAGCAGCTCACCAGCTACGAGGCCCAGGTAGACTATTACACCAAGTATATCCGGTCGAAGCCGGAATGGGAGTTTGTAAAGGTCTACACGGACGAGGGCATCTCGGCCGTCAACACAAAAAAGCGTGACGGCTTCAACGCCATGGTGGCGGATGCCCTGGCTGGGAAGATTGACCTCATCGTGACCAAATCCATCAGCCGCTTCGCCAGAAACACGGTGGATAGCCTGGTGACCGTCCGAAAGCTCAAAGAACATGGGACGGAGGTGTACTTTGAAAAGGAGAACATATTTACGTTCGACAGCAAGGGCGAGCTTCTAATCACCATCATGTCCAGCCTTGCCCAGGAGGAGAGCCGCTCCATTTCGGAGAATGTGACCTGGGGTCAAAGGAAGCGCTTCGCGGATGGAAAGGTCAGCCTGCCGTACAAGCAGTTCCTTGGGTATCGCCGGGGTGAAGATGACCTACCAGAGATTGTCCCGGAGGAGGCAGAGATTGTCCGAAAGATTTACGGTCTTTTCATCCAGGGTAAAACCACCCACGGGATTGCAAAGCAGCTCACGGAGGAGAACATCCCAACATCGGCGGGAAAAGAGAAGTGGCAGGCATCAACGGTGGAGAGCATCCTCACCAATGAAAAATATAAGGGCGATGCACTCCTGCAGAAAGGCTTCACGGTGGATTTTCTCACCAAGAAAACCAAAAAGAACGAGGGTGAGGTACCGCAGTATTATGTGGAGAACAGCCACCCGGCAATTATCCGCCCCCATGAATGGCAACTGGTGCAGCGAGAATTCAGCCGCAGGAAAACACTCCGGCGCAAGTACAGCGGCAACAGCATATTCTCAACCCGGCTGGTCTGTGGGGACTGCGGTAACTACTACGGTCCTAAAACATGGCATCCCAAGAAGCCCTATCAGAAAATCGTCTGGCAATGCACCCACAAGTACAAGGGCGAAAACTCCTGCGAAACGGTCACCTTGGAAGAGACAGAGATTCAACAGAAGTTCATCCAGGCAATCAACGGTTTGTTTTCTATTAAGGGCCCCGTTTTGGAGAATTGCCGCATTATGCAGGAGGCTCTAACGGACTGCACAGGAATCGAAACGGAGCTTGCGACCTTGACCCAGGAGCTTGAGTTGCTGGGTCAGATGATAAAGGACACCATTAAGACGAATGCCCTGGAAGCCCAGAACCAGGAAGAGTACACCGCCCGATATAACGCCCTGGCAGAGCGATACGAAACTACCCACCGTCAGATTGTTGCCCTGCAGGAAAAGCGACAAGCCAGAGAGAACGAGGCAGAAGCCATAGGGGGATTCATGTTCGCCCTCCGTGAGATGGGGACGGAAGCCCAGGAGTTTGACCCAAAGCTCTGGCTTTCCACCATCGACCGGGGGACGGTGAACAGGGACGGCAGCATTACATTACGCTTCGTTAGCGGCGCAGAGATAACCGTATAAAAACAGCAATGCCCACAGGTTTTGACGGTCTGTGGGCTTTTTCCCGTTGTGGGAACTTATTACGAGTGATTTCGACAAACGGGCTATGTTACCACACCGTTAGGCTGAACGCCAAATACATTTCACCAAGCGTGGAAAAAGGAGTCAAATTATGTCGAACTACAAAAACAACAAACAGGTCATGGAAGCAGGCAGACGCGCCATTCGTGAGGTTGCCCGGCGTGAGGGTATCTCGGAAGCAGAGGTTCGGGCTGAGTTGGAGTTTTCCATCCGGGAGGCATACGACCTCAATAACCCCATGTGGGCAAACAGCCCCTTCACGGACGGAGTGCCGACCCCAGAGGAATTCATCATCTGGACGGCGGAGCTGGTGAGGAAGGAAACATCAGAATCTTATTCTGGTAGTTGCACATTTGTCTGTTGGTTGGTATAATTGCAAAGAGGAGGATGTTTCATATGCGAATTAAATTTGATGTTAAACAAACCGACCAAGACACTATCGAATACTTGCGCCGAGAATTCAACATTGTTGAAGAAGAACCATCAAACGGGTTTGATGGCGCAGCAATTCTGGCAATTATTGTAGCAGTAGTTGGCATTATTCCCACCGAAAAAATCATTGAACTTGCATTACGTCCTTCTGTAACCGTCCATATTTCTTATCCCGATGGTAGATATATTGAGGTTTCAGGTACTAATGTAAAAAAGATCAAAAAGCAAGTTGAGGCTGTTCAAGTGGCTTTTGTAGCAGAAATAAAAGGTGGCGGTAATGATTGATGACAACTGGCTTAGCCAAAATCGACATCTCCGTCTCTCGTACCTTGAACGTACTAGAGAATTCGAAGTTAAAGAAAAGATGCTGAGCGATATTTTTAAGATTGCATCGGAAACATCGATTTCTAGCTTTGAGCCCGTTATTATTGATAGCCATGAAGGTGTTATTCAGGCGCTAACAGAACATAACCAGATAATATGCGATACTCATTTCGTCGATTATGCAACATTACTTTCGGCGGCTTTTTATAGTGCGGAACCGCTACACGATATAAAGAGAATTGCAAATGCTATGCTGGCAGACAGTATGATACGTAGTGATGATATTGAATACGCACTGCACTTTGCTAGGCAGTATATCAATGGTCCCATTGTATCAATGTTTAGCGCAGCAGCCCATGAAGAATATCGGAACACAGTGTTTTCTTCACGAACTTTACAGGCTTTTTTTGCTATTCGGCATGAATTAGCACATTTCGATTTTCATTCCAAGACAACGATATGGGAACAGATATTCGCTGGGTTGAAGGAATTGTTGTCTGTTGCGATTCATGATCATAACAAAGTCGCAGAGACAGTCAATTCTATTGATTTACGACCACTTCAACCGGAAATCACAATAATACGTGAAGAAATTCTGCCTGTGTTAGATGGGCCAACAACACCGGAGACATCCTTGCGTCTAAAACAGACCTGGAAAAGCATTAGCAATCTCGTTTCTGATAGGGCGGAAGTGCTTGACTCTATTGGTTATAGCGATGAGGAGAATCGGTTGCTCCTTTTTTATGCGTGTGACAACTATATAAGGAATAAAAAATCCGCAGTTCTAGATGAAATAGACTTTGTTGAAGAGTGTATGTGTGACCTGCTTGCCTTACTTGAACTGCTGGATTTAGGCGTAAATACAATGGAAAAGAAACAAGCGCATAAATGTAGCATTGAAGCATACACACTTTGCCTGCTTACGCAGAATATGCTTCGAACCGCCCGAGATATTCAGATTATTAACTCGAAAGATCATAACGAACCAGTGGATAATGTATATCTACGACTGCACTTTGAGAGCGCCCTTATGCCGGAGTTTCTAGTAATAGCCAGTTTCTTATGGGATGACTCATCTATGCAAACTGATATCCCCTTGCTACTGGATGTTTTTAAACAGGCCAAAATGAGATGCGAATTAATGTATGCGGAGTTTTGTGAATACATTTTGTTCTTGACTTTTGATGATATTGATGAAAAATATATACCGATGTCTGACCCAAGATGGAAATATTATTATTCGGAAACCGAGAGGCTGATGCGTTTCCCAGTGTAACATGGAATAGCCATCTTCTAAAAGTGAACCCTCTCTAAAAAAGTGAACCCCCCTTGAACCCCCTACCTAAATTGGTAGTGGTTTTAGGGTCATTTGCCACCAAAACAGCCGTTTTCTTATCGAAAACGGCTGTTTTTTTCGGGCCCATGGCATAATTCCGCCGTTATGGGCGGATATGCGTTGTCATTTGCCTGCGGATAAGTTATAATCATGCCATGGGACACGAAACGGGACGCGCTACGGGAGGGCGCCTCCTATCTGGTACAGACCAGCGCCATAGATTCCCTGTCCGCATTTCCGGGAGACGATACGCTGGCGGCGGCCATGCGGCTGTCCGCCTCGCGGCACCCGTTGGTGCGGGGGTATGCCTATATCTGCGTGGGAACGACAGGGCGTTTGTTGGGCGATGAAGAGCGCGCAGGCCTGCGAAACCGGCTGTCTGCCATACGGGAAACCGATACATTCGCGAAAATCTGCCTGCTTGAAAGCCTGATCCATCTGGGAGATGAAACGCCGGCGGCCGGGTTGATCCGTATGTTCGGCCGGTGCAATTACCGGAACCAATGTGCCATCCTGAACAGCCTGTCGGACGTGTATCCGGAAATCAGCCGTTCATCACAAGAGAGAATCCGGCGATTCTGCCAGGAGCTTGCAGACCGGGATATGTGTGCGGCTGTCCAGGAGGCGTATGACCGGCTGATTCGTATCAGCAGGCATCGCCTTTAAGCATCACTTTGATCAGGATGGGATAAATTGACAATGTATCATATATGGACGTTAGATAATTGGGAAAAGAACATAGATTTAACAAGAGAAGGCCATAGAAGCGGGCTGAGACTGCGGTTTGATAAAGGCACAGACGACGAGGTGCGGAGGGCCTGTAAGGAGTTCGCCGTATTTTTGAGGAAAGAATACTTCTTTCCGTTAAGAGTTACCGTTTACGTAAAAAATGCTGTTCGCCTCACTGCCATGGATGGAGAAAAAGTGACCGGTACCTTCTGGAGCATAGAGGATGATTATACAGTCGAGCCGTATATACGCATTGCCGCCGGCGACTATGACGACCTGTGCCGGAAATGGGGAAGGGACAACGCTCTGGCGGCGACACTAAGCACCATAGCGCATGAATTGACGCATTATTTTCAATGGATCAATTCCCTGCAGCTGACTCCGATCGGAGAGGAAAGACAGGCCGCCAGATATGCGGGGTATATTCTGGATGAATATGCGGAGACAAGGGAGCATCCATAAGGCGTGGCGTTTCCCCTGCGGAGCCCGTTGACTTTGCACATGACATGCACTATAATTCCAGCTGCAACGAGGAGAGCACGATGGATACAGATATGACTTTTCCCATGGATTCCCAGGCGAAGCCGCAGATCGCGGAGGAGCCCGCAAAAATTTCCCGCGAGCAAATGCTGGCGGAATTTGCTTCCGACTATAAGAGGATGGCAGAATGATCTGGATATCAGCAGAGGATGTCATTCTCATTCACAGCCGTGCCATACAAGGCAGCAGCAGGTGCGCATACTGCAGACGGCTGTTTTTCTGACTTTATTTTCTCCGACAAGCTGAACGGCTGTGCCCCTTCGGGCACAGCCGTTTTTGCGCAAACACGATATTGATGCTTTTCTCCAGCTTTCACGCCGTCAGTCCAGAACGTACACGGTGCAGTCCCGCCGGCCCCAGTCGCATGCCTCGGAATAGGTCCTGAACCAGAGGTCGATCTTGTTGCCTTTGATGGCCGTGCCGCAGTCGGCGGCGGTGGCCATGCCATAGTGCCAGGAGCCCTTCACCGTCTGGACGTACATCCGGGTGCCGTAGGGGAACACGGACGTATCCACCGCGATGTTGCCCACCGCCGTGGGACGGCCGGAGGCCGTGCGGGTGCCAATGGAGTACGCAGTGGCGCTGCACACCAGGGTCCGGGAGAAGGTCATGGTGTCGCCGGAGGCGAACAGCAGGTAGCCGCCCTCGCCCACCTCGTTGGGGAAGTCTTTTTCGATGGTGTCGCCCTCCTCCACCTCGTAGACGCGGGTGCCGTAGCGCACCAGCTCCGCGTGTGAGGTATCGTGGCTGG
>ERZ791601.1374-NODE-1374-length-12090-cov-13.706273_pt1 | contig 12090 bp, 7 predicted proteins | sample MGYA00509967_ERZ791601 | MGnify/ENA primary metagenome ERZ791601 (study PRJEB30046, sample SAMN00791930) | human gut metagenome | study: EMG produced TPA metagenomics assembly of the A metagenome-wide association study of gut microbiota in type 2...
TACCGGCGGGGATGCAAAATTCTTTGTTAAACGAATTAAAAATACGATATTTGCACATTGTGATTTGGTCTTTCTGGGGCTGAACCGAATTTTAGAGTATAATGCAAGTGAAGAAAGCCGCCGTTAAACTGTGCCTCGCGCTGGCCGTCATTGTACCGTGCATGGCATGGGGACAAACCAGCAGTATCAACGCTTTTTCACCGTATTCGATGTACGGTCTGGGTGAACTGCGGACCCCGGGAACGCTTCAGACACGTTCGATGGGCGGTGTCGGCGTCGGTATGCGTAATGCGGCTGCTGTCAATTTGCTCAATCCGGCGGCTTACAGTGCCGTGCGCCCCAAGTCGTTCCTTTTCGATTTCGGTCTTGAAGGGCAGTGCTTTTACAATTCCCAGAAATATTACGGGCAGACGCTCAATACAAGTTATTATACGGTCAATTTCCACGACATTGCGTTTCAGTTGCCGATTGCCAAGCATTTGGGGTTGGGCTTCAGCCTGACGCCTTACAGCAGCGTCGGTTACCGGATGAAACAGGAGGTGGACGACGATGAAATCTGGGGTAATATCGGCCGCGTGCAGTACCAGTGGGACGGCGACGGCGACGTGACGGAGGTGAAGCTCGGTCTGGGCTGGGAGATCTTCCGCGGATTCTCGATCGGAATAGCTGCCCAGTACTATTGGGGCGACATTCAGCGGATTTATAAAACCGCTATTTTGGAGAATATAACCGGAGGAGGTCTTATCGCAGACGCGACGGGAACCGAAACCTACAGCGTTTCCCGTTTTAAGGGACAGTTCGGCGTACAGTGGTCCCCGATCAGCAACCGTCGGCGTATTCTGACGATCGGTGCGACCTACGATATCGGCGGCGACTTGAATCCGAATGTGACGACGAAGGTGCAGACCGGCGATATTTTCAATACGGTCGCTATGGATATGGGAAATCGTCTGGGGCTCAAGCTGCCCCAGCAGGTTGCCGTAGGTATTTATTACAACACGCCTAAAATAGCTGTGGGGGCGGATTACGTCTATCAGGACTGGCGAAGCGGCAATTCTCGGTTGGTCGAGAAATCCGCAGCCGGTTTCGATGTGGCTTACCGGAACACGAATACGGTTAAACTCGGGGTCGAATACACCCCCAATAAAGCGGATGTACGCAGCGCATTGAAACGCTGGTCCTACCGGGCCGGAGTTCGTTATGGTACCTATAACCAGACTTTCGGCGGAGTGGATGTCAATGAATACGCCGTGACGCTGGGCGTCGGTATTCCCCTGACGGTGTTGGGCGGCATATTGGGTGCGTCGTCGGTCGATCTGGGTGTCGAAGTCGGCGGACGCGGCAGTTTCAAGGCGATCAACGAACAGGTGAGTCTGGTTAAACAGACCTATTGCAAATTTTCGCTGGGTGTGACATTGTTCGGTGATTATTGGTTCGTTCGTCCGAAATACGATTAAACCACACATAAAAAATAAATTATAAAGAAGAATATGAATCGCATGAAAATTTTGCTGTCGGCAGTATTGGTGTTCGCTGCGACAGCTTCGATCGCCCAGGATTTCAGTGACCCTCGGTACGCTCCGTGGGGAGATACGCCCGAACAGCGTAAGCAAAACATTCTGACGAGCAACCTGCTGAAGGAAGCTGTCGATACCCGCGATTACGACGCAGCCGCTGTTTATTTCCGTACGCTTGCACAGGAGGCTCCTTCGGCTTTCGAAGCGACCTTTATTCGGGGGGCACAGGTTTATTCGAACAAGGTGCAACGCGCACAAGACCTGAATGAGAAAAAAGCTCTGCTCGATTCGCTGATGATGATTTACGACCTGCGTGTACAGTATTTTCCTTCCAGTCCCAATTACGGTACGGCTTATGTCCTTGACCGTAAAGCTCGTGAATACCTGACTTTCAATCCTTCCGACCGGGAAGGCGTGCGCAAGTTGTATAAGGAGGCGATCGAAGCCGGTTTGCAGAGCGGTTATGCTGCGCTGCCGGATGTCGCATTGGTATATTTCAGCAATTTGTGCGATGATTATAAGATGGGCGAGGTCTATCCGGATGCCGTTTTGGATGAGTACGCTCGTCTGGCCCCGATTTTCGAGAGTGATGCTCCTGGAGTAAAGGAGGCGAAAACACAGTTCGATACTTGTTTTGCGGGTAGCGGTGCTGCCGATTGCGAGAACCTGGAGAAGATGTTCCGTCCGCGTATCGAAGCGGCTCCGGAGGATATGGAGTTGCTCAAGCAGACGGTTTCGCTGATGTCCCGTTCGCAGTGCAGTTCCGAATTTTTCCTTCAGATCGCCGAAAAATATTATGCGATGGAACCTTCTGCCCAGACGGCCATGATGCTGGCTCAAGGATTTCAAGAGCGGGGCGACTTCGCCAAATCGACTACTTACCTGCGTGAGGCGATTGCTGCCGAACAAGACGCCGTTCAGAAAGAATTGCTTCTGGTGCGTTTGAGTATGACCGAACTGGCAGCCAAGAATCCTACGGCGGCTGCAGTTGCGGCTAATGAGGCCAAGGCGCTGAATCCCAATAACGGTATGGCTTATTTCGCCCTGGCGCAGGCTTATGCGGCTTCGGCTGCATCTTGCTCCGGACTGGAGGGTCAGGCTATTTTCTGGGTCGCTTACGATACGATGACGCAGGCAGCCAACCTGCTTGCCAACGACGCCGATGCCGGCAATTTCGCTCAGACGGCGCGTGATGCGGCAGCAAACTACCGTCGCGGATTCCCGACTGCCGAGGAATGCTTCTTCAACGAATTGATGGAGGGTGCACGTTATACGATTACCTGCGGTCCGGCCCGCGGTATCGTGACGACCGTACGCCCCCGGTAGCGACATAGTTTGTACGAACGATGCTCCGAAGCATTCAACGATATGCACAGGTAGCACTTCTCATCGCGGGAAGTGCTATCTTGCTATATTCGTGCGACAAGGAGTCGGTGGCCGAAGAGCCTAACGATGAGGCTTTGATGACCGAGTACAGCGAGCATTTGACGATGACCAATACGGAGAACGGCCGGAAATCCTATGTTTTTACGGCTCCTTTGGTGGAAGGTTACTCTTTGGCAAAAGAGCCTTATCAGGAATTTCGCAAGGGCGTGGATATCGTGACATATCAGAAGGACAGTACCGGAGCGGTCGATGCTACGCTAACGGCTAACTATGCGATTCATTACGGGAATCGGAAATTATGGGAAGCCAAAGGAAATGTCGTAGTGAAAAAATCCAACGGACAGGAGCTCTACACCCAGCAGTTGTTCTGGAACGAGAAAACGCGCCGGATCTGGTCTAACGTCGATTCCAAGATCGTGGAAGAGAGCGGAAATTCCTACATCGTCGAAGGATTCGAGTCGGACGATCAGTTGAAAGACTGGAAATTTCGCCGAATCAAAGGGCGTATGTGGGTCAATATCGAGCCGACACGGGACGCGGATTCTACGTCGGTGAAACCCGTTGCGGACAATGTTTCCGCTGCGAAGGAGGCAGTTTCCGAACAGCCTGTCAAACCGGCCCGGCCGATACGGGGGAACGACCGGAAAATTCAACTGACTCCCGTAGAAAGTAACGATCGTTCCTTATGATAACTTCGGTGTTTATAATTCTGCTGATGTTGTTGCTTTCGGCTTTTTTTTCGGGGATGGAGATCGCTTTTACGAGCAAGAACCGCCTGAAACTGGAGATCGACCGGAAGCAGAGTCGGCTGTTCAATTTCATCGCCGACATTTTTGCCCGTCACCCCGGGCAGTACATCACGACGATCCTGGTCGGGAATAATATCGCCCTGGTTATCTATTCGCTCTATATGTCGCTGTTGTTGCGCTCGCTCGCGGCGGCAGTGGGTTGGACGGAGATCGCTCGCGGCGGGTCCGTCGTTCTGGAAACGGCGGTTTCGACAATCATCATCATCTTCGTCGCCGAATTTCTCCCGAAATCCGTTTTCCGGAACAGCCCGAATTTTTATTACCGCCTGTTTGCTCCTGCGATCTATTTCTTTTATCTGCTGCTTTTTCCGATCGCCAAGCTGACGACCTGGATTTCCCAGGGGATTTTGTGGCTGATGGGGCGTAAGCCGAAGGTTGCGATGATGGAGCCCATTTTCGACCGGACCGATCTGGCCAGCTTGTTCGAATCGGGGAAGCCGGAGGCGCAGCATGAACCGGATAATGAGATCAAACTCTTTCAGAATGCCCTGGATTTTGCCGATTTGCGCGTGAGGGATTGCATGGTTCCCCGTATCGATATGGAGGCGGTCGATATCGATGATACCTCGATCAAAGCGCTTACGGCGCGTTTTGTCGAGAGTAAGTATTCCCGTATTTTCGTCTGGAAAGAGAGTGTCGATAATATCGTCGGCTATGTCAATTCGAAGTCGCTGTTCCGGCATCCGACGTCGATCGATGAGGTGCTGATGGAGGTGCAATACGTCCCGGAGACGATGCCGTTGCAAGCACTCATGCAGCGGCTCATCCGTCATAAGAGCAATATTGCGGTCGTGATCGACGAGTTCGGCGGTACGGCCGGTATTATCTCTTTGGAGGATGTTCTGGAGCAGATTTTCGGCGAAATCGAAGACGAGCACGATGTGCCCGACCTTACGGAGAAACAGGTCGGCGATTCGGAATTTGTCCTTTCGTGCCGATTGGAAGTGGAATATCTCAATGAAAAATACGGGCTTGCCATACCCGAGAGTGACGAGTACGAAACGCTGGCCGGGTATATCATTTTCCGGTATGAAGGGCTGCCGGCGGCCGGAGAAACCGTGCGTTTCGAGCATCTTGAGATCAAGATTCTGCGCAGGACCCGTTCCCGGTTGGAGTTGGCGCGCGTGAAACGGTTGTAGTTTACGGGATATTTTCGACCGGTGAGGGGCAAGTGCGTTTTTTCGATATGCCGGATGCGGAAAATGACGAAAGAATTTGGTCGTTTATCATGGTTTTCAGAATATATTTATTATCTTTGAACACTCATTTTGAAACAATAAATTAAAATAGTTTATATGGCAAGTTTAAACACGTTACGGACCAGATTCGGTGTGGTTTTGTCGATTATCATCGCGTTTGCACTGCTGGCATTCATTCTCTCGCTTAAAACGGATATGGGACTTTCGGGTAACGACCCCAAGGTCGGTGTGATCGACGGTTCGAAGATCAGATATTCGGAATATATTGAGGTATACAACAACCTGAAAGACCAGAGCAACATCTCCGAAAGTAATGAAGAGCAGATGGATCAGTTGGCTGAAATGGCTTGGCAGACTCTGATTGCCAACCACGTGTACTTGCCCGGTTTCGAGAAGATGGGAATCTCGGTGACCGATGCCGAGCGTGAGGGACTTATCAGCGGCGAGTATTATTCCGGGACGATGGCTGCGGCTTTCACCGACCCCCGTACAGGACAGTACAGTGTGGAGGGTGTGAGTGATTTTATCGCCCAGGCAACCGGAAATCCCCAGATGCAATATATGTGGGGGGCTTTGGTCGGACAGGCTATGCGGGAGCGCGAAATCAATAAGTATAACGGCTTGGTCAAAGGCGGTGTATATGTCAATCGGCTGGAAGCGGAAGAAGGCGTCGATGCGCAGAATAAGACTTTCAGCGGTTCTTGGGTCGGCAAGCGTTATCACGATATGCCTGATTCTCTGTTCTCGGTTTCCGATTCCGAAATCAAGGCTTATTACAATAGCCATAAGGCCCGTTATGAGCAGAAACCTTCGCGCACGCTCTCTTATGTGGTGTTCGAAGTGGCTCCGAGTGCAGAGGATATGGCGACTTTGGAGAAGACCGTTCGGGAAGTCGGCGATGAATTTGCCGCGTCGGACGATCCGAAAGCATTTGCCAAGAATAACCGTTTCGGTAAAATTACAGACAATTATCGGTCGGTTGCCCAGCTTCTGGACGATGAGGCCGAAGCGCTGGCCAACGGCAAGCAGTATGGTCCCGTCCTGAAGAACGATACCTGGACGATGACCCGTGTCGTTGAAACTTTGAACGCTCCGGATTCCGTGGGCGTCCGCCATATTGTACTCACCTACGACCAACGCGACCTGGCCGACAGTCTGATGACGGCTTTGCGGCAAGGTGCGGATTTCGCACAGGCGGCTCGTACCCATTCGCTCTATATGCAGGATGCCGGAAATGGAGGCGATGCGGGCGTGATGCCTTTCTCTGCATTCCCGGACGAGCTTTCGGGACTTCTTTCGACGGCTAAGCAGGGGGATATTCTCCGTGTCGAAGTGGGTGACGTTATTCAGATTTTACAGGTTTATCGTCTGGACAAACCTTCGAAGCACATGCGCCTTGCGACGATCACTTATCCTGTTGAGGCTTCGTCGGCGACCCGTCGCAATGTGCATAGTCAGGCAAGTCTTTTCTCTGTCGAGGGCAAGGGTTCTGTCGATGCGTTCAACGAGGCAGCGAATAAGGGAAACCTCACTCCTCGTGAAGCGAAACTCACGCAGGGTGACCGTCTGCTGCAGGGACTGGCTGATTCGCGTGAATTGGTGCGCTGGGCATACGATGCCAAGGTGGGCGCGATTTCCGAGATTTTCCCTGTGGGTGATGACTATGTGGTCGCAGTGGTAACTGAGATCGACAATGAGGATTATACGCCGATCGAGAAAGTAGCGAACAATATTCGCCAGACGCTTATAACCGATAAGAAGTTTGAAAAGATCGTCAGCGAAATGAAGGGTTCGACTATCGAAGAGGTCGCCCAAAACCTTGGTACCGAAGTCGTTCCTTTCGAAGATGTCCGTTACGGATCGTTCTTTATCCGTAACATGGGTGTCGAGCCTCGTGTGATCGGAGCGATTACCGCAACGGAGCAGACGAATACGCTGTCCGAGCCGGTCAAGGGAAATGTAGGTGCTTATGTTTTCGTGGTGACGGATATTCAGGAGGCGGAAACTCCGCAGAGTATCGAAGCTGAAAAGGTACGTGCCGAGGCGTCGTCGCAGGGGATGATTCAGCGTCGTCTGTTCGATTTCCTGGAGCAGATGTCGAATGTGGAGGACTTGCGCGGCAAGTATTTTTAACCGTTACCGGTAGATTTTTTCCGGAATAGTTCCGGCCGAAAAAGAGGGATGTAGCTTATACATTCCTCTTTTTTATTGTCGTTATTGCGATGGCATAGGGGGATGACTTCTCTTCTTAAAAGCGATAAGAGCCGGTTTCCTGAATTCTCTTCTGTGAGGTGCTCGGAGTGGTAGTCCGGCCAATCCGCCATTCTCTTTTTCCGCATCTTCGAAATGTCCGTGATTTTATCGTATATTCCGGAAGTCTTTGGGGCTGGGGGAGGAGAACGACGGTCTCGGCAGTCGAGTTTCTTTCCGGATAGGTGTTTGCGGTATGAAATCGGCTGTTTTCGAGAGTCGGGGAGGGAGGATATTCGCTGTCTGTCTAACGGGAAATATGGCCTACAAACATAATTTGTAGGGTTTGTGGAAATGGCACTGTGACAGCATGTATTCGGTCGTTGTTTGAGATCCGCCGCTGTATTTGCGCGGACTCTGGAGGTGAGGCCGGCGATGGAATTATGAAGGTCGATGGCAAAGTTCTTTTTCGGTCGGCCGGTTCGCTTACCCCATTAAAAAGCCCCGCATCTTTTGATGCGGGGCTTTGATAATAACAGAGGAGTGATCCGGATTATTTCTGCTCGTCGAGCAGGATCTCCATGATCTTGATCGCTGCGGTCGCAATCGGGGTACCGGGGCCGAAGATGGCGGCGGCACCGTCACGATACAGCTCATCGTAATCCTGTGCCGGGATCACACCGCCGACGATGACGATGATATCCTCGCGGCCCAGTTTCTTGAGTTCGGCGATGATCTGCGGAACGAGCGTCAGGTGGCCGGCGGCCAGCGACGATACGCCCACTACGTGAACATCGTTCTCGACAGCCTGTTTGGCTGCCTCCTCGGGAGTCTGGAACAACGGACCCATATCGACATCGAAGCCGATGTCGGCGTAACCGGTCGCAACGACTTTGGCGCCACGATCGTGTCCGTCCTGACCGAGTTTGGCGATCATGATGCGCGGCTGGCGGCCCTCCTTCTTCGCGAATTTGGCAACCAGTTCCTTCGCGTGTTCGAATGCGGGATCTGATTTCACTTCTGAACTATATACACCTGAAATGGAACGAATAACTGCTTTGTAACGTCCTACGACCACCTCGCAGGCATCCGAAATCTCGCCCAGCGAAGCGCGTACCTTGGCGGCCTCGATAGCGAGTTCCAGCAGGTTGCCCTTGCCGGTCTTGACGCATTCGGTGATGGCCTCGAGCGCCTTCTTCACGGCTGCTTCGTCGCGGTTCGCACGCAACTCCTTCAGACGCTTGATCTGGCTCTCGCGTACGGCCGTGTTGTCCACAGCCAGAATATCGATCGGTGCTTCGTGATCCAGACGGTATTCGTTTACGCCGATGATCTTCTCGATGCCCGAGTCGATGCGGGCCTGCTTGCGGGCTGCCGCCTCCTCGATACGCATCTTCGGAATACCGGTTTCGATGGCCTTGGCCATACCGCCCAGTTTCTCGACCTCCTCGATACGCTCCCAAGCCTTGTGGGCGATCTCGTTGGTGAGGGTTTCGATGTAGTAGGAACCTGCCCAGGGATCCACTTCGCGGCAGACGTTGGTTTCCTCCTGGATGTAGATCTGGGTGTTACGGGCGATACGTGCCGAGAAGTCCGTCGGCAAGGCGATCGCCTCGTCCAGTGCGTTGGTGTGCAGCGACTGGGTGTGGCCCAGAGCGGCGCCCATCGCCTCGATAGCCGTACGTGCTACGTTGTTGAACGGATCCTGCTCGGTGAGCGACCAGCCCGAGGTCTGGCTATGCGTACGCAGGGCCAACGATTTCGGGTTCTTGGGGTTGAATTTTTTGACGATCTTCGCCCAGAGCATACGTGCCGCACGCATCTTGGCGATCTCCATGAAGTGGTTCATACCGATCGCCCAGAAGAACGACAGACGGGGTGCGAAAGCATCCACCGACATACCGGCTGCAACGCCCGCACGCAGGTACTCCAGACCGTCGGCCAGCGTGTAGGCCAACTCGATGTCGGCCGTGGCGCCTGCCTCCTGCATATGGTAGCCGGAGATCGAAATCGAGTTGAACTTCGGCATGTTCTTCGAGGTGTATTCGAAGATGTCGGCGATGATCTTCATCGAGAATTTCGGCGGATAAATATAGGTATTGCGCACCATGAACTCCTTGAGGATGTCGTTCTGGATCGTACCCGACAGTTGATCGAGGGTGCATCCCTGCTCCAGACCGGTCACGATGTAGAACGCCAGGATCGGCAGCACGGCGCCGTTCATGGTCATCGACACCGACATCCGATCCAGCGGAATACCGTTGAAGAGCACCTTCATATCTTCTACCGAGCAGATCGACACGCCGGCCTTACCGACGTCGCCCACTACGCGCGGGTGATCGGCGTCGTAGCCGCGGTGTGTCGCCAGGTCGAATGCCACCGACAGACCCTTCTGTCCGGCAGCCAGGTTGCGGCGATAGAATGCGTTGGACTCTTCGGCCGTCGAGAAACCGGCGTATTGGCGGATGGTCCAGGGACGCATCACGTACATCGTCGAGTAGGGGCCGCGGAGGAACGGTGCGATACCTGCCGCATAGTTCAGGTGCTCCATCTCCTCCAGATCCTTTGCCGAGTAGGAGCCCTTGACAGGTATCTGCTCGGCAGTCAGCCACGGTTCGGTTTGGCCGCAGCCTTTCGAAGCGCAGCAGCTCTTCTGCTCGCCTCCGTCATATGTTAAATCTGAAAATTTTGCTCTCATGATTTTTGCTTTTTAGATACCCATTTCTTTGAGGTAGAACTTCAGTGTTTCGAGTACGTTGCTCTTGACGTTGATGAAATTCTTGATGCCCTGGGCTTCCAGTTCGGGCATACATGCCGGAGCGCCCGCAACCACGAGGATCGCCTTGTCGCCGAGCAGCTCTTTCACTTTGGGAGCCGCCTCTGCGTAGTCGTCGTCCGATGCGCAGACTACGACGATCTCGGCTTTCGATTCCAGAGCGGCCTTGACGCCCTCTTCGATCGATTTGAAGAACGTGTTGTCGATTACTTTGATGCCGGCGCATGCGAAGAAGTTGCAGGAGAACTGGGCACGGGCACGGGCCATAGCCAGGCTGCCGCAGGTCAGCATGAACGCCTTGGGCGCCTTGCCGCTGCGGTCCACGTGCAGACGCATGGCTTCGAATGCCATGGAACCACGGTAGGGAGCCAGCGTGTTGCCTTCGCTCACGGGGCGGGTTACGGCGGCTTCGGTCAGCTCCTTGCCGGCGACCTCCGTAAAGTTGGGGTATTGGTTGGCGCCCAGCAGGATTTCGCGGCGCGTTGCGATGTTCTTGTCCTTGGCTGCGGCCGATGCCTTGACGCGCTCTACGATGAAGCCGCTTTCATAGGCTGCGGTGTAGCCGCCCTTCTCCTCGATTTCGCGGAAGAGTTTCCACGCCTCGTTGGCGATCGAGTCGGTGAGGTTTTCGATGTAGTACGAACCGCCGGCCGGATCGACGACCTGATCGAAGTGCGACTCGTGTTTGAGCAGCAGTTCGACGTTGCGGGCGATGCGCATCGAAAATTCGTTGGGATCTTCGTATGCCTTGTTGAAAGGAGTCACCTCGAGCGAGTGTACGCCGGCGATCGATGCCGACATCGCTTCGGTCGTGCCGCGCAGCATATTGACGTAGGGGTCGTATGCCGTCTGGTTCCACGTCGAGGTCACGGCATGCGTGAACATCTTGCAGGGACAGTTCTTCGCGGGGTTATAAGCTTTCACGATGTTGGCCCACAACATACGGCCTGCACGCAATTTGGCGATTTCCATGAAGTAGTTCGAGGTGATGGCCTGCGAGAAACGGATCTTTTTAGCGGCCTCTTCGATCGTGAAGCCCATATCCATCAGGCGTACCAGGTAGTCGTGACCGGCAGCGAGCGAGAAGGCGAGCGCCTCTACGATCGTCGAGCCGGCGTTGCTGAAGATTTCGCCCGATACCGTGATTACGCGGATACCTTTGTAGGTTTTGGTTTTCCGAACCAGGTCGGCGATCTTCTCGAAACATTTGGCACCGTTCTCCGAACAGAAGCTGCCTTTCGAAGTCAGTTTCTTGACCAGCGGGTCGATGCAGAAATTGATGTGCACCTCTTCCGCAGGCAGTTGTTCCTTTTCGATCTTTGCGATCACCAACTCTGCCACATGGGCGGTTTTACTGCCGCTGAAGGTAATTTCGACTGCAGGGATGTGAATATCCTTGAGCAGCGTATTCAGATCTTCTGCGGAGAAGGTCTCCGGAACGATCTGGAATTCGATCGAATCGACGCCCGCATTGAGGATCTTGAGCGCGACGGCGTTCGCCTCCTTGGGACAATTGACGATGACCGTCTGGTGGATCTTCCAGCGGTTGTGGGCACGGGTGCCCCGCACGTAGGGGAAAACCCCGGCTTCGGAGCCGAGGAACTTCAGTCCGGCGAGGTTTTCAGCCCGGTAGTAGGGACGGACGTTGAAACCTTCCGGCGTTTTCCACACCAATTTACGCTCGTAGTCCGCACCTTTGAGGTCGGCCTTGATTACCTCCTCCCACTGCTCGGTCGAAACCGGCGGAAATTCGGTAAACAACTTTTCACGTTTGGTAGTTGCCATAATAAATTAGAGATTAGTATTGAAATATGTTCAATTGCTTTTAAACTGCCCGTAAAGATATAAAATAATTGCCGGATTGTAAGCAAGAAATGCGGAAAATAGCCGGTTTGTACCAACGAAGGCTCTTTTCGGCGGAGGTTTTGGAAATGCCCGGATCATGAATGGGGCGATTTTTCGAAAAAATGCTATTTTCCGGAAAATAATGTCTGAAATCGACCGGTATGACGAATTTTTAGGCTGTTTTTTCGGGAAAAGTTGTTTTTTTATTGGTTTTTTCGAAAAATATTCGATTTTTTTCTGGAAGATGCGGTTTTTTGTGCGTTTTTGTCGTGTCGGATATTTAGGGATAGTCATTTAATTCCTTCAATTTGAATTAACCAGCAGACTTTCCCTTATTTTTCCGATCATACTCATCGTTTTTTATATCA
>ERZ791601.1390-NODE-1390-length-11971-cov-1.960054_pt1 | contig 11971 bp, 10 predicted proteins | sample MGYA00509967_ERZ791601 | MGnify/ENA primary metagenome ERZ791601 (study PRJEB30046, sample SAMN00791930) | human gut metagenome | study: EMG produced TPA metagenomics assembly of the A metagenome-wide association study of gut microbiota in type 2...
CCTTTGAGAGGACGAAACGATCTCTGTCCGCTTTTTTCGGGTCTTTCGGATCTACATTCAATTCCTCAAAATACAGATAAGTGAATAGATCCGCCGCGGAAAGTGATCCGCCCGGATGTCCTGCTTTCGCACTGTGAACCGATGTCACAATTCCCTTGCGGACTTCATTTGCAGTTTTCATCAACTTTAACTTGTCCATAATGTCTCCTCTTTAATGTCTCCTCTTTCTTACTTCTGTTTATTACTTCTGTTTATTATTTCTGCTCTATCTTACAGTTCTGTCCTGCCTTCAAGCGCTCTTAAAAGCGTCACCTCGTCAATATATTCCAAATCTCCTCCGACCGGAACGCCGCTGGCAATCCTGCTCACCTTTATTCCCGCCGGTTTTATGAGTTTGCTTATATACATTGCCGTTGTCTCGCCTTCCAGACTTGAATTCGTTGCAATGATCACTTCATTCACGTCTCCCTGAAGCCGTTCCATCAGTTCTTTCAGACGGATATCTCCCGGGCCGATTCCCAGCATCGGAGAGATTGCCCCGTGGAGCACATGATATACTCCGTTATATTTTCCTGTCTTTTCATACGCTGCCAGATCCCGCGGTGTCTCAACGACCATGATCGTTTTCTTGTCGCGATCCGGATTTCCGCAAATCGGACAGGTTTCCCGATCTGTAAGTGTACAGCACACTTTACAATACCGCACATTTTTCCTTGCGTCAATAATTGATTTTGCCAAACCTTCCACTTGATCCAGCGGCATGTTGATCACATGAAACGCCAACCTTTGCGCCGACTTGCTGCCAATCCCCGGCAAACGGGAAAATTCTTCGATCAGACGGCTGATCTGATTACTGTAATATTCCATCCTTAAAACATCCCCGGAATTCCGCCGCCCATGCCGCCTGTCAGCTTAGACATAGCAGAACCTGTCGCCTCATCGATCTGACGCAGCGCCTCATTTGTCGCCGCAACGATCAAGTCTTCCAACATCTCAATATCATCCGGATCAACGACTTCTTCCGCAAGTTTTACTTTTGTCACTTCGCGTTTTCCCGAAACAGTCACTTCAACCGCTCCGCCGCCTGCCGTCGCCGTAAATTCCTTTGCCTCAAGCTCTTTTTGCTGCTCTTCCATCTGACGCTGCATCTTCTGCGCCTGTTTCATAAGATTTGCCATATTTCCCGGCATCGCTCCACCCGGAAAACCGCCTCTTTTTGCCATAATCAATCCTCCACCGTTATCTTCATATTGATCTTTTGTTCTATATCTATGAATGTATCCTCAAAATGTCTGCCTTCTTCTACATGACGCACTTCTACTTCCACACGTTTTCCGATCCGTTCTTCGATTAATTTTTCCAACTCTTCAACGTGATCTTCCCGCCCTACGACGCTTGCCGCAAGACTGTCCGGAAGAACGATCAAAAGCCGGTTGTCTCCGCCCAGACTTAAGCGGGCGCTTTTCAGATACCCCTTTATAATACCTGAAGCTTCTCCGGCAATCATTCTAAAATTCTTTACGACTTCCTGTACGTCTTCGGGAATCGCATCTGGAATTTGCGGTCTCTGCGCACGAGCGCCTGCAAAATCGCCCTCGGTGTTTCCATTAATCACCGATCCGCCTGCGATCTGCGCTCCGTCTCCGTTTACATAGACGATCTGCCCCTGCATATTTGCTGAAGCTTCCATGCTTTTTTCCACTTTTTCTTCCACCGCACGGATCCGCTCTAAAATAGTATCCTGCTTCGTTTCCATTGCCGGAGTACATAATTTAATCAAAGCCACCTCTAGCATGATTCTCTTTTGCGTCGCATATTTTAACTGCCCGGAAAGCTCTGAAAAAACACGGATATACCGGAATAACGCTGCTGTCTCGATCATCCCGGATTCTTCTTTTAACTGCATCATATTTTCCGTAGACACATCCAGAACATCCTCTATATTATCAGATGTTTTTACGAGAAGCAAGTTCCTTAAATACCATGTAAAATCTGCCGTAAGCTGCGTCAGATCTCTTCCCTGCATTACGAGTTCCTCCACAACGTCGAGCACACCCGGCACATCCGTATTGATCACTTTCCGCAAAAGTCTGCTGAATACATCCGTATCCACCGCTCCCAGCACTTCCAAAACATGCTCGTATGTCACCTTCTGCCCAAGATAGAATGCAATACACTGATCAAGAAGACTAAGCGCGTCTCTCATCGATCCGTCCGCCGCTTTCGCTATATAGCGCAGCGCTTTATCCTCTGCTTCTACATGCTCTGTATCCATCAATTCCTGCATACGTTCCGTAATCGTCTCAATACTGATCCTCTTGAAATCATAATGCTGACATCGTGATAAAATCGTGATCGGAATTTTATGAACTTCTGTTGTGGCAAGAATAAAGATAACATATTCCGGCGGCTCTTCCAATGTTTTAAGAAGCGCGTTAAACGCTCCTATAGACAGCATATGTACTTCATCAATAATATAAACCTTATATTTTCCTTCTGTCGGACGGTACGTCACCTCTTCCCGAATCTCACGGATATTATCAACGCCGTTATTAGACGCCGCGTCAATCTCAATCACATTCATAGACGTACCTGCCGCGATCGACTTACACATCTCGCACTCACCGCACGGACTGCCGTCAACCGGATGCTCACAGTTTACCGCTTTCGCAAATATTTTCGCAACCGTTGTTTTTCCCGTACCTCTTGTACCGCAGAAAAGATATGCATGTCCGATACGGTTTGCCTTGATCTGATTCTGTAATGTTGTAATAATATGATCCTGCCCTTTTACATCTCCAAACTCTGCCGGGCGAAATTTTCTATAAAGCGCCGTATATGACATGTTTTACACCTCTGCCTGATTTCTTAGTTTATTTCGTTTATTCATCGCCAAAACTGATACCTATTGTTTTCGCTTCTTTGATCAATCCGCATTTCGGATCTACCATCTTTAATTTTCCCGCCACTTCTTCAAGCGGAACTGCCGTCGTCTCGCCATCTCTCATAGCGACCATATATCCGTATTTTCCTTCCAGTATCATCTCGGCCGCCTTTGCTCCGACCCGAGTTGCAAATACACGGTCGTATGCACACGGAGAACCTCCGCGCTGTGTATGTCCCGGAACGGTAATTCTTACTTCCTTATCTGTCGCTTCTTGGATCTGCTCTGCCAGCTCATATGCGATAGACGGATATTTTCTCTTGGAGATCTTCTCTTTATATTCTTTCTTTTTCAGTTTTGCATCCTCTTTCGAGATTGCACCTTCCGCAACCGCAAGAATCGTAAACGGTTTTCCTTCTCTCGACCGTCTGTTGATCACATCTGTGATCACATTGATATCATAAGGGATTTCCGGAAGAAGGATAATATCCGCGCCGCCCGCTATACCTGCATGAAGCGTTACATATCCTACTTTGTGTCCCATTACCTCTATAATAAATACACGGCTGTGGGACGTTGCCGTCGTATGGATTCTGTCAATCGTATCTGTCGCAATATCCACCGCGCTCTGAAATCCGAATGTCATTTCTGTTCCCCACAGATCGTTATCGATCGTCTTCGGAAGCGTGATCACATTCAATCCCTCTTCCCGAAGAAGATTTGCCGTTTTATGCGTTCCGTTTCCTCCTAAAATAATAAGACAGTTCAGATTCAGCTTATGATATGTATGCTTCATCGCCTCTACTTTATCGAGCCCGTCTTTATCAGGAACTCTCATCAATTTAAACGGCTGTCTCGATGTTCCGAGAATCGTTCCGCCTCTTGTAAGAATGCCGGAAAAATCTTTCGGTGTAAGCATACTGAAGTCCGCATAGATCAATCCTTTATATCCGTCTTTAAAACCGTAGATCTCCACATCGTCCCGTTTGGAGCAGATTCCTTTCACAACTCCGCGCATCGCCGCATTTAATGCCTGACAGTCTCCGCCGCTTGTCAACATTCCGATTCTTAACATAACGCACCCTCCTTGATCGTATCATCCGTGCATAACGCACCCCAAAACTGTTTTTCTGATATTTGAATAGTTTCTATAATGCAAATAAGCAGCCGGTAATTCCGACCGCTTATTATTATACTCTATTTACGGAAATCCAACAAGAAATTTTAAAACTACAGTCTCTTAAGCAGTTCTTCTCTTTCTTTTTCAAATCCCGGTTTTCCAAGCAGGGCGAACATATTCTTCTTATAACTTTCAACACCCGGCTGGTTGAACGGATTAACGCCGAGTAAATATCCGCTCACTCCGCATGCAAATTCAAAGAAGTAAAACAATTCCCCGAGATAAAACTCATTCTGCTCCGGAATCTTTACCATAAGGTTCGGCACATTACCGTCCGTATGCGCAAGGATCGTTCCGTTCATCGCACTCTTGTTAATGAAATCAACATTTTTTCCGGCAAGATAATTCAATCCGTCAAGATCTACCGGTTCTTCGTTGATCACAATCTCTGCTCTTGATTTTTCTACATTAAGAACCGTCTCAAAAAGAATTCTGTTTCCATCCTGAATAAACTGTCCCATAGAATGAAGATCTGTCGTAAGATCTACAGATGCAGGAAAGATTCCTTTCTGATCCTTGCCTTCACTCTCTCCGTAAAGCTGTTTCCACCATTCGGATACATAATGAAGACTCGGTTCGTAGTTTGCCAGCACTTCCACTGTTTTTCCTTTACGAAGAAGAATATTTCTGACAGCCGCATACTGCATTGCGCCATTCTTTTCAAAATCAGCTTCCAAAGCCGCCTTTCTTCCCGATGCCGCTCCTTCCATTAATTTGTCGATATCCGCTCCGCTTACCGCGATCGGCAGCAAACCTACTGCAGTAAGAACAGAGAAACGACCGCCTACATCGTCCGGCACAACGAATGTCTCGTAACCTTCTTCTGTGGCAAGATTTTTCAACGCTCCTTTCGCTTTGTCCGTCGTTGCGTAAATCCTCTTTGCAGCCTCTTCTTTTCCGTATTTTTTCTCCAACAGTTCTTTAAATACGCGGAAAGCGATAGCCGGTTCCGTCGTCGTTCCCGATTTGGAGATCATATTGATTGAAAAATCACGATCTCCGATCACATCGATCAGATCTTTTACATATGTACTGCTGATACTGTTGCCGACATAATAAATCTCCGGAGATTTTCTCACTTCTTTTGATACAACGTTCGCAAAAGAGTGTCCGAGAAATTCGATTGCCGCTCTTGCTCCGAGATAAGATCCGCCGATTCCGATCACAAGAAGCACTTCCGAATCTTCTCTGATTTTCTCAGCCGCTTTTTTGATCCGGTCAAACTCATCTTTATCATAATCAACCGGAAGATCGATCCAGCCGAGGAAGTCGTTTCCGGCGCCCGTTCTTGCAAGCAGCTTTTCCTTTGCCTGCTCTGCCAGTTCGCTCATATACTGCATCTCATGATCCTGTACGAAACCACATGCCTTTGAATAATCAAATGTTACTTTGCTCATCACAATCCATCCTCTCTGATACTTATTTTATGATTTATCTTTTGTCTGTTTTATAGATCCGGCAGAATTACTCTCCGCCATATACTCTTATTTTAACAAATATACACTTCCTAAGCAAGAAATTCCTCCAGTATTTGCCGTATCGTCTCCTCTCTGATCTGCGGATGCCCGCTGTCCGGTTCGTGTTCTCCCCCTCCTCTGCCGACATTTTGACTGAGCTTTTCCGCTTTCTTTCTCTCTTGCGGCTCGCCTTCGATATTAATAGGAAGCCGTTTTTCTACCATACTGCTCCCTGTCTCATCTAAAATCTCTCTGACTGCCTGCGCCCGCCATTGTTCATACTCCGTCTCCTGCATTGTTGCGGCGCCTTTTGCGTTTTCCTTTCTATCTGCCCTGTTCTCCTGCACCGGTACTGTACCGGCAGACGCTCCTTCTTTCTTATCGTCCGCCCCGGCAAATGTTTTTTGTTCTTTTACTTTTCCACCTCCATTTACATTTTCTGACGGGATTACGTCAATAAATTCTTTTTCTTTCCTGTTCTGTCTGACAGCGCATACATTTTCCAAATAATCGACCATATACATTTTAATCGCTTTTATCTTATACGGCTCGTCCGACATACGAATGATCACCATAAGAAGCACCGCTTCCGCCGCCCCGCCTGCTATGTACTGATAAACCGTTTCCGTAAGTCCGCCTTCCATGTAAGAAAGCGCCGCGCCGATCACCGCTAAAATACCGACAAACCAAACAGACAACAGCTCGATCTGACGCCATGTGTGTATCCGAAACAAAAATCCTCTGTATTCATAGATATATTTTTCTACAAATACACCGACATTTTCCACAGACTCATGCGCCATACAGGCATGTTCGTATTTTGCCTTTACAAGTTTCATCAGCTTATGCGTACTTTTCGGCATATTTCCAGCCGCTTTTATCAATCTGTACAAGGTCATCCGGTTTACGATCTTTGCCAGCACCCCAAGTATCCCGACTGCCGCCATCACATACATGACCGATCCGGAACTTACCATCATTGTCTCAAGCATAACAAGCCCTCCTGTTTTTTTATCTTTCACACGCCCCGTCTGTCAACGTCCGCTTGTGTTTGTAGCCATTATAAGGCAGGATTTCTGTCTTGTCCGCAAAAACCGTTCTACATTTTTCTACACCGCGCAGCCTTTTCTTTTGTAGGTTTCCCGATTTTCTTCTTTCTCCTTTTTTTCGTGCCGCGCATTTTTTTGCAGATCATCTCATACTGTTTTAGATATACTTTTTATTTTTCCTCTCAACTGCAAGCATCCTCTCTCTCTGACTGTAATATGTATAAATACGTCTCCCTTGTTTTTCTCTTTCTTCCTTTCTGTTCCCGTTCGATTTTCAACCGACTGCACTCATGTCGACTTTTCTCGAAAACAGACGCACAAAATTTGTATTTTCTTCCTCTGTTTGTTATAATTCCTTTTATAAAAATGAAGAAATCTGTTTTCAGGAGGTAAAATCATGGAATACAAACCAAAGGGCGTCTGCTCACGTCTTATTCATTTTGACATCGTGGACAATAAAGTAAGAAACGTATCTTTTGTCGGAGGATGCAGCGGGAATCTTCAGGGAATTTCTCACCTCATCGAAGGTATGGATGTAGATGAGGCGATCTCGCGCATTGAAGGCATCCGGTGCGGATTCAAACCGACCTCTTGTCCGGATCAGCTTGCCATTGCATTAAAAGAAGCTCGAAACGCTTAATAAGATGCCCGGCAAGACAAACGCTTTATTTTTTGCACGTTAATATTTTACTGTTATTATTACTTTTTTAATCATCAGGAAGGAAATGCTATGAATACAAAACCTGTTTTCCACGGAAGCGATATCGAAAAAATATGTGAATACTATCATCTTAATCAGGAGGATATCGTCAACTTCGGCGCAAATGTAAATCCTATCGGTATCTCCACCCATGTAAAACAGGTTCTTGCATCCCATTTGGATCTTCTTTCCTCTTATCCCGACCGTGACTATCAATCTCTTCGGAATACCGTTTCAGAATACTGCGGCGTTCCCGCAGACTACGTACTGCCCGGGAACGGCTCGAGTGAACTTATCTCTCTTTTAATCGAAACACGCGCCCCAAAGCGCACCCTTCTCCTTGGACCAACCTATTCGGAATACTCCAGAGAGTTGTCACTTTCAAATAGCAAATCCAACGAGTTTCTTTTAAAAGAAACTGATGAGTTTATTTTAAATGTAGATTTTCTCTGTCAGTCGCTCCTTGCCGGAAGTTATGATTTTCTTATCATATGTAATCCGAACAATCCTACGTCATCTGCCATTCTCCGATCTGATATGGAACGTCTTCTTACATTTTGCGAACAGCATGACATCTTTGTCATGATAGATGAGACTTATGTTGAATTTGCCCCTGTTATCGAAGACGTCACAGCAGTACCTTTTACGAAAACATTCAAAAATCTAATGGTTTTACGAGGCGTGTCAAAATTTTTTGCAGCGCCCGGAGTCCGCTTAGGTTATGGTATCACGGGTAACATGCCGTTTTTAAAAGCAATGAAAGAAAAGCAGATTCCCTGGTCTTTGAACAGCCTCGGCGCTTTTGCCGGAGAACTCATGCTGAAAGACGAAGAATATATCAGACAGACCCGCCGTCTCATTCTTTCCGAACGGGAAAAAATGTACTCTGCTTTAAAAGAGCAGCCTGCTTATAAAACATATAAGCCATACGCTAACTTTCTGCTTGTAAAACTTCTCCAAAAAGAAACGACCGCCTTTGACGTATTTACTCACTGCGTCAAAAACGGTCTTATGATCCGCGATTGTTCTTCCTTCAAAAGTTTAGACGGAGAATTTATCCGGTTTTGTGTTATGGACAGCAAAGACAATCAACGTCTTCTCGACGAACTCTCTTTCCTATGCCGTCAAAAATAATATAAAATAAAATATGGCGATTGCAGCGGCTATGATCCCGAGTACAAGCAAGATTTTATTTTTCATTTGTATTCCCTCCTTCTCCTCCTTCAAATGTGATTTTATAATCATCTAAATCATATGCCTGAGCAAAGTATCCTTTCAGGATCGTCTTTGCATTACTTCTTGCATTCTCATAAAGCCCGTTTGCCACCGCGTCTTTTTCGGCCTGTTCTTTTAGTTTGGCAAACGCCGCGTTATTCTCTTCCAGACGGATCTGATTGAAAATGCTTTCCTTCTCATGATATACACGAAACGAATCTTCATCAACCTGCGAACTTAAGATTCTGACTTCAGGAAGTTTCACTTTGATAGAATCTTTTTTTACTTCATATCGAATCTCGCCAAAATCATATCCCGCCTTTACGATCACATTGTAACTATAGATATATTTACTCTGCGTAAACGGAATGTCAATACCGAACAATTTTCTTACATCTTCGGTAACATTTACTTCTGTGCAATTTGCCTCCTGTGTCGCCAACTCCCCGATATCTTCAAACCCAAGTTTGGTCGTCTGGCTTTCATGAGTAATATAGCGTTTCATACCGATCGCTCCCGCGCCTCCCGCAAGCGCGATAATCGCTATAATAATAAGTATCTTTTGAATTTTCCACGGAATCTTAATTTTGAGTTTCCTATTTTGTTTCTTTATTTCTCTTTTAATTTCCTTTTTCAATTCTTCTCTTGTATCTTTTTCCTCTTCACTATATCTTTTGTCCATACATTCTCCCTTCACACACCCGTACTGTCTGCAGCGGATACGATCTTACACATACTGTTTTTTATGCAGATTTCCTGTTCTTTACCGGATATCTGCTCTCCTTGATTATACCAGATTTCTTTCGCCTTTGCTCCGCTATTTTGCAGAATATGACTGCAGCCCCCGTACTTGCCACCGTAGCTAAAATCCCCGCGCCTACGATTGCCGCCGGGTTCGCGCTTCCATACTGACTTCGATATGCGATCACGTTCATCGGGATCAACTGAAGAGAAGAAATATTCATGATCAAAAACGTACACATTTCATTACTTGCGACTCCCTTGCGCCTCACCGGACCGGGCGCTTTTCCTGCCCGCCTTTCCTCTTCCAATGTTTCAAGTTCTTTCATCGCCTTTAATCCTGCCGGAGTTGCCGCCCACCCAAGACCGAGGATATTCGCAATAAAATTTGTTGTAATATGCTCCTGCGCTTTATGTTCTTTCGGCAGATCAGGAAAAAGAAAACGGATCACCGGACGCATTTTTTTTGCCGCACTTCCGATGATCCCTGCCTGTGCCGCAATCTCCATGATCCCACACCAAAACGACATAATCCCTATCATCGTAATACAAAGTGTCACCGCTTCTTTTGAAGAATCGAGCGCGGCATTTGTAATAACTTCCATCCTGCCGTTAAACGCTCCGAATATAATTCCGATCAAAATCATGCCTGCCCATAGATAATTCATACACTTCTCCGCTGTCTATGATTCATTTTTCATTCTTTCTGAATTATATTCTCTTCTCTCTTTCTTTTATTCCGATACTCCGAAAATATTTTTTATCACATCTAATCACAATTTTCCTTTGATCAGTATCGTTCCTCACTCCACTCAAGAATCGTTCCTGTAGACGCATCTATTTCAAACTCATACTCTTTCCCGTCATAAATGATATCGCCTTCGTATTTATATTTTCCGTCATCGTAGTCTGATTGAATGCGAATATCGTTTTCCGATGCCCCCGGAACTCTTTCCAATGCGATCTTCTCTGCTTCCTCTATACTGATCCCCAAAGCTTCCGCATTATTTTGAGAATTTCCGCTTTTTTCTTTATCTGTTGTGCCTGCTGTATCCGCTGTGCCCGCTGTATCTGTTGTGCCTGCTCTGTCTGTTGTATCTACAGTTGAAATCCGCTCTGTATCTGCGCTTAATATTTGACCGTCTCTTCCGCTTATTTCATAATCATACTCTGTTCCTTCTACGTCAAACCGCACTTCATATACTTTCCTGCCATCGTCGATTTCCGAAGACACTCTCAGACGGGTCGTATCTGATTCTCTTACTCCCGCATCAGCCAATGCCGCTTCCAATGCCGCTTCTTTTCCGATATCTTTGCCGCCTTTTAGTCCACACCCTGCAAATACACCTGCTGTCACCATAGTCATCACTGCTACCGTTGCTATTTTTGTAAATTTTTTCATTTCTATTCTCCTTTCTTTATTTCACATCAGCATTTACTTTTACTTTGAAAACATTCGATTCCAAACTTCGGTTTATGCCTTTATTTTCTTTGATGAGATTACTATATCCCAAAAAGATTAAAATAACATTAAAGAACGAAAACAAATTTACATTGTCCTGTCATGACTTCGATTTTCTTAAATGAAAAACAAACTCACTTCCTTCGCCTTCTTTACTGACAACTTCTACACTTCCTCCATGTGCCTCTGCGATCCATTTCACCATAGACAAACCGAGCCCGCAGTGACTTCCTCCTGTTCTGGATTTATCCGCACGATAAAACCGTTCCCATATATGAGGAATATCCCCCTTTGAAATGCCGATGCCATGATCTTTTACTTTTCCGATAATATCCGAATCATTATGCACGGATAAACTCACTTCTATATCCCGTCCTTCCCCGTATCGCAGCGCATTAGACAGAAGATTTATCATCATTCTAATGTACAGCGTCTCATCAACTTCCGCCCATATTTCAGGTTCAATGTGACATATGATCTGACCGGCGTTTCCTTTTGATTCAGCAAGAAACTGTTGTTCACCGACGATCATTTCCGTCAGTTCACTTAAATTAACGTTTTCTTTCTCGATCTGCTGACGCCCCTGATCGGCTCTTGATAAAAACAGAAGCTGCGCGATCAGATCTGACATATTTTCCGCTTTCTGTTCGATCAGTTTCACCTGTGCTTTTTGCTTTGGCTTTAACGCTTCATCTTTTAAAAGCTGACCGCACTGAGCCATCATAACGCTTATCGGCGTTCTTAATTCATGCGAAACGTCCGAAGTGAACTGCTTTTCTCTTTTAAACACGGCTTCCAGCTCATCCAGCATCTCGTTAAACGTCTCCGCAAGGATATAAATCTCATCTCTGTTTTTTTTGTATCTCTTTTCCTTTGTTTCTCTTACTGTATCGATATTGTCAATTCTTCTCGAAAGATCCGCATCCATCCGTATCTTACACACAGTATCCGTAATATCTTTCACAGGCTTAAGCGTTCTTTTTGTGAAGCGATATCCTACGAACGCTGTCGCTGCGGCAAGCAGCGGAAGAAGAATAAACGCGATGCGAAGTATCGTCTGAAAACTCTCCTCCGATTCCGTCACAGATATCACTCCGCGTACATATATCTCCTTACCTTCTCCCGGTCTGAAAAAAAGATCGTATATATACCAGTCTTCTTCTCCTGCCTTATCTTTAATCTCTCTTACTTCTCCATCCAAAAAGTCCGGCTGCCGATCGAATCCCCCGGGAATCTTTCCATATAAAAAATATCCGGTTGAGTCATACATGGAAAGATAGACT
>ERZ791601.1415-NODE-1415-length-11785-cov-11.848082_pt1 | contig 11785 bp, 9 predicted proteins | sample MGYA00509967_ERZ791601 | MGnify/ENA primary metagenome ERZ791601 (study PRJEB30046, sample SAMN00791930) | human gut metagenome | study: EMG produced TPA metagenomics assembly of the A metagenome-wide association study of gut microbiota in type 2...
TTCCGATCTGATCTGGTCGCCGGGAGCAAACACGGCGATATCGTCCCGCACGAGCTGGGCCGCGTCCAGCTCGACGATCTGCCCGTCCCGCACGGCGCGGCATTTCGGCGCGGCCATGATCTTCAGTCCGTCGACCTTTTTCTTCACCCGCAGATCCTGCACGATGCCGATGAACATATTGCAGAACACGGGGCCGAGGAACGTCAAATTCAGCCACTGCCGCACGGCGATCACACAGCCTGCCAGCAGGAAGAACAGGAAGTTAAAGTACGTAAAAACGTTTTTTGCGATGATCTCCCGGACCGACGCGCCGGGAGACTCCACCGGCGCGTTGCCCCAGCCGCCGTCCAGCCGCTCCTGCGCCTGCGCGGCGCTTAAGCCCGTCTCGGCGTCCGCCTCCAAAACGGAGATCTCCCGCCGCTGCAGCCCGTCCGGCTCCTTCGGTTTTCGTTTCAGGAATGACGCTGCCACAAATGCCGTCCTCCTCCAAGTAGTTGCTGATATCATATCACATCTGCGGCAAAATTTATCAACAAACTGTATATTTTCAGAAAATCGTAAGAAATCATGCACCGGACGGGGAAATTCCGATACCGCCCATACTGCTTGCGGAAAAAGATCAGCATTTGATCGTGATTGCTCTTGTAATCAGCAAGTACGCTCGCTTGCCTTACATATGGAGACGTCCGTTTGGATGCGGGAAAGCGCGCGATAGGGAAAGGGCGGTTCTGGCGGAAGGACGTCTGGCGAGGATGGAGAAACAGAACGCTTCTTTCAAATTCATGTTTCTTCACCTCTTGCTTCGCCGTGCGTCGCTGGAGCGGAAAATCCGCAGTGTTATCCGAATAACGTGTTTTACTTGAAACTATTTGCAGATTGGGTATAATGGAAGTACAATCATTCCAAAAGAATACATCCCTTCCTTTAAAAAGGAAGTCGTCCGCCGATATGAACAAGGGACCACTTTGAACGCACGCAGCCAGGAGCTCCACATTGCGCTCAGTACCCGTTGCCATTGGCGCAAAGAATACTGTTCTATCCAAACGGCCAACCACGCCTGCACGGCGAAGGCAATTGTTCCGTTTTCCGTAATAACTGTTGGCATGGGTGCGTGCGCTTGGTATAATGGAATGGATAAAACCGGTAGCCGGGGAGGCAGCTATGGAATACTATGCGAAATCCGAAAATCTGCAGGGGCATCAGGAAACTGTGAAGGAGCATTTACAAAAGGTCGCTGCGCTTGCGCGGGAGTACGGGGAGGCGCTTGGCCTTGCAGATGCAGCAGGACTGGAAGGACTGGTACATGATTTTGGAAAGTATACCAAGGCGTTTCAGGATGTGTGGAAAGGCAAACGAACAGGCGTTGACCATGCGATAGGCGGGGCCTGCTTTCTGGAATGCTGCTATAGGGGGAGACCCGGCAGCCGTCCTGTGATAGAGGCGGTCAATGGACACCATGCCGGTCTTGTGGCCTACGATATGATAAAGGCGGAGCTGCACGCGATTGCAGATGATCGTAAGCAAGCCCACGGAAACGCCGGAAAAACGCCCTCGATTGAAAACGCAGCGCAGCTGAAAGAGGCAAACGCCGCGTTTCAAAAGGATTTTCCTGATTTCAGACTGCCAAAGCTTCCGATACCTCCAGCCGATGAACTGGAATCCATGCTGTATACCAGATTGCTGTTTTCCTGTCTGGTGGATGCAGACTACACGGCCTCTGCAATGAATGACGACAGTACATACCTTGATCGTGCGGAGGACTGCTATTTTGACCCGCAGGCGCTTCTGGAAACACTGTACGCCTATTGCGGCAGCATCCGGCAAGCCTCCACTGCGGACAAAACCCTGAATCAGTACCGGGATCAGGTCTTTGAACAGTGTGGGAAGATGGGTGATAAGCCGGAGGGATTATATACGCTGACGGCGCCTACCGGAACCGGAAAAACGCTGGCGCTGCTGCACTTTGCGCTGCGGCACTGCCTGAAGCATGGGAAAAAGCGGATCATTATTGTCCTCCCGTTTTTGACGTTGGCGGAACAGAATGCAGATACGTATGCTAAAATCATTCCAAACGTGCTGGTCGACCATAGCCAAAGTGATTTACCGGAGGAGGCCCGGGAGCTGGCCGCCAGATGGAGCGCTCCGGTTATCATCACCACGTCTGTCCGTTTTTTTGAAGCTCTGTTTTCAGACCGCCCGACCGTCTGCCGAAAGCTCCACAACATTGCAGGCAGCGTTGTGGTATTTGACGAGGCCCAGAGCCTGCCCGCCAGTCTGACCTCCGCCACGCTCCGCGCAGTGAATGCGCTGTGTAGCCGCTATCACACGACCATGGTATTCTCTACAGCGACGCAGCCGGATTTTGCCGCGCGAAAGGATCTGAATTGGACGCCCTGTGAGATCCTTCCGGAGCACAGAAAATTGTTCGAGGCTCTGAAGCGGGTGAATGTGGAATGGCGGATCGGGAATGAAACGCCCCTCGAAGCCATTGCGGAGGAAATGGCGGGCTGTGCGCGGGTCTGCGCCATCGTCAATCTGCGCCGTCACGCCCGGCAGATCGCTGACGTACTGTCACGGCTTTGCCCCGAAGACACGGTTTTCTTTCTTACCACGGACCTGTGCCCCGCGCACCGGAGCCGGCAGATCGAGCGTATCCGTCAGCGGCTAAGGCAGAAGCTGCCCTGCCGGGTCGTGGCGACCCAGTGCATCGAGGCTGGGGTAGACCTTGACTTTGAAACGCTGTATCGCGCCCTTGCTCCGCTGGATTCCATCATTCAGGCTGCCGGACGCTGCAACCGGAACGGCTGCGGTTCTATGGGGCAAGTGATCGTATTTCGCCCGGAGGACAGCCGTATGCCGTATCCTGACGGCTGGTACAACAATGCTGCGGTCACAGTACAGGAAATGAATCCGCCGTTTTCCATCCATGATCCGGAGAACATCCGGGAATACTACCGGCGGCTGTTTGACGGCACGGTCGATAAACCGGAGCTGACGAAGGCAATCGACGCACGGGCCTTTGCAGAAACGGCGGCGCAATACAAGCTGATCGCCAGTGCCGGTGCGCAGGTCATTGTTCCCTACGCCGCAGAGCGGAAGCTGTATGAACAGATCGCAGAGCAGCTGCGAACGCAGGGCGTCACCGGCGCGCTGCTGAAGCAGGCAGCGCCGATCACCCTGACCTGTTTTGCAAAAAATCTGGCCCTGTATGCCGAGCAGATTCCGTTTGCCCGCCGTGGCAGAGAACAGTCTGCCGAACAGGCCGCAGGCAGCAATGTCTATCTGCTGTGCCCGCAGTATGAGGACCTGTATTCTGAGCAGCTGGGCCTGCATTTTCCGCAGGAAGAGCGATTTGATTCTATATTTTGAAAAAAAAGCACACTGGTTGTCCGGATTATTGGACAGCTGGTGTGCTATTCTATTTTTGGAAAAAACTATTGACATCCATTTCACGGTTTATTATACTATACATGACAGCTTACACTAAGCTGATGAGTAGAAATAGGTATAGTATTATTTGAATGCTCTGCCCGTAATCCGGAGCAGAGCGAACAAATCATGGAGGTGAACATTATTTGAAAGAAATCACAATCGAGGTCTGGGGAGATTTCGCTGCTTTCAATGCTCCATACAGCAAAGTCGAGCGGCTGACCTACCCCTTTCCAACCCCATCAGCCGCCAGAGGGATTTTTTCTGCAATTTATCTAAAAAAACGGGAGTTCCGCTGGCAGATCAACCGCATTGAGGTATTGAACCCCATCCGCTATATCAGCTTCAAGCGCAACGAGGTCAAATGTACCGTCGGTTCGGAGCCGATCTCCACCGAGGAGGAGCGAACGCAGCGGCAGACGACGGCGCTGCAGGACGTCCGCTACCGGATCGCGGCGTCGATCATTCCCCGCCCGGCTTTTGTGGGAAAAGAGCCCCAGCTGTATGAACAGGCGCTGCGGCGCATCCGAACGGGAAAATGTTTCCATCAGCCGGAGCTTGGAATGCGCGAGTTTGTCTGCTATTTTGAGGAGAGCGACGGGACGCGTTCGCCTATCCAGCAGTCGATGGACGCAGGGCTGATGGTCTACGACCTGTTTGCGCCGGATGATGTGGAGGTCACGAAAAAGACGAAGATCAAAATGTCCCTGTTCCACGCGGTCATGGAGAACGGCGTGATTCTGATCCCGCCCTATGACAGTCCGGAGGTTCTGAAGGGGGAAGGCCTATGCTGAAAGCACTATATGACTACGGAGTACGCCGCCAGCTGGCTTTGCCGCCGGGATTCGCGGGGAAAACCATGAAGGCATATATTTCCCTCTCTGAAAGCGATGACCATGTCAGCGTCTATCTGGGTGGAAATGAGCCTGTTCCATGCCCGGATATCGGCAGTCTGGCCAACGGCAAGGATAAGAGCAATGTTCTTGCAGAGAAGCGCTCCGTCGTCATTCCCGAGGAGCCCGGAAGCAAAAGCACATTCTTTTTGGAGGCACTCCGCAGCGCGGCAGAGGAAGAACCGCTGCTGAAGGTCTGCGTCCGTGCACTGGAAACGCCTGAACTTGCGGCGGCCGTTCGCGCAGAGCTGGATCGGGCCAAAATCAAGCCGGGAGATCGGATCTCATTTCGGGTCAACGGGCAGTCTATCCTGCAATCGGAAAAACTTCGTACATGGTGGAAGTCCTACCGAAAGCAGTTTTCCGCGGCGGACGAACACCCATCCGCCCTGTGCCTGATCACCGGCGAACCGACGGTTCCCATGACGACGACCACGCCGATACAGGGCCTGCGAGTCGTCGGAGGGCACGCGAGCGGGGATGCGCTGATTTGCTTTGACAAGACGGCATTCTGCTCCTATAACCAGAAAAAAGCGGCGAACGCACCTGTTTCGGAAGAGGCTTTCAGCGTCGTGAAGGCTGCGCTGGATGATCTTTTGAAGGATGCGCCGATCCTTGCAGGAATGAAATTTGTCCACTGGTTTGACCGCGAGATTCCACAGGAGGATGATCCGCTTTATACTGTGGACTTTGGTTATGATCTGCCGGAGGATGAAACGGACGAGGAAGCAGAACCGGAAGCCGCCGTCAACGAGCTGACAGCGCGAAATCAGGCGAATCAAATTCCGGAAAGCGTCTATTCCGGGCAGCTTGTTCCCGATTTGGACAACGTATCCTACTATATTCTGCTGCTGTCCGGCGCAAACAGCCGCGTTATGATCCGCAGATATGACAGAGGCAGCTATCCGGATCTTCGCCGCAATCTGGGACAATGGTATGCCGATCTGGCACTGACCAATCAGGGCGGTACCGGAAACATCAGGCCTGTGAAGCTGGCCGCTCGTCTGCTTCGTCTTTTAAAATTCCAGAAAACCGACAGCCGACCCTTTGAGCGGCTGTCAAAGGAGCTGGCCGGGATCACCCCGGCGGTCGTGCAGGCGATTTTGTCAGGCGGATGCCTGCCGGATGCCGTCGCGGCAAAGGCGCTGGCCTATATTCGCTCGGAGCTGCTGTCGAACGACGACAGCGACACGCGAAGCACCCTGCCCAACAGTCTGGCCTGCCAATGGCTGAAGGTCTGGCTGCTCCGGAAAAATCGAATCCATCATCAGGAGGGAACAATTTTGGAAGCATACAATCTGCATCTTCGCAATGCCGCATATCACTGCGGCGGATTGATGGCCGTATATGCGGCGATCCAGAGGACGGCCATGCCGGACGTCAATACCGGCATTGTGGAGCGGTACTACGCCTCCGCCATTCAGATGCCCGCGCTGGTCATCGGCCAGCTCAGCAGCCGCTCAAATCACCATCTGGAAAAGATCGAAAACGGATGGCTCGCCGATAAATACCGCGAGAAGCTGCAGGAAATTTCCGTCGCGCTGGGGACGTCCATTCCTGCTACGCTGAATCTGGAACAGCAGTCCTATTTTGCGCTGGGCTACTATCAGATGGGCGCGAAGCTCAATCAGGAGAGAAACAGAAACGTCGCCGCCGCCAGAGAAAAGACCGGCGCGGCAGAAGAATAAGAGGAGGAGTATCTTATGGCAATTCAGAACCGATATGAGTTCATGTATTACGTTGCGTGCACAAATTGTAACCCGAACGGAGACCCGGACATGGGCAATATGCCCCGGCTCGATCCGCAGACCATGCAGGGCTTCATCACCGACGCTGCAACCAAGCGCCGCATTCGAAATTACGTGGAGCTGGCCCATCAGGGCGAGCCCGGCATGAACATCATCATCCAGCAGGCAACCAACATCAACCGCCATATCGCGGAGGCCAAGCGGGCAGCCGGTGTTGAAGACTGCGCAAAGGCAAAGGAAGCCGTTTACGCGGGCAGAAAAAAGGCCTGTGAGCTGTTCTACGATGTACGTACCTTCGGCGCAGTCATGTCCACTGGCCCCAACGCGGGGCAGGTGCGCGGGCCGGTGCAGATCACCTACGGAAAAAGTCTGGACGCCGTTCTTCCGCTGGACATTTCCATCACCCGTATGGCGGTTGCCGACAAGGTAAAGGATGGCGCTACAGTAGAGGATTACGCGGCATGGGAGCAGGAGCAGCCGGAGGACAAGCTTCGCACAATGGGCCGCAAGCAGATCATCCCCTTCGGCCTGTACGAGGTTCGCGGCTTCGTCAGCGCCAACCTGGCTGAAGAGACCGGGTTTGATGACGAAGATTTGAATGTCCTGTTTGAAGCCATTCTGAATATGTACGAGCATGACCACTCCGCCAGCAAGGGCGAAATGGCCGTCGTTTCTCCGCTGATTATTTTCAGGCACGTTGGCACGGATACCGACGCGGCACAGAGAATCCGTCAGGCCAAACTGGGCTGCGCCCCGGCCCACAAGCTCTTTGATCTGGTCAAGGTCACGAAAAAAGCTTCCGTTTCCTATCCCAGAAGCTATCGGGATTATGACGCGCTTGTCTCTCTGGACAGGGTTCCCAAGGGCGTGCAGATCGGGTTCAAGCCAAGCGCCTTTGAGCCGGTAGTCTGGGACGCGCTTCCCGCAGACGAAGACTGGTTCTGCCATGGATGAGTGGGAGCCGATTCCTCTTTCCCGACTGTCTCACGCAGGGTTCTGCCTGCGTCGGGCTGCACTGCTGACCAATGAGCAGGTCTGGGCGGAAAGTGCGGATACCGCAAAAGGACGTTCTGAGCATGAGCGGGTCCATATGCAGCGGATAGAACGCCGGGGCGATTCAGCAAAGCTGTATGAGTTCCCTGTATTCTCCAAAGCTATGGGAGTTTCCGGGAAATGCGACTGCATAGAAGCGGAAGCATCCGCCCAGGGCTGCATGATCCCTGCGCTGGATTTCCCGGTCAGGCTGTATCCGGTTGAGTACAAGCACGGAAAACTCCGCGCAGAACAGGAATATGAGGTTCAGCTGTGCGCGCAGGCCATGTGTCTGGAAGAAATGTTCCAGACACAGATCCCGGAGGGCGCCATCTACTACATCACGTCGCACCGCCGCTATCCGGTCTCTTTTACAGCGGAGCTCCGCAGCCTTGTAAAGGAAACAATCGAAAGGATCGAGGCGTTTCGCCGAAGCTTTTCGATCCCGCCGGCGGAATACGGGGCGAAATGCAAGGCGTGCTCCCTGCGGGAGCACTGCCTTCCCAGCGTGCAGCGATCCGCGTCCGGCTACTGTATGCAGCTGCGCAAAGAGGCCATGCACGAGGAGGATGTCCCATGAAAAAGCTGCTGGAGACGCTCTATATTACAACGCCTGAAAGCTATCTGTTTGAGCGGAACGGGAATATCTGCATCTCCATCGGAGGTGCAGAAAAGGCCGCTGTTCCAATCACACAGGTGAACTCCATCGTTCTGTTCGGAAAGAACACACTCTCAACTGCGTTGCTCTCATTTTGCTCCAAAAACGACGTGACGATTACATTTCTCAGCGAGAACGGCTTTTTTCTGGGGCGACTATGCGGCCCGGTCAGCGGAAATGTGCTGTTAAGAAAGCGCCAGTATGAAACACTGGCAGATACAGCCTTTGCAAACCGGTTTGTCAAGGATCTGCTGTTCTGTAAGCTGCGAAACAGCAGATCTGTGTTGGTGCGGTATGCCCGTACTGCCTCTGATGAAGCAGAAAAGAGCGGCGTTGCTGCGGCGGCAGCTGATTTGACCGCAATCGCAAATCGTCTGGATGACTGTACGGACATTGATTCCATGCGCGGAATCGAGGGCGCAGCTGCGTCTGTCTACTTCTCTCGCTTTGACGATCTGCTCTCCAGTCCGAAGGGATACCGCTTTGAGACGAGAAGTCGGCGTCCGCCGCTGAACGAAGTCAATGCGGTGCTGTCTTTTGTCTATACGCTGTTGGCACATGACGTTCGATCTTCGATGGAAGCTGTGGGGCTGGACCCTGCCGCCGGGTATTTGCACACCCTTCGCCCGGGGCGGCTATCCTTTGCGCTGGACATCATGGAGGAGCTGCGTGCGCCCCTGTGCGACCGGCTGGTCATTTCCATGTTCAACAGGGATCAGTTTCAGACGCAGGATTTTACGACAGACTTTGAAGCGGTATACCTCAGCGAGAAAGGGCGGCGAAAGGTTCTTGAACAGTGGCGGGCCAGAAAGCGCGAGTCCATTCAGCACCCGTTTTTGAAGGAGAAAGTTCCCATTGGGATGATCCCATACGTACAGTCTATGCTGTTTGCCCGTGTGCTGCGCGGGGATCTGGATCGATACCCGCCGTTTGTGTGGAGGTCATGACATATGATGCTGGTCGTAACCTATGATGTGGACACATCGGATTCTGCCGGGCAAAAGCGCTTGCGGAAAGTAGCAAAGATCTGTGAACGACACGGGATGCGTGTTCAAAACTCCGTGTTTGAGGTGCTCGTGGACGCTGCACAGCTGGTCGTGCTGAAACAGGAACTGGGAAAAGCTATCGATATGGAGCAGGATTCTGTCCGCTTTTATCGACTCGGCAATTCATACGAGAACCGGAACGAAAGCATGGGACGCAAGCCCCTCGTGGAAGCAGGAAGTGCCTTGATCTTTTAACGCCAACCCCTGCCGTACACATTTTTGCGGCAGGTTGGCGCATGAAATCCATGCAAGATATACAGCTTTTGGATCTCTTCTTGGAAAACCAAAGGAAGCCAGACATAAAACTGTATCATCTTTCGGCAATTTGCCGCAAAACCTCATGACGGACTTGTGGAAAATTGCTGTCGCCCCTCCCGCAGGGGCGTGAGTAGAAATGTGACAACCACCTCCTGAATTTACCTAAAAGGGCGTCGCCCCTCCCGCAGGGGCGTGAGTAGAAATCAGTAAATGATTGACGCCTCATCAACTGTATTCGCAGTCGCCCCTCCCGCAGGGGCGTGAGTAGAAATACATAGGCGCGGGAATAAAAAAATAGGCTGGGGACGTCGCCCCTCCCGCAGGGGCGTGAGTAGAAATGTAAATCCTGAGGTTGGATATGTGCCAGCCGTATGTCGCCCCTCCCGCAGGGGCGTGAGTAGAAATACAATACAAAACGTGACAACAAAATGTCGCAACAACGGTCGCCCCTCCCGCAGGGGCGTGAGTAGAAATAAAAGCATTTGCTTTTTCGGATTCAGGCCGACCGCCGTCGCCCCTCCCGCAGGGGCGTGAGTAGAAATATGTAGCAAAAAATAGGGGAGTCCCCTCGCATTGGTCGCCCCTCCCGCAGGGGCGTGAGTAGAAATACGGCACCAACATGGCGATGGCAAACGGCTTTGGTCGCCCCTCCCGCAGGGGCGTGAGTAGAAATACGACGAGCTCGCTGCTTCCGTTATTGGAAATGGTCGCCCCTCCCGCAGGGGCGTGAGTAGAAATCGAGCTGATCGACGTATCCGTCGACACCCTGCAAGTCGCCCCTCCCGCAGGGGCGTGAGTAGAAATGCTCCATTCTGACGGCGTGCCGTCTGTGTTGTAGTCGCCCCTCCCGCAGGGGCGTGAGTAGAAATCATCCTTTCAGTGTTCATTTCCCAATGTGTAAAATGTCGCCCCTCCCGCAGGGGCGTGAGTAGAAATTATCCGATCACGGTTCCGTTGACCAGCAGTTTTCCGTCGCCCCTCCCGCAGGGGCGTGAGTAGAAATAACCTCGGCGACGTGGTGAACGGCCTGACGTCCAAGCTCGTCGCCCCTCCCGCAGGGGCGTGAGTAGAAATGCTCCATTCTGACGGCGTGCCGTCTGTGTTGTAGTCGCCCCTCCCGCAGGGGCGTGAGTAGAAATCATCCTTTCAGTGTTCATTTCCCAATGTGTAAAATGTCGCCCCTCCCGCAGGGGCGTGAGTAGAAATTATCCGATCACGGTTCCGTTGACCAGCAGTTTTCCGTCGCCCCTCCCGCAGGGGCGTGAGTAGAAATAACCTCGGCGACGTGGTGAACGGCCTGACGTCCAAGCTCGTCGCCCCTCCCGCAGGGGCGTGAGTAGAAATCTGCGCTCCTCGACGGGGTAGGCAAGGCCCGCCAGATGGACGTCGCCCCTCCCGCAGGGGCGTGAGTAGAAATAGGTACTTGCTGCCGGTCAGCAGCTCAAAGTCTCCCGTCGCCCCTCCCGCAGGGGCGTGAGTAGAAATATGGAGGGCGCTACAAATGCTGAATAAAATCGTCCGTCGCCCCTCCCGCAGGGGCGTGAGTAGAAATGCGTCCCACTGCTCAAACAGGATCTCCCAATAGGTCGCCCCTCCCGCAGGGGCGTGAGTAGAAATCATCGGCACGAGCCGGAACCATGCAAACTGGGGGCTGTCGCCCCTCCCGCAGGGGCGTGAGTAGAAATTGGACGTTGTGGATCATCATCATGCCGGTCGGCGTCGTCGCCCCTCCCGCAGGGGCGTGAGCAGAAATGGTGTACTCGCGGAGAAATTTCACATCCTGACCAGCACTGGAGCGCTGAATCTCCAGTTATTTGACTGCAAATACGAGGATGTCCGAAAGGCAGCCGTCTTGCAGACGCTTGAGGCAATCTTCTCGAAGCATTGACACGGAAAACGAAGAAAGGAAAAAAGATGACCAGACAATATCAGATTCAAAAAATCACCGGGAAACCGGACTGGAATAAGATCGAAAAAGCGCCGATCGACCAAAAACTGTGGCTACCCTGTGAGCAGATCAGCGCCTACGCGCAGCTTGCGTACGATGACAGCAGACTGTATGTGCATCTTCACGCGGAAGAACCAATGATCCGCGCCGAAAATACCGGCGTTCTCGATCAGCCGTGTCAGGACAGCTGCCTGGAGTTTTTCTTCAGCGCCGCAGAGCAGGATGCGCGATATATCAACATTGAGCTGAACCCCAGCCTGTGCATCTATTTCGGATTTGGGACCGGAAGAGAGGATCTGATGCGGATCCTGCTTCCGGACGGCGCAAAGACCTTGCATGCAGCCAGCGAAAGAACGCCCAGTGGCTGGGATGTGACGTACGAGCTTCCTTTTCAGCTGCTGCGGCTGTTCTTCCCGGATTTTGCTCCGTCCGGAACAATCCGGGGCAATTTCTACAAATGCGGCGATCTGACCGTGCAGGAGCATTATCTTGCGTGGAACCGCGTGGACGCGGAACGGCCCGATTTCCATCTTCCGAAGTACTTTGGAGCGTTGATTTTTTCTGAATAAGCAAGCAGTCCGGCTCTGAATTCCGAGTCGGGCTGTTAAAGATGGCGGCATCTTATTGTATCAATGGGATGCCGCCATTTTGCTATCATACAATACACCTCCATTCTCAGCGCCCTTTTTGAGCACAAAAAAGGCGCTGGTCATTGGTCCGTGAAAACCAACAATCCAGCGCCCATAACTTTGTGAAAGATTTTTCTTCGATTT
>ERZ791601.1453-NODE-1453-length-11477-cov-2.074418_pt1 | contig 11477 bp, 12 predicted proteins | sample MGYA00509967_ERZ791601 | MGnify/ENA primary metagenome ERZ791601 (study PRJEB30046, sample SAMN00791930) | human gut metagenome | study: EMG produced TPA metagenomics assembly of the A metagenome-wide association study of gut microbiota in type 2...
CGAGGAAGAGGGGGCGGGGTTATACCCGTATTTCCCAACCTTTTTCGTATTCTCTGCCCCAAAGCTTGTTAGCTTCCAGATCGTTCAGAATACGTCCGCTTCCCGGATCAATATCTAAAGAATGACCTACGCGCTGTGCGATATTGCCTAACTGTACTAACTGAGTACTGATGCAGGCATCTACAATGCCGGAATTCAGCTTACCGCCTTTGCGGATGGCGTCAAACCAGTTTTCGAAGTGATAAGCATCCAGCTTTTCCGATGGATTTAGCAAATTACCAGTTTCAAACTTCAAGTTACTTTTTACATCTTTGATTACTTTCCCTTGTAAGTCTGTTATTTTGTACTCATTGCCTCCACTGATGAAAAGGGTGCCTGTTTCTCCGTAGAAAGCGGTACCTACTCCGTATCCGTCTACCGGTGTGCTGTTGCAACTACGTCCTTCCCAAGAGCAGGATGCTTCGTCGCCGAACTGGAAAGTAATGAGTTGTGTATCCGGAGTTTGCCAGTCGTCCTGAAAACGATACCGACCTTTGTCGGATAATCAACGCCCAGCCCCCAACGGAGGATATCAACGAAATGAGTTCCGTTATTCAATGCTTCACCGGTACCCCAGTTCCAGAACCAGTGCCAGTTATAATGAATATAATTGTCTTTAAAATTGGGTACCCGTGGTGCAGGACCTTGCCATAAATCCCAGTCCAGATAGTCGGGTACAGGAACCACTTTTCCTGTGCCGATAGAAGGACGGTTGTTGACATACCAAGACTTGGCATATCTTACTTTCCCGATTGCCCCAGACTTAATCTCTTCTATTGCTTTGATAACATTCGGCCACGAACGACGCTGGTTGCCGACTTGGACAATCCGGTTATATTTAAGCGTCGCCCTGACTAACATTTCATTCTCTGCCGGATTGTGGCTGGTCGGTTTCTCCAGATAAACATGCTTTCCTGCTTGCATAGCCATAATGGCTGCTTTGGCATGCCAGTGGTCAGGCGTGGCAATGACTACCGCCTCAAAATCGTCCGATTCCAGCATTTTGCGGATATCTTTTTCTCCTTTGGGAGTGCGTCCGCTTATTTTATGAATATCTGCCTGACATCTTTCAAGTGCTCTTGAATCAACATCACAAAGGTAAGTAACTTCACAACCTTTCATCTTGGCAAATCCTTGTGCCAAGGCATTACCTCTGGAGTTTACACCAATGACTCCGATTCGTATTTTTTCGTTCGCACCCAGGATTTCCTGATAACTATTTGAACCGAAGCCGGGAATAATGCTTCCCAAGGAAAGGGCGGCCGTGCCTGCAACTGTTTTTTTGATAAAATCTCTTCTTGTTGTCATAGTGTTTATTTTTCCTCAAAGTTAAGCTGTTATTAACTGATATCAGACTTCTTTTCCGTCAATCAATCTTCAAAAAACGTAAAGCTGTTACTTCTTTTTTCGAAGGAGATGGCGTAACCCGATAATGAGTATACGCGGAATCCATAGTATGAAATAGATGAAAAAACTGATAACGAGCACATACCCCAGTTGAGTGAATATTTCAATCCACGGACGTGTATAGACAAGGATTGCAATAATATTGATTGCAAAAGAGAGAAGAAAGCATATCAGATAAATGTTTCTTTCCCTTTTAATTTTTTGGGAGGTGATGATGATATCTTTCATAATTTAAAATTTCATATATGGTATTTTATATTCGTCGGGGAAAAGGATATGTCGCTCTTCCTCCATTGCTTGATTGCCAAGCAGGCAAAGTACGGTGGAGCAATAGGCTTCTTCTACCACATTTTGTGCTTTTTCTCCAGTGATACATGATTGGCAGAAAGAAGAGAGAATGATATCGGAACCATCTTTGTCGGCTCCGATCATGCTCAGCCCGTTGTTGACGTTAATGTCTCCTTCAATAACAAAATGTGGCGTGTATTCCATTTTTGTTTCCGGTCTCCAACTGGGTCCGGCTGTCGGGATAGCAGCGAATACTTTATCCTTAACCTGTCCGATAAGTTGCCGGATGCCCGATGTTGAATGGTCCTCTTCCAGATAATAGATACCTTTTGCCATTTCCATAGTACCTTTGTGCCCGAGGATCTGGTCTTCCATACCGTTGAATTTATTGGAAATCAACGATTCGTAGGCAATCTTGGTTCCGTCGGAGTATCGGTAAGTCACATTTACGCTATCGTATACTTCGCGACCGTCTTTCCAGTAGACAATGTCACCCATACCGATGATGCTTACCGGCATTCTTTTAGCTGCCCAGTTGCATACTTCCAGTTGGTGACAGGCCAGTTCGGTCATTAATCCGCCTGAGCTTTCTTTGTACAATCGCCAGTTGATTTTATGTTCCAGTTCCGGTGAGGGGACGGGACGGCGCCAGTCTGCATTTCTGAACCAATGGCAGCGCATTCCTACCACATCTCCGATGAGTCCGGAATGAATCATTTGCATTCCTTTGATATACTTCTCGTCATACATGCGCTGCATACAGAAGTAGAGAACCTGGTTGGTCGTTTGATAGGCATCATATATAGCTTTGCATTCGTCTAAAGTCCGTGCCATGGCTTTTTCACAGAATACGTGTTTGCCGGCTGCCAGGGCATCCAGTACAATGGGAGCATGCCAGTTCAACGGAGTAGAGATAATTACGCCGTCAATATCTGCCGATTCCAAAAGCTTCCGGTAGTCAGTGTATGCTTTGGCACCCGGACATAACTCTACTGCTTGTTGGAGGTTAGGAGCATAATTGTCACAAACGGCAACAATCCGGGCATGGGGAATCTCTTTTAGATTGTGGATATGATACTGTCCCCTGGAACCAGTACCGATTAAAGCGATCCGGGCTTTCTCGTTGCGGATTTCTTTAAGCTTTTCGGGTGTGCAGGAAGACAGCCAGGGTGTGCTTGCCAGCAGTGCAGTTCCTCCTGCGATATATCCCAGACTTTTGATGAATTGTCTGAGATTCAAATCGACTCCTTTTTCTATTTTGTTTCTCATATTTTATAGAGTATATATAGTTCCTTTTATATGTTTGAAGTTCTCGTTGATCTGTTCCCGTTGCTGGTCGTCGGCAATCATCCAGACTGTACTGAGTATTTCTGCATCCAGCGGATTGTCTGATAAGATACTCGTAACTTTTTTTTGTTCGTTGTAGATTCCTGTAAGCGGATTTATAATATGTCCGGTGTACTGTTCCGTATTCCCGGAAGTGGACAACGTATTGTCAGTAAGGCAGAATTCGTCAAGAGTTTGTTGAGTGTAAGGATTCTGCAAACTGACTTTCCAGCAGTCTCCATAAGGATGGTGTCCTATTCCCATAATCGAACTGTTGCCAAAATCGACGAAAGCATTCTCTATATTTCCCCGCAAGAGGATTTCTTGAATCTTTTTTAAGGCGTATCCCTTCGCGAAACCTCCAAAATCAAGTGTTACGGAAAAGTTGCTAAAAGAGATATGGTGATTGCCGTGAATTTGTATTTGTGAGAAATCGTTTAATGTGATGTCGAAAAGATGAAGAGTCTTTTCATAATAATATTGGCATGACCGTAGGATATCTTCCAATTCCGCACTGACAGAAACTGAATCTTGTTGTGTATGGCTGTTTAGCTTTGATACTTCACTTGTGGCATCAAATCGATTCAACATCTTATCCAACCTTTCTAACTCGTCGGTAATATGTGCCCAAAGCATGTTTAGTAGGGGAAGGTTGGAGTGAATCATCAGGATATCAAGACGTGTCCCCATAACATGAGGAATGAATCCATGAAACATGGATTCATCTGCATAATATTTTATTTCACTTCTTAACACGTGTCTGCGGCCTTTCTTATTTCTCTTTCTTTGCCAGCTCTACAGCTGTAGTGGTAATATAATATTTAGATATTGTATTCTCGTTTTCCCATTCCGGCATATTTTTATCATGCAAATAGCCAAGGAATGCTTCTGCTACTTTACTGAAGTGAGCTTCATGTCCCAGCCTGTCCGCCTGTGGTATATCAATCAGATAAAGTCCTTCATTCATTTTTTTGACGGATAGGAACGGATAGGTCGCCTGCAGTTGTTTGATGCCCTTTTGCAACTGGCTCTCAAATTCGGAGTGATCAGACTCTGCAGCTCTTTGGATGTAGAGTTGTTTCACAAAACCGCTTTCTTTGTCCTGAATTGTTTTCAATGTAGCCTTACTTCCTTTCTTAAGGGAGGTAAAAGTGTCGCCACCATCACTTGGAGGAGTGTAATTCCAGATAACCTTCATACCTATATGAATCCCCTTTACTGTGTAATTTAGGCTACCATTCGCTAAAACTTCCAGCACATTATTATTGATATATTTGTTCAAGAAGGCGGGGAAGGTGTCAGCCTGCGTCGATTGCGAAAATTCAGGTAATGTAATGCGGGTAGGCCAATGTCTGGCTTTCAATACTTCTACATCCGACTGATAACGGATGGTTTCGTTGGGGAAACATTGCCAGTTGACCAGATCGATAAGATGAGTGGTTACATCTGCAATACCTTCTCCTTGTTGCTCTGTGTCATAATACCATACCGGACGAATCAGTGGCTTGCCTGATACATTCTTAAAGAAATGATGAACACTTTCCATAGAAACTGACGGATCATTCAAAGACCCTTTTTGCAATTCACCAAAAAGATCCGGATTGTTCAGTAATGATTTTTCGATGATATTCAGGATGTCATATCGTTCAGTCATCAAGTCGTAAAGGAGTAATTTCCTTTCCTTTGCCAATTGATATGCTTGAATCAGTAAGTCGAAATCCTTCTTGTTAATGGCCAAAGGCTTGTCGGAAAGCACATTGTATCCTGCTTTGATAGCTTCCAGAATATAGTTTGTTTTTTTCTGGTTGTTTCCGGCAAGCACGACTACATCTCCTTGACGGTCGGAAAGCATCCTGGAAAGATAATCGCCCCCAATATATATTTCTTCTTTCCAGGATGTGGGATTCTCCGCCCGTTGATTATAGCTATTTATGTCGTTCAGATATTGTTTGACTTCCGCTCCTTCGGGAGCATATACCCGAATTGTGTCGTTCACTGAGGCCAGCGGATTCTTTTGCAACAGACTGGCATGAAAATGTCCTGGGTCGAGGACCACTATTTTTACGTTCGGATTCATATTTTTGTCATGACTGTTGTTTGCCTGCTTTTTGGAAAAGGAGCAGGAAGCAACTATTAATGAGATGGTCAGGATCCCGATGTGTCTGTATGTGTACCTCATGTGCTATTTTTATTTGTAGGTTTTAATTAGCTTCTGTGCATCTTTCAGCCCTTTTCGGTATGCCTCCTCCATGGTAACGATTTTGCCGTTCTGCTCTTTGCTCATATTGGAAGCTTTCATAAAAGTGAATATCTCAATTGTTTCTTCTTTCGAAATCGGAGCTACTCCGGTCTTGAAAAAAGTGAGTATTTGATCGAGCAAAACTTTGTAACCTTCATATCCTCCTGCTGCTATTGCACCTTTGGGGGTATAAGCTGTACCGCCATAAATGGCCGGACCTTCTTTGATTCCCCTGAAAGTACCTATCCGCCCGTCTTTCCAACGGCCTACCACTACATCAGCATCTTGGGAAGACATACGGTTGACTGACTCGCAACCGGTTCCCATAAGAGTATAAAGCGTTTCTACTCCGTGAATGCCATAAAAACCGAAATCGGGGTGAGTCGGTTCTACCTTGTGAGGAGAATAACAGTCAGCTCCCAGAATTTTGCCGAACTCTCCGTTTCTCAGCTTTTGATTCTGTGGAGAATATCTGAGTGCAGAAGAAGAAAAGATAGGCACATTGTATTTCTCCGCCATTTCGTAAATGGCAATAGCTTGTCCCAATGTCGCTCCAATAGGCTTGTCGATATAGCATATTTTTCCGGATTTGAATACTTCCATTGCTTGTTCGAGGTGGATTCTACCGTCGTTTGTTTCAAGCATGACGCAATCTACCTTGTCAAGCAATTCCGCTATGGAAGATGTAATCTCCACACCGTGTTTCTTGACCTCTTCTATATATCCGGGAATTCGTTCGTAACTGGACTGGATAGTCTTTGAACCATAAGGGTAAGCTGCTACGACTTCGAACTCTTTGACAAACTTATCGTCAGAGTCTCCGTTCAGTAGCTCGGTGAAAGCTGTAGAATGGGAAGTATCGAGCCCGATAATTCCTATTTTAATTACATCCTGCGCATATAGTCTGAAGCTGACAGACAAGAAAGCAAGGAGGATAAATAAGATATTTTTCATATGTATTTATAAGTTTATTCGTTCTGCACTTTCAGGATCCAAATATAAACAAGAATTTTCTTTTTTGCGTAATATACTGGCCGGACATTTTTCGGAAATTTCTCCATAAAGAGTGTTGTATACTGCATTGGCTTTATTTTTAAAAGGCACAATGCAGAACATCCAGTCCGCTTTTAATAAGGCTGGAATGGTAAGAGTCAGTGCTTTAGCAGGAACAAGGTCGAATGCTTCAAAGCATTTTTCATTCACTTGTTGCTGGCGACATATCGGGTCGAGTTCTACTACTTTAACTAAATGGGAGTCGTTGAAATTGCTACATCCGGATCATTGAATGCAATATGACCGTTTTCTCCAATTCCCAGACAGACAATATCGACAGGATGACGAAGCAGCAATTCGGAATAACGTTTGCATTCTTCTTCAAGGTTTTCTGCTTGTCCGTTCAGATAGTTTACAGTCTTGAACGGGACTTTGTCGAAGATGCGCTGACGGAGAAAATTTCCGAAACTTTGTGGGGCTTCCGGATGAATGCCGATGTATTCATCCATGTGGAAAGCGTTGATTCTGCTCCAGTCAATCTGTTTACTGTGAATAAGATGACTTAAGAATTCATTTTGTGAAGGAGCTGCGGCAAAAATCATATTGATTTCAGCTTTCTCTTTGAGAAGTTCGCATATTTTGTTAGTAACTTCTGTCGCAGCACATTTCCCCATCTGTTGGATAGAAGGGAACATTTTGACTGTTAATAGATCTTGTTGAAACAGGTATGTTTCATTGATTGTAGATAACATGGCCTTTTGATATAGTTGTTGTTACGTTAATTTGATTGTCGAAGATGACGATGTCGGCATCTTTACCTTCCTCCAAAGAACCCTTTGGGGAATCCACATGCAGAATGCGGGCGGGGGTAAGGGTTATCATTCGGATAGCATCGATTAGGGGTATGCCGGCTATATTTATCATGGTTCTTACCAAACGATCGGCGGTAGCTACGCTTCCGGCAAATGCCGAACGGTCGGGAAGCTTGGCTACTCCGTCTTCAATAATAACTTTCTGACCGTTGGTCAGGCTGCCTAATATGGATTCACCGTCCGGCATTCCCGCACCTCGCATGGCATCTGTGCAAAGTGCTGTTTTATCGGCCCCCTTGAACTTATATACGAATTGTAGTAAAGGTTTGGGCAGATGAATGCCGTCCGCAATGATTTCTACTGTCATACCATCAATCAGATAAGCTGCCTCTACCACACCTGCATAGCGATAGGCATTTCTACGGGTGATGGTTGACATCGCTGAATATAAATGAGTGATATGAGTATACCCTGCTTCGTATGCTTTTACCACTTCTTCATAAATGGCATCGGTATGTGCGATGGATGGGAGAATGTGACAGCTATTGAGCTTTTCCCCCAGTTCAATTGCTCCTGCCAGTTCCGGAGCAATACTCCATCGTACAATATCTTGTGAAGCTTCCAGTATTGTGTTATATTCGTCCGGATGAGGCGTTTTCAAATGATTGGGGTCTTGGGCTCCACACTGCTTAGGCGAGAAGTAGGGCCCTTCCAGATGCAGCCCGATAAATTGGGCACCTTTTTTATTAAGACTTTTGGCTTTTTGATAAACGGCAAAGGTCGTCATTAGCTCTTCGTTTGTGCTGGTCAGTGTTGTAGGTACCATGGCTGTTGTTCCATATCTGGCATGAGTTTCGGCTACTCCCAGAAAGGCCTCTACGGTTCCATCCATAAAGTCATGACCTCCGCCACCGTGAACATGTATATCGATAAATCCTGGGGAGACATATTGTTGGTTGGCATCTATGATCCGGTCGTCAGCTTGAGGAATATATGCTTCGGATGATACAATCTGTTCTATCTTACCATTCCGGCAAACCATTATTTTATTGGTTTCGATGCCGGTAGGGAGTATTAGTTCCCCATTGATAATAATCAGTCTTTCCATTTTTTTAATTTTTAATGTCTTACGTTCAGTTTTATCTCCAGGAGTTGATTTTATGCCCTTTGATGGCAAAGAATACCAGATAGATAAAGCAAGGAATAAGTACCCAGTAACCGATACGCAAACTGTACTGGTCGGCAAAGTGACCATATACCAAAGGTAAGATGGCATTGCCGCATAATCCCATAATCAGCAGAGAGGAACCGGTTTTGGTGAATTTGCCTAACCCATGAATGGAAAGAGGCCATATTCCTGCATAGATCAGAGCGTTGGGAAAACCTAAAGCATTCAGAAAGAAGATGGAAGCATTGGCTTGATGACCGAATAATGTCATATCGAAGTCTGCCCATACCACTCCGAATGAGAGAGCCAAACCTAGTAATGTACACCCTATCAGTGCATTTTTCTGGGAAATGTATTTAGGGATAAGGATGATACCAAGTATATATCCTATCATTGTGCATCCCAGTGTGTAAGAAGGGAATACTTTTGCTTCCAGTAAATCCATCCCCATAGAGTTGGCGTAATTGATTATAGTGTCAATGGCTATAACCTGTGTACCTACATGAAAGAAAATGGCCAATGCACCTAATATGAGGTATGGAAAGTCGAGAATGCTTTTTTTGTCAGTATGTTTATTGTCCTGTTCATCAGTGGCATTCTGCTCGTCAGTATTTATTTCCGGTAATACGGAGTAGCGGATACCGATACCTGTCAGCAGTAAGATGATGCCCAGAATAATGTATGGGATAATGACACGTTGTATCAATTCATTGAGCATGGCGTTCTTTGCTGCTTCGTCCAGTGCACCGGATTCAATTAATGCAAAGAGTTCACTGTCGTTTGCTTTCAGAATAAGGGCAGCGAATATGAGCGGGGAGATAATTCCTGCCACTTTATTGCAGATTCCCATGATGCTGATACGTCGTGCTGCACTATCTATCGGGCCGATAATGGTGACATAAGGATTGGCGGCTGTCTCCAGAAAACACATTCCGGTAGCGATAATGAAGAAGATGCAGAGATAAGCCCAATATTCTTTCAGCATGGCAGCAGGAAAGAACAGCAATCCGCCGACAGCTGCCAGCAACAGCCCGAAGATGATTCCCGCCTTATAGCTATAACGCTTCATGAACATAGCTATCGGGATAGGGAAAATAAAGTAAGCCAGCCAATAAGCGGTCTCCGTAAAAGAGGCCTCGAAGGTGTTCAGTTCACAGGTTTTCATCAACTGCCGGATCATTGTGGGAAGCAGATTGCTGCTGATCGCCCACAAGAAGAAAAGGCTGAAAACCAGTGCGAGAGGAATGGTATATGTATTCTTTTTCATGTGTACAGTGATTGTTTAGCGGTATAGTGGCTGTTTCCTTTCTATTCCGACATATTTTTAATGTATGGGAGTTCCGGAAGTTCTGCAAACCCGTAGAATTTCCGCGCATTCCCGCCCAGGAATAACGTTTTCTCCGCTTCCGACAATTCCGGGGATTTCACCACAAAGTCATAAGACATCTTATAAGTAATGGCTGTTATCGTGCGCGGATAATCCGAGCCCCACATCAGTTTCTCCATGCCAACCAGTTCTGCGGCTTCACGAATAGCCTTTATGGCACCTTTAAACGGATAAAACTCGTCATTGAACAGCCATGTGATACCACCGGACTCAATCATCACATTCGGATGACGTGCCAACTTAATCTGCTCCTTCCAATCCGGAAGAGTAACCATCCCGAAATGGCCGACGGCAATCTTCAATCGAGGACATTCCTGAATAATCTCTTCCATCTCCGGAACCTGTATCGCCCCCTCTGCCAAGTCGACTGACAAGATCACTCCCCGCTCTTCCATCCACCGGAACATCTGCATCATTTCAGGACAGTTCAACATTACCCGTCCCTCTTTCAGAAGTAAGCGCTGGGCAGGAATCTTAATCGCTTTAAATCCCTTCCCGATCAGTTCTTTCGCCTGTCCCAGATAGCCCGGCTTGCGAAACTCACACATTCCGCAAACAAAGAAACGGTCCGGATAGCGTGAAACAACCTCCATCAGATAATCGTTCTGAATGCCGTCTATAAATTCTTGTGTAATAACCGCAGCCGAGACTTGGGCATAATCCATATTGGACAGAAAAACTTCCGCACTATTCACCCCGTCAATCATAAAAGGAGGAACCATCTGCCGAATCTCCCCCATAAACAGGGAGCGTCCGTTCTCTAAAGTACGGATAGGAAAACCATCGACCACCGTATCTTGGCGAAGCCACAGATGGGCATGCGCATCAATAATCGTATAATCCATAGAATCGACCGTTTTTTTAAGAGTTTGCCCAACTTACACGCTGCTGTTCTCCGATAATTTCCCGCACTTCACGCACGAGTTCCCAATCGACCGGTTCTTCAATAAAGCCGATATTTTTCTTCACATTCTCCGGATTAGTGGTGCTGAACAGGGTAGTCGCAATCTTTGGATTACTCACCGAGAATTGCATAGCGAGCTTTTCTATCGGATAATTCTTTGCTTTACAATGCTCCATCGCTTTGCGACAGGCATCTACCAATGGCTTGGGAGCCGGATGCCAGACCGGAACACCACGTTCGCTCAGCAAGCCCATCGAGAGAGGAGAAGCATTGATGACACCGATTTCTTTCGATTCGAAATAGTCAAGGAAGTCAGCCAATTTATCATCACACAGGCAATAGTGACAGAAGCTAAGAACAGATTCAATGGTACCGCTTGGCGAACGGTCTATCACCCATTTCAAGTTTTCGAGCTGCAAATCAGTGATTCCAACATGTCCTACCACTCCTTTCTCACGCAGTTCGACCAAAGCAGGCAATGTCTCATTAACCACCTGATTCAGGTCGGCAAACTCAATATCATGCACATTGATCAAATCGATGAAGTCAATATTCAGACGTTCCATACTTTCATATACACTCTCCGTCGCACGCTTTGCCGAGTAGTCCCATGTATTGACTCCGTCTTTGCCATAGCGTCCGACTTTCGTAGAAAGATAATAACGGTCGCGAGGAATATCCTTCAGCGCTTTGCCTAGAACAGTCTCTGCCTTATAATGTCCGTAATAAGGGGAAACATCGATAAAGTTCATTCCGGCTTCGATGGCTGTAAACACAGCCTGAATGCCTTCTTTTTCTTTTAAATCATGGAAAACTCCTCCCAGAGAGGAAGCTCCGAAGCTGAGAGACGATACTTTCATCCCTGTCTTTCCGATTTCATGGTATTGCATACGTATAGGGTTTTAAATTATTTT
>ERZ791601.1459-NODE-1459-length-11429-cov-2.090821_pt1 | contig 11429 bp, 11 predicted proteins | sample MGYA00509967_ERZ791601 | MGnify/ENA primary metagenome ERZ791601 (study PRJEB30046, sample SAMN00791930) | human gut metagenome | study: EMG produced TPA metagenomics assembly of the A metagenome-wide association study of gut microbiota in type 2...
ATTAAGGAAAAGTATTATGAAAAATATTTATTTTTTATTGCCTGCTTTAGCAGGAATAATGTTTGGATCAAGTGGGATTTTTGTCAGAACTTTAACTGAAAATGGGATTGATCCAACAACATTGCTGTTTTTAAGATTTTCAATAGCTGCTGTGGTAATGTTTGTTTGCGTGTTGCTGACTGACAAATCATTATTTAAAATCAAAAAAGAGTATTTGCCTTATTTTATCATTGCAGCCATTAGTATTGTAGGATTAAATCTTTGTTATAATGAGGCTATGAATTCAATTCATTTGTCTCTTGCAGCAGTATTGCTGGGTACCTCTCCGATATTTGTTATAATCGGCGCTTATTTTACATTAGGTGAAAAAATAACTGTTAAAAAAGTAGGGTCCATGTTTTTGGCAATTGTAGGGTGTATTTGGGCCAGTGGATTTTTAGAAAGCAGTATAGGTTCAATTTCATTAATCGGTGTTTTAGGCGGTGTTGGAGCTGCAGTATTTTGTGCGGTTTATACATTAGATTCAACAAAAGTAATCAATAAGGGATGTCATACTTACTGTATTTTATTTTACTCTTTAATATTGATTGTAATTTTATTGCTCCCTTTTACAAATTTTGGACAGATAAATCATTATGTTAATGTTAATCCGCTTTCAAATGTGTTGTTTTTAATATTGCATTCATTTATTTCATTTGCTTTGCCATATATTTGTTTAACAACAGCTTTAAATTATGTGGAATCAGGTGTGGCATCAATATTATTGTCTGGATGTGAACCTATTGCAGCATTAATATTTGGTATTATTTGTTACTTTGAAATTCCGACAGTTTTAATGCTTTGCGGTTTGGTGATTGTTATTGTTGCATTGGTGATTTTATGCAAACCACCTAAAAAAGAAGAAGTTAAAGTTTGAAGTCTACATATTCGTATACTTCATCATAACTTGTTTTTACACCTAATTTTTTATATTCATTCACTAATGTTTTAATATCCCTTTGGAGCAATTCATGAGATATGGGATTGTCTAAAACGACAGATTGTGAAACATCAATAATAACTGGTTCTTCATTTTGATTAAGAATGTTATAATTGGATAAATCTCCATGAACCAATTTTCCTTCATGAACGAACTTTTTCAGTTGCACTAAAAGCTTATTGAAAAATTCTTCAGGATTTTTTGGAGGCTGGTTTCTAACGGGCTGTGCAGGATTTCCTTTTTCATCTCCAATAAATTCAATTATCAAAACATTATTTGCACTGATGTAAGGCTCCGGAACATTAACTCCTGCATTATACAATCTTTTAAGGTTTTTAAATTCTTTACTTACCCAGGCATAAATCAGTTGTCTTTTATTTTTAGTTTTAACATTAAATCTTGGATCGCCATGGACATAATAATCCATTTTTTTAAAATCAGAAGTAGTTATTCTGTAAATTTTAACAGCTACATAAGTTTTATCTTTAGTTATTCCCTTTAAAACATTAGCTTCTTTTCCAGTACTTATAGCACCGTTTAAAATATCAATATAATCCTGTTTAGCTAATTTGTATAGGGTTTCTAAAGTTATTTTGTCGAAGACTTCGCTTCCGACTTTTCTATCTTCACTACCTTTTCGCCTTTTACGTTCTCGTATTTTTTGGACTTTTGCATCGGCTTTATTGATTTTTGAATCCATTAAAATCAGTTAAAATAATAAGAGGGTAAAAAGGGTATTTACATTTTTAAATAGCCTTTTCTTTCAAGCCAGTTAGATTCAGTTTTGGTATATCTCCAGATTACATCCGCTTTTTCATCTGATTGGAAATCCCATGGTTTTACAAGAATGATGTCTCCTTCACGAATCCAAATACGTTTTTTCATTTTTCCCGGGATTCTGGTCATTCTAATATTTCCATCAGCACATCTAACTTTTAATTTACCATGACCCATGATTTGTTCCACGGCTCCTGGAATTTCCCCTTTTTTAGGTGTTCTTACTCTTCTAAATTCTTGCTGGTTATTGTTATTATTTGGTTTTGACAAGTACTCTCCTCCATCAATATAGTTTATATTTTCCATTTGGTTGATGATAAATTAAACTATTTATATATTACTTTTATTAATATATTAATGTATTCATTAAAGGGGATAATATGGGAACTGAATTTTTAAAAATTAAAGAATCCGAAGATGCTTTAGAAATTATTCAAAACTTATTTGATAAATATTATACACTTCAAAGTGAAGAAATTGCTGTTGAAGATGCATACAGCAGAGTACTTTCTGGCGATGTGTACAGTAGAATGGATTTTCCTCCATTTGATAAGGCTTTAAAAGATGGTTTTGCAATTCTTTCACAGGACAGTTTTGGAGCTAGTGAAGAGTCTCCAAAGACTTTGGAAGTTATTGATTTTTTAGAGGCAGGTTCAACAACGGATAAGATTGTTGAAGAAGGCAAATGTGTTGAAATAAGTACTGGTGCAGCTATGCCTGAAGGGGCAGATGCAGTTGTAATGGTTGAATACTGTGAAAAAATGGATTCTGCAGTTAATATCTTGACTACTGTTACTCCTACTCAGGATGTAGCTAAAAAAGGTTCTGATACTGAAGAATCCAAATTAATTTTAAAGAAAGGTGATGTTTTAACTCCTGGTAAAATTGGTGTTTTACTTTCTCAGGGATTTGAAACAATTGAAGTTTATAAAAAACCTACTGTTGGGGTCATATCAACCGGAAATGAAATTACTCTTCAGGGTAATGAATTGCCGTACGGTAAAATTTATGATGTCAATGGAAACATGATTAAAAATGATGCAATATCATGTGGAGCTGATGCTAAGTTTTTAGGAACTGTTAAGGATAATTATGATCAACTTAAAGCTAAAATTCAGGAATCTTTAGATGATGTGGATATTTTAATCGGATCTGGAGGAACTTCTGCAGGTTTGGGAGATGTAATGAAGCATGTTTTGGATGAACTGGGTCAGGTTTATATTCATGGAATTTCTGTCCAGCCTGGAAAACCTACTATTGTGGGTATTGTAGATGGTAAAATTGTTATTGGATTACCAGGAAATCCCGTGTCTGCTTTAATGATATTTAATGCATTTGTAGCTCCTCCTTTAACAAAATTGGTGGGTATTGACAAAAATTTCGAAAAAAGCGTAGTTAAAGGTAAGCTAACCAGAAGAATACATTCTCCAGTGGGTAGGATGCAGTATCAGTTAGTAAAAGTTGACGGTGAAGATATCCAACCGATATTTAAAGACTCTGGAGCTATATTTTCTTTATCTACTGCTGACGGTTATGTTAAAGTTCCAAAATCTGTTGAACTTCTTGATGAAGGAGAAGAAGTTGAGGTATATTTATTTAACATAAATTAAAAATATTAAATAAAAAAAGGTGAATCAAATGCAAATTCAAGATAAAATTATTCCTGATCAAAAAATAGCTGTTATTAATTATAAAGGTCCAATTTCTGATTTGGAAGTATTGCTTTCCAAATTAATGGATTGGGTTGAAACAGAAGAAATTAAAACAATTGGGGAACCTTTTATAATATATTACTCTCCAAGACATAGTGTAAATCAAGGGGATGCAGTATTTGAAGGTAATGCACAAGCAAAAGATATTATTAAAACTGCGGATTTATTTGAACATGGCGTTTTAAGTGGAATTCATGAAGGTTCTATTGATAATATTTTAGATAGCTATGATACAATGGTTAAAGTAGCTCAAGAAAACAATTATGATATTATTGGTTCACCTACTGAAGTTTTAGTAAAAAATATTCACAATGCAGACAGCGAAGAAGAATATATTACTGAAATAAGATTACCAATCATTAAAATGTAGGTCATAGCATGGCTAAAAAGAATGAAGAAATAGACATTGATGAAGAGATTAAAAGAATTTCCCGTAAAACTAATGTTGATCTCCTTAAATCTGAAAGAACATTTGATAATAGGATTAAAAATTTAGAAAAAGAAATTGAAAAAGCTTCTCAAACTCAAATTAAAGACTTTGACAAAAGTAAAGAGTTAGTGGGCAAATATTTATCAACAGATTATTCTTCATACACTATTGATAATTACAGACGAAAATTAAAAAAAATTTAATGTTGTCCAACAACTCTTAAGTTGTGGACTAAGATTTTTGGAAGGATAAACGGTCCGTATTGTTTAATTTCGGATTTGACTCCTTCACATTTTTTCATTATTTCAAATATATTTCCTGAAATCATTGCTTTATTTATAGGATAGCTAATCTCACCATTTTCTATTTTAAAAGCATTACTTGCTTCTACTGAAAAATCACCTGAAATAGGATTTGCAGTATGTGCTCCTAAAACGCTGGTAGTTAAAACTCCTTCAGATATTTCATCTGTCCCGATTTTTTCATCAAAATCAAGAATTATATTTGACGGACTGACTGACGGTGTAGATAAGTATGAGTTTCTGTAACCGTTTCCAGTACTTGTTGTATTTCCTTTATTTGCAGTGTAAATATCATACATGAATGATTTTAACACACCATTTTCTACAAGCTTGGTTTTCTTAGATACAGTTCCTTCACCGTCACACTTTGTAGAATACATTCCTTTTTCTAAAGTGGCATCATTTGTTATTGATAGGTTTGGACTTACAATTTCGCTGTTCATTTTGTCATGAAGAATTGATCTTTGTCTTTGAACATTTTCTCCGTTAAATGCTTCTAAAAAAGTGGATAAAAGACCTGTAGCAGCATAATAATCAAGAACTACATCGTAATCTTTAGTTTCAATAGCCTTTGTATCAACAGAATCCATAGCTAATTTACAAACATCTTCGGCTAATTTGTCACCATCCAAATCATAAAATCTTGAAGAAATGGAATCATATGCTGTAGCTACATTTTCTTTTGCTTCAATATTTACAGATAATCCAGCACCAAATCCGGTACTTTTATTGGCAATTGAAACTCCATTTGAATTTAAGATAAGTGATTCACCGCGGCTTGCTGAAAATCCTGCTGAAGTTACATCACATTGGGTTTCATTAGCTTTTGTTATGATGTTATTTAAAAAATCAATGGATTCATCCAAATCCAAGTTTTCAAATTTTTTATCATAGAGTTTGTCAATGTCATTTACTTTTTCTTTTTGTGAAAATGCATAATTTTCATCAGGATTATTTAATTTAGTATTTTCCAGGGCCTGAAGTGCAGTTTGATTAATTTTATCCATATCTGAAGTAAATGCAAATCCCATTTTATTATCTTTCAGTACCCTAATTCCAATTCCTTGGGTAATTTCTTCTTTTGCAAAATTCAATTCATCGTTTTTAGAATCAAGTTCTATTGTTTTTCCAGAACTGATGTATACCTCGTAATCATCACAGATTTTTTTAACTTCCTTTTCACATTTTTCAGCCATTTCATATATCATTTTATCAGCTCTTATAATACAAATTTTTCAATAGCTTCCTTTACGCCGTCACCATAGTTATTTTTGCAAACATAGTCACTATTTTTTTTCAGAAAATCTTCAGCATTTCCAACAGCCACCTTCATTCCGGCTTCTTTTAGGAATGCTTCATCATTTTCGCTGTCTCCCATAGCCATTACATTTTCCATGTCGATGCCGTTTTCATTACAAAGATACTTTAATGAACTTCCTTTATTTACTCTTTTGTCTGTGACATGTAGGGCAAATCCACTATCGTATAATTCTATTTTATCTAGGTATTCAAAGCCTTCCAATCCCTCTTCCAGCTCTTTTTTAGTTATGGTTTTGTAAAATACACTTTCAGTCAACCTGTACATGTTGTCATTTGAAATGTTTTTATCAAACTTTGAACCTAATCTTTCTTTTAAGTGTTTATCAGCAGCATTTACATAAGTTCTGTCAACTACTGTTTTTATCTGGTTGTTATTGTAATTTTCTTTAAATATTACTCCTCCGTTTTCTCCCACTACTCCTCCGCTAGCTCCGAGGAGTACTAATGTTGCATAGGCATAAGTTACAATATTTCCAGTTACAATAATTGTAGGGACTCCTGCATCTTCTGCTTTTCGTATAGCTTCCATAGCTGAGTAACAAAGTCTTCTTTTATTATCAGTTATTGTTCCGTCAATATCTACAGCTATTGCATCTATATTCATTTTAATCCCTTGAATATCTGTGGGCTATATTACAGGTTCCTTCTTTACTGACCATACATGCTCCGATTGGATGTAGTGGGTTACAGGATTTTCTAAATAATTTGCAGTCTTCAGGTCTGGCCAATCCTCTTAAAATAGGTCCGCAAATACAGCCTTTAGGAGCTTCTTTAACATCTTTTACTTCAATGTCATATTTGGCTCTTGCATTGTACTGGCTGAATTCATCTTTAATTTCTAGAATGGAATTAGGTATTTTCGGAAATCCTCTCCATTCTCTGCTACCTACATCAAATACTTGATCGATAACTTTTTGAGCTATTACATTTCCTTCGTCTCTAACTGCTCTGTTGTATTCGTTATCTATTTTAAGTGTATCATCACGTATTTGTCTTAAAATCATATAAACAGACATTAAAATGTCTAAAGGATTAAATCCGGCAACTGCCTGAGGTATACCATAGTCTGTTGAAAGATATTCAAAAGGCTTGGTTCCTATGATTGTACAGACATGTCCAGGTTCAATTAATGCATTAAGATTGGTTTCCCCAGAATTTATTAAATAATCGATAGCTGGGGGGATTAATCTGTGACAGGATAAGACTGAGAAATTTTCAGGAGGTTCTGCCAAAATTTCTGCAGCAGTTGTTGGTGCTGTGGTTTCAAATCCTGCAGCCATAAATACAACGTCATTATCCTCTTTTTCAGCTATTTCAATAGCTTTATTAATTCCATACACTACTCTTACATCTCCACCTTCTGCTTTTGCTTCTGCAAGTGAACGTTCAGAACCAGGAACTCTCAACATATCTCCAAAAGTAGTCACTGTCACTCCCCTGTCGACTAATTCTAGACATTCGTCAATTTCACGGGAAGGTACAACACATACCGGACAGCCGGGTCCTGCAATGATTTCTACTTCCGGTGGAAGTAAAGACCTTATTCCATTTTCCATAATTGCGTGTTCATGTGAACCACAAACATGCATTATTTTTACTGGAGTAGCTATTTCATTTATTTTGTCTAACAACTCTTTTGTCATATTTTTCATTCATTAACACCTAAAAGATTTAATATTAGTATTATTATATTATTTAGTAACGTTTAAATAAATTTTGTAATTTAGGGATTTATATGTTTGAAAATAATAAGATATTGGTGGTGATTCCTGCTAGAGGTTATTCAAAAAACATTCCTCGTAAAAATTTACGTTTACTTGGTGAAAAACCTCTTATTTATTACTCAATAGATATAGCTAAATCGTCAAAATATGTTGATGATGTAGTGGTGTCTACTGAGGATTCTGAAATTGCATCGATTGTTGAAAAGTATGGTACTAGTGTTGTGAAGCGTCCTGTAGAATTAGCTACTGATGAAACATTATTGGATACTGTTATTTATGATGCAATGTTACAAAAAGAAAAACAGGCTTTTGACGAATATGATATTGTAATTACAATTCAACCTTCTTCTCCGTTATTAAAAACTGAAACATTAGATAAAGCTATTGAAAAATTCGCTGATTTTAATATTGATAGTGTAATTTCTGTTGTTGATGATAAGAATCTGAGGTGGGGATTCGATGATGAAAATGGAAGGTATTTTCCATTTTATTCTGAAAGATTATATAGGGATTTGCTTCCTAAAACTTTTAAAGAAACCGGAGGTATATTAGCTACTCGCCGTAATTTTGTAACTGAAACATCTCGTTTAGGTTTGAATATAGACCTGATTGAGATTTCTCGTGAAGAAAGTGTTGAAATAAATACTTATGAAGACTGGTGGATTGCAAATAATTATCTTAATAAAATAAAAATAGCTTTTGTTGTTGATGCTTATGACCAGATTGGAACAGGTCATATGTACCGCTGTTTGTCAATGGCATCAAAACTTGTATTCCATGACGTAGTATTTTTTATTAATAGAACCCATCAGTTGGGAATTGACATTATTGAAGGGTATAATTACAAATATCAAACATATGGAGGTAAATCTGAGTTGCTTGGTTTATTTGAACAGTTTGATCCGAAGATTATTATTAATGATGTGGGTAATACTTCTTATGAGTATATGGTCGATTTGACAAATAAGGGTTATTATATAATTAATTTTGAAGATTTTGGAAGCGGTTCAGATCTTGCGGATCTGGTATTTGATTCATTATATGAACATGAAGGGGATGAAAAATTCTTTGTGGGGCATGAATATTACATTTTAAAAGATGAATTTTATTTGCATCAGCCAAAAATAATTACAAATGATGTTAAAACTGTTTTGATTGATTTTGCTCCAAATGATACACTTAACTTGTCTCAAAAAGTTTTGGATGCTCTTTTAGCTAGTGGGTTTTCTGGCAGAATCAATGTTATTTTAGGTTCAGGACATGAAAATTTTGAAGAATTGTCAGCTAAATATGAGCTTATGCAAAATGTTCAGTTTTATACAACAGTAAATTCTATCAGTGACTTCATGATTTCTGCAGATGTTATTTTCACTTCTGGGGGAAGAATCATGTATCAGGTCTGTTCTTTAGGTGTTCCATGTATTGTTATATGTAAGGATGAAAGAGAAGAGAAAAATCTATTTGGAAGTCCTGAACACGGATTTGTAAATATGGGTCTTGGATCTTATTTGACTCAGGAAGACATTATAGAACAGTTTAATATTGTGGCTAATGATTTTGAACTTAGACAGGCAATGAATAACAAAATGTTGGAAATTGATTTAAAACATGGTTTTGAAGAATGTTGGAGTGTTGTTAAGTCTAAGTATAGGGAATTTAATTTGGATAATGCTAAATAAATTCTTTACAATTCTTTTTTTTAAAAAACAGTATTTAATTTAAAAAATAAAAAAAGTTAAAATTCTGAAGAACAGTCTGCAGAATATTTGTTAAGTAAAACTGCACATTTGTCTATTGTTTCAGAATTTAATTTGGTAGGGCCATATTCAATTTTATACAGCAGTTCTTCCATAAATAAATCTTCATCAGTTAATGGAGTGTTTATTACAACAACTTCATGATTTATGAAACCAACTAAAGGCTCAACAAAACAATGCCTTATATTGTTTTCATTAAGGAAATTAATCAGGTTTTCACCTAACATTAATGATTTTTGTTTTATTTTATTGTCCTGTGAGAATTTTGCCTGTTTAGTTGTATACTTAAAACGTCTGCCGTAATGGGAGTTAATTTCTTCTATTTTGTCATCATTTTCAATAGAATCAATTAAATTTAAATTTTCATTTTCTGATTCTAATTTATTTTTTGCTTTGTATTTTTGTGAAATAAGTGCATAAATTCCTGAAGGTCCTATAACTACATGGTTTATACCTGTAGATGATGCAGGTATTTTTACATTGTAGAAAACATAATACTCCTCTGGAAGAGTTAATAAATGTTCTCTGATAATTCTAGTTCTTGTTTCTGTTTCTTTGGTGTCTCTAGTTTTATATATTCCGTAACATAATACTAATACACCAATTAACAAGGTAAATATACCAAATCCGCTATCAATAGTTAATATTTCTACAATACTTAAAACGAAGATTATAGCTCCAATTGCAATAATGATGTTGTTTGTGTTACTATAATTCTTAATTTCGTTTATTTGAGTGTTTTCATCATTTACAGATGTGATGTTAGTGCTTGGTTCCTTTATTGCTAATTTGTCACCTATTTTTTCTAAAAACTTATGTGATTTTTCAGTTTCCGGAATGTCTGCATAATATGATTCCATTCCTTTGAAAAATTCATCTTTTAGATATTTTTTCAAAACATTATAGTCATTTGATTTAGGTATGGAAAATTCTTTTCCAAACTTGGACAGTACTGCTTGTGGAATGGTAGTTCTTGCAGTTCTTGGAGCAGGTTGATGTTCCAATTGTTTTTCCAGTTCTTCATCTGCAATTTTTTGCATATGATCTTCTGAGAAAAAATTTTCTATTCTATGTGTAACAGAATGTATAGGTGTTATTGTATTCTTTTCAGTAGATGTATATTCATCAGCGCTGTCGGTTTCTTCATAAACTGTTTCAGGAGCTTCATTTTTTCTCTCTTCAAGATATCGGTCTACTTCTTGGTTCATATTTTCGTCTAAATATCTTAAAGGTCCGCCACAACTATCACATTCATAATCAAGTATGTTATCATTTTTATTTAGTTTATATTTTAATCCACATTCGCTACATTGGACGATATATGAATCATCATACTTTTGTGAAGTTATAATTGTAGATTTTGAGGAATTGTCGTCATCAGAATAATTTTCAACAACTTCTAAATCTCCTGAGCATGAAGAACACTCGAATGCACTTATGTCATCATCATCATCGAGTTGGTATTTAGCACCACAGTTCTTACAGCATACAACTTTCATATTACCCTCTTTAGTTTGCCTTATTTTATGTGTTAATTTTTATAACTGTTTTATTATATATGTTTCTAATATTTCACATTTTGTAGTGGATATTACTTATTTTTTTCATATAAATATAGGTTATCTATGTTTTTTATTTGAGTATAATTAGTTAAATTGCTTAGTTCTTTGTTGGAAATGTAATACGTTACATTGGATTGATCTATGTATGTAGTATTGCCTGTTGGAATTCCTTCAACGTCTGTTTGTAAATACCAGCTGTAAGGTCTTAAATTATAAACTCCAATTGATTGATTTTCATAATCAGGGTTATTTTGGATTATGTAATCAGATATTTCTTCGGGAGCTTTGAAATTTGGAATGTCTTCGTAAGTTGATGTAAATGTGAATCCCTGAATTACAAACATTATAATTAAAATCAGTGGAATTATATTTTTGTTGATTTTAATTTTTTCATGAATCAATTCGATACTTAGCATAATGAAGTATATGATTGGAGGAATTGCTGGAATAATATATCTGTTAACTCGGATATTGAAATAAGTAAAAAATATGTAAAATGACAGTATCCAGCCTAACATTGCAAGGTATTCTTTATGTTGGGAGTCTTTACCAATTAAATAAAGGCCGATAAATGTAATTATTATTGTAACAATGGAACTGACCTGGGTAAATATTGCAACAGATAGTAAAAATGCAATTGCTGCTCCAATACTTTCTTTATTGCGTTTGATTCTTATTTTCATTGCTCCAAGAACAGTTCCAACAGTTAATAGTCCAAGACTTATCCATGAAAGTACTGTTGAATTTTCAAGTAGTGGGGTAGCATTTACAAAGGTTGTTTTTGAAGCAGAAATGAATTCTGGGAAATTGGTAAAGTAATATTTCATATCTGGATTGTATGCTTGATTTACAGTCATTCCGCGTTT
>ERZ791601.1465-NODE-1465-length-11376-cov-1.903984_pt1 | contig 11376 bp, 6 predicted proteins | sample MGYA00509967_ERZ791601 | MGnify/ENA primary metagenome ERZ791601 (study PRJEB30046, sample SAMN00791930) | human gut metagenome | study: EMG produced TPA metagenomics assembly of the A metagenome-wide association study of gut microbiota in type 2...
CAACATGCAGATTCTTTTGAATTTGAATTACTAAATGACTCAAACCAGATGGATCGTTTTATACTAGAATCGGCACACAAGAAAATTTGCATAAAAGGAAATAATAATAATTCTTTGGCCGTAGGTCTTAACCATTATCTGAAATATTACTGCCATACGAATGTATCTTGGTATGCCTCTGATAGCATTGATATGCCCGAAGAGTTACCAGTAATTCCTCAACCAATATCTATCCGTTCTAAGTGTGACAATCGTTTCTTCTTGAACTACTGTACATTTGGATATACAATGCCTTATTGGAAATGGTCTGATTGGGAAAGGTTGATTGACTGGATGGCATTAAATGGAATTACGATGCCATTAGCTATCAGTGGACAAGAGACAGTATGGTATAAGGTCTGGAGCAAATTAGGATTAAACGATGAACAAATACGTTCATATTTCACAGGACCTGCGCACTTGCCCTGGCATCGTATGTCTAATGTCGATTATTGGCAAAGTCCCCTGCCGAAATCATGGTTGGAGCAACAAGAAGTATTACAGAAACAAATATTAAAGAGGGAACGCGACTTTAATATGACCCCTGTTTTACCTGCATTTTCTGGGCACGTACCTAAAGAACTTAAAGCAATCTATCCAGATGCCAAAATTCACGAAATGAGTCAATGGGGAGGATATGATTCAAAATATCGCAGTCATTTTATAGAACCAATGGACTCTCTGTTCAACATCATTCAAAAAATGTATTTGGAAGAGCAGACGGCAATATATGGCACAGATCATATTTATGGAATTGATCCTTTTAATGAGGTTGATTCTCCAAATTGGAATGAAGATTTCCTGGCAAAGGTTTCTAAGAAGATATATGAGTCCATTTATCAAGTAGATGCTGAGGCTAAGTGGTTGCAAATGACATGGATGTTTTACCATGATCAAAAGAAATGGACACAACCCAGAATCCGTTCTTTCCTGGAGGCTGTGCCAGATGACAAACTCATACTGTTGGATTACTATTGTGACAGTACAGAAATATGGAGGAATACGGAAATGTACTACGGAAAACCATATATGTGGTGCTACTTAGGCAATTTTGGTGGAAACTCCATGATGGTCGGAAATCTGGATGATGTTGATGTCAAAATTGAAAAACTCTTTGTAGAAGGTGGTGAGAATGTATATGGCCTAGGAGCTACCTTGGAAGGCTTCGATGTGAATCCTTTTATGTATGAATTTGTATTTGACCAGGCATGGGATTATCCGTTAACAACTGATCAATGGATTCAAAACTGGGCAAAATGCAGAGGGGGAAATCAAGATAGACATATTCTGAAAGCATGGGATTCATTACATAAAAAAATATATAAAAAGTATGCAACAGCAGGGCAAGCCGTTTTAATGAATGCACGTCCAATGTTAGTGGGCACAGATAGTTGGAATACCTATCCGGACATCACTTACAACAATCGTGACTTATGGGATATTTGGACAGAAATGTTGAAAGCCAGTCATATAAACAATACTGGATATCGATTTGATGTAATAAATGTAGGACGGCAAGTATTAGGAAATCTCTTTTCCTCGTTTAGAGATCATTTCACTCAATGTTATTCAGAAAAAGACATAGATGGAATGAAGAAATGGGCCGATCAAATGGATGCACTATTGATAGATACAGACCGTCTGTTATCCTGTGAAACCAATTTCTCAATCGGTAAGTGGATTGACGATGCACGTTCTTTTGGAAAAACAGAAGCTGAAAAAGAATATTATGAGGAAAATGCACGTTGTATCCTGACAGTATGGGGACAAAAGGCAACCCAGTTAAATGACTATGCAAACAGGGGCTGGGGTGGATTAACTTACAGTTATTATCGTGAACGTTGGAAGCGCTTTACAACAGAAGTCATAACCGCTTCATTATCCGGCCAGAAGTTTGATGAAAAACAATTTTATCAATCAATTACTGACTTCGAATATGAGTGGACATTATCCAAAGAGCACCATCCTATAATTTCTGGAGAGAACCCGATATTGTTGGCCAAGACATTATCTGAGAAATATATGCAATATTTTTATTAAGTACATACCTCAAAATAATTATAAATTATAAAACAAAACAGCCTATGAATATAATACCGAACTTATAATTAAGGAAATTATCAAATCTAAAGAAGAAAAAAATACAGAATTACTTAACTTTAAATTATTAATGTATGATGTCGGACGTACGAAAAAACATTTTTTCAATTAAAATCTGGACTGTTACGACATTCTGTTTATTATCACTAGTAAACATGAACGCCAGTAATACTCTCGCTCATTCTTTACAAAAAGATGAGATCAAAGAAGTAAAGGACAATCCTGGCAAGAAAGTAACAGGAAAAGTCTTGGATGAATTTGGAGAACCTATTCCCAGTGCATCAATATTGGTAGAAGGACGTTCAAGGGGAGTTATCACTGACTTGGACGGAACATTTGTGATAGAAGTCTTGCCAACAGATAAACTAGTCGTTTCTTTTCTTGGAATGGAAACGCAGACTATTTTGGTGGGTAAGCAAACAAATATCGTAGTTAAAATGCAACCCCAAACAGCAGAACTTGACGAAGTTACCGTAGTAGCATATGGTAAACAGCGAAAAGCAAGCGTTATTGGTGCCATCAATACAGTTTCGATGAATGAGCTGAAAATGCCTGTTGCTAAATTGAGTTCCGGTTTGGCCGGACAGTTGGCTGGTATAGTTGTCATGCAGCGTTCAGGTGAACCGGGTGCAGGTGCTGATTTTTGGATTCGGGGTATCAATACTTTCGGTGCAGGCAACAAACCTTTAGTGCTGGTTGATGGAGTAGAACGTAGTATGGACCTTGTAGATGTTGAGGATATCGCTTCTTTCTCTATTCTGAAAGACGCTACCGCAACAGCATTATATGGAGTGCGTGGAGCCAATGGTATTGTACTTATCACGACAAAACGTGGAACCGAATCAGCACCTAAGATTAATGCACGCGTAGAATATGGTTTTACCAATCCAGTACGTATGCCCGAATTGGCTAATACGGAACAATGGATCAATTATTATAATGATATTACTTTGGAATCATCCGGACGCTTGGCTATACAACCTGAAGAAAAAGCAAAATACCTGAATAATACAGATCCGGATCTTTACCCGAATGTAGATTGGATGCAAACATTGTTTAAAGACTTCTCCAACACCACACGCGTGAATATCAACGTTACCGGGGGATCTCCTAAAATACGTTATTATGTAGGCGGCTCCTTTTATTCGGAAGGCAGTGTATTCAATATTTCGGATAAAGACCGCTACGATGCTTCAATGCGCTATAACAAGTTTAGTTTTCGTTCAAATATTGATATCAATGTAACTTCATCTACTGAGCTGAGTCTCTCACTGTCCAATCAATATGAGACCAAGAACCGTCCTTATGGTTCACTATCAGATTTGTATGCTTATATGATCCGAACTTCTCCGATAGCTACTCCTACTATTTATTCAGATGGCACTTTAGCTAAACCAAGTACGGGTACCAATCCTTATAACAGCCTGAATAACTCTGGGTACTCGCAGGATTTCTTCAACAATGCGCAATCACTTATTTCGCTTACACAGGATTTCTCAAAAATGGTAACTCCGGGATTAAAAGCCAATGTTAAGTTCTCATGGGACGCCTACAATGCGCATACACTAAACCGCATTGTAACACCATCTACCTACTATGCAACAGGACGTGATGAAGAAGGAAATCTTGACTTTGTAAGGAGTACTGAAGGTAGTGATTATATGAAACTCACACGGACGAATTCGGGCACACGTACTATCAACTTTGAAGCCTCAGCCAATTACGACCGCCTCTTTGGAGAAAAGCACCGTGTTGGAGCCTTGTTTCTTTTTAGTATGCGTAACTATACAGACAATTTCCCGGGTAATTATGTAGACGCTTTTGCCCACAAAAACATCGGTATTGCCGGTAGAGCTACTTATTCATATTACGACCGTTATTTTGCTGAATTTAACTTCGGATACAATGGCTCTGAGAATTTCGCACCTGACAAACGTTTTGGTTTCTTTCCCTCTTTTGCTATAGGATATATGCTAAGCAACGAAGCTTTCTGGGATCCGTTGCGTTCTACTATCCACCTGTTGAAAATCAAAGGTTCGTATGGAGAAATAGGTAATGACCAGATTGGCGGAAACAGACGTTTTGCATTCAACTCCACCATGAAAGAAGGACAATACGGCTATATTTTCGGAACGAATCCCGGTAGTGGAAGTATCGTAGGTATTTCTACAGGTATTCCGGGAAACCTGAATGTTTCATGGGAGAAAGCTCAAAAAGCGAATGTGGGACTGGAACTTGGCTTATTTGACCAGCTTAAATTCCAACTTGATTATTTTTATGAAAAGCGTACCGGTATCTATATTCAGCAAGAAAGTGTTCCTTCAATCGTCGGTCTCAATGAAACCCAGTATGTGAATCTTGGAGAAATGAAGAATCAAGGTTTCGATGGTTCTATGGAGTATGAACAACGATTTAATGACTGGTATGTCTCTGCCCGTGCCAATTTCACTTACAATCGAAATAAAAAGTTGTATGATGATAAACCGACTCCTATATGGCCCTACCAAAGTGAAGCTGGATTTGCCTATCGTCAGCAACGCGGTCTTATAGCTCTAGGTCTTTTTGAGTCAGAAGAAGATATAGCCAATAGCCCCAAACAAAACTTTGGAAACGTTCGTCCTGGTGATATTAAATATAAAGACATCAATGGTGATAACGTTATCGACGCATACGATAAGGTAGCGATTGGCTATACGGACGTACCGGAAATAAATTATGGATTTGGTATTAGTCTGGGCTGGAAAGGATTTGACGCTTCTCTGTTTATGCAGGGAGTAGGAAATGTGACTCGTATTATCGGTGGAGACGCTCTTTATGGTGCCTCTGATAATATAGAGCGTTTAGGACAGATTTACGCAGATGTAGCCGAAAAACGTTGGACAACCAGCAATCCTAATCCTAATGCTACTTATCCACGGCTTTCTATGAGCAAGGTAGAGAATAATCTTCAACCCTCCACCTACTGGCAACGTAATATGAGTTTTCTTCGTTTGAAAAATGTGGAGATAGGATATACCCTTCCGAAGCATATTTATAAACGTCTGGGCATGTCATCAATTCGTGTTTATGCACAGGGTGTCAACCTTTTGACATTCAGCAAATTCAAATTGTGGGATCCCGAACTCGATTCCAACTATGGAAATATATATCCTCAGATGAGAACAATCACCTTAGGTCTTAATCTTAACTTTTAAAGTATATTAGAACTATGAATAAAAAGATACGAATTTTAGGAATATTCCTATACTTCACCGTTGCATTCAGCTTTGTATCATGCAACGATTATCTGGATGTGACTTTGCTCGACCAGCTTACACAAGACGAAACCTTTAGTAAGCGTGTCTCTACCGAACAGTATTTAGCGCATGTTTATAGCTACTTGCCACGGGAATATGAATATCTGGAAGAAGGAAGCGCAGTTCCCCGTAGTGATGAAGCCATGTTCTCCTGGTATCAGTGGGTCAACTACCTCTCTTTCAATAATGGATCATGGGGACCTTCTACTCCAAACTATAATATTTGGAAAGCAAAGTATACAGGCATAAAACAAGCTAGTATATTCATGAACCATGTTGACGAATGTTTGGAGATTGACTCTGAAACGAGACGTATAATGAAAGCAGAAGCACGTTTTCTGCGAGCTTATTATTACTTTGAACTATTCCGTCAATATGGTCCTGTGTATATCTGGGGAGACATCGAATCGGATGAACTTATAAAACCGGAAACGATAGACCGTCATACAGTTGATGAAAACGTAAATTTCATAGCTGAAGAATATGATAAGGCTATTGCAGAACTTCCTGCAGAGATCAGCGATTTCACAAAATGGGCAGGACGTATCACCAAGGGAGCGGCAATGGCTGCCAAAGCGCGCTTAATGCTCTATGCCGCCAGTCCATTGTATAATGGATGCGATCTTTATAAAGGACAAATGAAGAATCTGTATGGTGATTTCCTTTTTCCACAAAGTCCCGATCCTCAAAAATGGGAAAAAGCCGCTAAAGCTGCCAAAGACGTTATAGATATGAACATCTATGAATTGTACAAAGACCAGACTGAAGCAGACCCTTTACTGCGTGCCATCAAATCTTATCAAGGAGTTCTTTTTGAAGAGTGGAATAAAGAGACGATCTGGGGTGCCTGGGGACGTAATCCTACTAATACTGGACTCGGAGCTATAGGTTTCTATCTGTATAGCCGGTGCATGCCTCCTAGAGTTTGTGAATTGGGTGTCGGTGGTTTCTGCCCGTCTCTGAAATTAGTAGATACTTATCCGATGGCTAAATCCGGAAGATATCCTGTTACCGGATATGACAATAACGGGAATCCTGTAATTGATGAGCAATCGGGATATACAAATACCGGTTTTACAGAAAATTTCAAGCAGCCGGGAGTCAGTTTTGCACCTGGATTTAAAGCGCATAATAGCTGTGTCGGACGTGACGCCCGTTTTTATGCTTCTGTATTTCCAAATGGTTTTTATTGGATCAATCAATATAAAGGCATAAAACAAGTTACCTTTTTTACGGGAGGATCGTCCTCGTACTTAGAATCCGGAGATTGTGTCAAAGTCGGATATATGTGGAGACGCCCACTCGATCCTGCTCTTAATACAGAAAGTGGCAGTTGGGGAACCGTATTCTGGCCCTATTTCCGTTTGGCCGAAATATATCTTGACTATGCTGAAGCTTGCAATGAGAAGCCCGAACGCAATGAAACGGAAGCATTGAAGTATATTAACCTTGTTCGCGAACGTTCCGGTTTAAATGCCCTCGAAACAGCGTATCCGGAAGTGAAAGGCAATAAGGATTTGTTGCGGATGCTGATTCAAAAGGAACGCATGGTAGAATTAGCCTTTGAGGGACACCGATATTATGATGCCCGTCGCTGGATGATTGCTCAACAAGAGTTTCCCGGACCGGAATATTCTCTTAATTTATTGGCCACTTCATACGAAGATTCTTGGTCGCGGACATCAAATGTTTGGAAAGGTGGTCCCCGGGTATTTGAGCCTAAGCATTATTTCTTCCCTATCAATCAAGAACAATTGAGTGAAATGAAGAATATTACTCAAAATTACGGATGGTAAATATATGTAATGGATATAAATATGAAAAAACATAAGACAATACAATTCATAGCTGCTGCACTTTTTATTGCATCGGCATGTACTGATGATCGTGATAATCTCATGGTTAATGATCAAATCGGACTATTGCATTCTACCTATACAGAAACGGAGGTATTCCGTGGTATGGATACCCCCTATCAATTATTTGTTATCAAAAGTGGGAAAGGAAAGCAGGAGGCGGAAGTTTCCATTTCTGTTGACGAGACTGTACTTCAGAGTTATAATACGGATAACGGAACATCGATCCAATTATTGCCTTCCGATTGTTATACCATTCTTCAGCCTGCTCTGCGTCTCAGCGATTCCGACTATCGGAAAGCTTTTGATATTAAATGGAATGCCGACCGTCTATCCGATCTTCTTTCTACGGGAAAGGAATATGGCTTGCCCATACAAATGAGTGTGGTGCAAAATTTTATCTCAGCAGATGATGAGAGACTAAAAACCATTATTGTACCTACTATTAAGGAACCTTATTTGCAAATGGATGTTCCTGGTATGAGTCCGGTTACTGATTTTATGCCGACTTTCGGCGATTTGAATGAAAGAGAACTATTCGTAAAGATAAGAACTAATTATTCTAATGCCGAAGATGTTTCATTTCAGATTGAAGTCGATCCTCAGTTAGTCACTGATTATAATACCGCTCATGGCACAGCCTATAAAATGTTGCCGGAGAGTTCCTTTACTGTAGATAATAAAGGAGTTATCTTAACAGGCATGAAGGAGACATTCATTAAAATTAAATACCACAAGAAAGGGTTAATACCGGAAGAGGGTACTTATTTATTTGGTGACTATATACTTCCACTACGCATTACTTCCGTTTCAAAATATGGTATAAGTCCTGATGCTGCGTCCAAACTGTACACAGTTAAATTCCAACCGGACCCAATAGACAAGAAAGGATGGAGTGTTATAGATTTCAACAACTGTTGTACCCAAGACGGCGGATGGTATCTGAATATGGGATGGGGAGTGGAATCATTGATAGACAATAATCCTGGCACACAATGGCTATGCCGATGGGATGTAAAAGAGCCCTTGCCCTATTACTTTGTATTTGACATGGGGAAAGAATATACATTATTCAGATTTGGATTTGCTAACCCTGTTGCACCAGCAGCACACGTTTGGGCAGGCACATCGAAAGCCGGTTATGTAGAAGCTAGTATTGATAACGAGAATTGGGTTAAATTAAAAGACTGGACTTCTCCCAAAATCGGAGAACCCAACGTTAATATGGATGTTCCTGCGACACAAGCCCGATACATTCGTTTTGTAATAACTGATACCTATCCGACTTATGACGGGCTGAGAGTTAGTCTTGGTGAAGTTTATGCTTGGGGTATGTAACTAAAAACATGAAAATTATGAACTATTTCTCACTATATCTAAAAGGATTGATATGTTTCTGTCTGTTATTTATTACTATGGATAGTCATGCGCTATCCATAGATAAAGGATATAGACAGAATAAAATAAAAGATCTGGCACTTATTTACCAGGGAGGAGTGCATCGTATTGACTGGACTTCGGATCAATTTCTCCCCTATGTGGTACATCAGTTTGCAGATGGACATAAAGACTGGTTATTTGACGGATTCTTGTTTTTGGAGTTCACAGATGGGAAAGGCTGTGGCTTTGCAACACGCTACTCAGATAAAAATGCAAGAAAAAAAGAATGGCTATGGTTATTAGATCGTCTTTTTGAAGATGGAAAAGCGCTGTCTGCCTTAGATCGATGTATCGGAACACAGATTAAAGAAATCGGAAAACCGGATTTTACTCATCAGATAGTACTATGTCTTCCGGAAGTTCTTCCCGGACAAAAAGATTGGGGAGAAGTGGATGGCGAGCCAATGGACTTTTCCAGACAAGAGGATCAGGTGAAGGCCACCCGTTGGTATATCGATGAGTTAATGAAGCGATTCAAACAGGCAAAATACAAACATCTGAAACTATCAGGTTTCTACTGGCTGGCAGAGGATATTGATTTCACTAAAGATCTGTCAGTTCCATTAAGTAAGTATATTCATTCAATGAACAAAACATTTTGCTGGATTCCGTATTGGCAGGCAAAAGGCTACAACCAATGGAAAGAATTAGGCTTTGATATTGCTTATCAACAACCGAACCACTTTTTTAAAGCCTCTATTCCCGATAAAAGATTGGAAGAAGCATGTCAATCTGCCGCCACTCTGAACATGGGGATGGAACTTGAATTTGACGAAAGAGCATTGTTTGATGCCAAGGACTCGTTTTATAATCGTCTGGTAGCGTATATTGATCATTTTGAAAGACAACAAGCCTTCCGTACATCTGCAATGGCCTATTATAGTGGCAATCATGCTGTTCTTGATATGTATAAATCAACGAACCCGAAAGATCATGAAGTCATGGACAGACTGGCTAATCTGATTGTATCAAGACGTGGCAAGCAAAAAAAAGAATCTCATCAGACCAAAGTTATTGCCCATCGTGGATTCTGGAATACACCCGGATCTGCACAGAACTCGCTAGCAGCTTTAGTGAAAGCTGATTCAATAGGTTGTTACGGTTCGGAATTTGATGTATGGCTGACAGCTGACGATGAGTTGATGTTGAATCATGACGGATGGCATGACGGATACTCTCTGGAGAAAACATCTTCTGACGTGCTACGCACTTTAAAGTTAAGCAATGGGGAGAATATGCCAACTTTAGAGCAGTTCCTTGATAAAGCGAAGAAACTTAAAATACATCTGATACTGGAGATGAAACCCCTCAGTACTCCGGAACGTGAAACGAAAGCCGTTGAAATGATCCTAAAGTTGGTGGAAGAGAAAAAATTGACTCACAGAGTAGAATACATCTCTTTTTCCCGTCATGTGATGTGTGAGTTTATACGTCTGGCACCTCCTAAAACTCCAATTTTGTATTTGGGACAGGATATTTCGCCCAAGGAACTGAAACAATTGGGAGCTACCGGGGCAGATTACAATTATTGGGCTTATCATAAAAATCCGGATTGGTTGAAAGATCTGAAAAATTCAGGGATGACCTCCAATGTATGGACTGTAAATATCCCTTCTGAGATGCAATGGTGTATTGACAATGGTTTTGATCTGATAACCACAGATGCACCGACAGCTTTCTTAGGCTTATAATAATCATTTGGATAATATGCTGATGGAATCTGCCATCAGCATATTATATTTATACTGTTTATACGGACAAGAATAACAAAACAATGAAATCAATTAATATCATAGCAATCATGCCTTTTCTGGCATCATCTTTCATGACGCAAGCTCCTGTTTATCAAGATGTGAATCACCCCATTGGAGACAGAGTGGTAGGCGTATGGAAAACTAACAGCAAACAAGAAAGTCATGTCAGTTGACGAAACAATAACTTTCAGTTTAGCTGTCAAGAACACAGGGAACCGTGAAGGACAGGAAATTGTTCAGCTTTATATCAGAGACATAAAGTCTTCTCTTCCCCGCTCGGTGAAAGAATTAAAGAGATTTAAGAAAGTAAAATTAATGCCGGGTGAAGAAAAAATAGTTTCTTTGTCTATTGATAAAGAGGCATTAAGCTTTTTTGATGCGGAAAAACATGAATGGATTTGTGAACCGGGCAAATTTGAAGCTATCATAGCAGCATCAGCTATGGATATCAAAGATGTTCTCAAATTTGAATTAAAATAAAGATAGAAGCCATGACGAAACGTTTAATCCTTGCATTCGTATTTTTATCCTGGCACTTAGTAGCCTGCTCGAATGGAGATTCGGGAATTTCTTCCGGACTCCCGGATAAGCCTTCTGCGGAAGAAGACTCTCCCGGGACTGAAACGATATCCGAAGAAATGAGAGTGAAAATAACCGGCGAAGATTTATATATATCAGCCAAGTTAGATGCCAAAACCGATATTCTTTATTGGTTCAAGAAGTGTATGTTCAATGAACTGTTCACATTTTATAGAGTAGGAACAATTGACAACAATATGCCTACTCCTGCTACTCTGCCAGATGCTTCTCCGACTTCTCTTCTGAATCTGGCTTACAGTGACAATATCGGTCCTTTTAATATAACCGGATACGGGTGGTGTGGAGGAAATC
>ERZ791601.1467-NODE-1467-length-11367-cov-2.034565_pt1 | contig 11367 bp, 9 predicted proteins | sample MGYA00509967_ERZ791601 | MGnify/ENA primary metagenome ERZ791601 (study PRJEB30046, sample SAMN00791930) | human gut metagenome | study: EMG produced TPA metagenomics assembly of the A metagenome-wide association study of gut microbiota in type 2...
TTCTGCTAAATTTCGTCCTTCTTCCATAGCTTTTTTTATATCTTCAAAATACGAATTTACTGCAGCAGGTGACCATGTCTGCAATTCACATAACGCATACTTTCTAAAAAGTTCCGCATTAGCCCGTTCTCTTTTAACAGCATGTGGATATTTAAAGGCTAATTCATTCATCCATTTTTCTTCTATATCAACGATCCTTTCGATCTGTGGATTATCCTGCAGGGTTGGTATCTGATCGCCAATCAAAGCATATTTTTCAGTCATAACATTACGTCCGTCTTTTTTCGCTGTTTCCAAATCGCACAGCCACAAAGCAACTGTTTTATCCGATAAAACAGAATATGTCATACGGCGCATTTCCTTAAATGCAGGTATGGTATTAGCAGGAACAGCTTCTTCCGCATTGACACTCATAAACATTTCGGTCTCCAAATCAATGATCCGCTGCATGATCTCATTTCTCTGCATATTTTTCACTCCTTTACGGCAGCACGCTTTTGTGCTAAAGCTTCAACTTCCTCCAAATCTTTAAATCCTAAATTACCATACAGATATTGGTAACGTTCTTCAACTAAATTACGTTTTTGTGTCGCGGCTAAAAAGATATCACGATAATATAAATTTAAAGTTGCATCAGAATACGTTTCCAATTCGCAAACTGCGTATGTAGTAAAGCCGCCTTCAACAGCTATTGTCAAAGGATATTTTTTATGTACTTCAGAAAGCCATTCTCTTTCGATATCTAATATTTTGTAAATCAGTTCATTTTCATTTAACGATGGTATCAAATTTTCCATACGGGCATATTTTTCTGTCATTAAGTTACGCCCTGCCGCCGCTGCCGTTTCCAGGTCCTGTAAATACGATGTCAGTGTATCAGCCGCTAAAACCGAATGACTCATTTCACGCATCAGATAAAAAGTTTTCAGCATTTCCTGGCAATCAGCTGGTTCACTGGCTTTAACAGCGATAAACATCGCTGCTTCACGGGCGATAATCTTTTCCAAAAGCTGTTTTCTATCCATTTACAACACCGTCCTCAAATAAGCTTATCTGCTGCAGTAACAATCGTGCCAGTAAATTTGCCGCTTCTCTGGTAGGATGGATACCATCACTGCCAAAAATACATTTCCCATCCAGACTTTTTATCCTGTCATACCAGTCCAGTAGATTAACGCTTTTACCAAGCGTTAATCTTGTCAGCAGGTTATTATACAGAACGATCTTTTTTTCTAAACCTGCATGTTTTAACAGATGAACTTTCTCTACAGGAGGAGTATTAATAACAATCACTTTGCTCCCTCTGCTCTTGGCAAAATTTAGAAAAAGCTGCAGATTATTTTTATATTCATCAGGCGTTACCCAAGGGTCACGACCGTATTGTTCAGAGTAAAGCGGCCAGATTTTTCTTCCTTCCGCCGGCCATAAATCTACCAGACCCAATTGTAATATCGTATAATCTGGGCGTAAAAATTCTATTTCATTGGCCTCGCCTTTTATAAGACTTAAGCTTGTATTAGCATGGCGGCAGCGCTTTACCAGACATACATCCTCGGTAAAATTTGCGCTGAGCATTCTGCGCAGCTGCTCGGGATATGTTCCTGCGTAATCGAGTTCTACATTAAAGCTGTTTTTTGCATATCGCGGTAAACCGTAGCTGTCGCCAATTACCAATACTTTCATATTTCCAGCCCCTAAACAAATATTTTCTAAATACAGTACTGTTTTAAAATCTTATTTATTCTGTATAGTCTTCGTTTTCTTCTAAAACTACACCTTGTTGATCAGGCACTTTTATTTTCAGCGGTAAAATAAAAGCTATAATCGCCGAAAGAACAAAAGAACAGAGAGCAAATTTGATAGAAGCAATAAAGTTACCAGTAGTATCGGCAAGATATCCGCCCATAAAGCTGCCCAGCGCCGGTCCGATACCCATAACAATCAGGGTGGCAAGCCCCCACAATTTGCCCAGACTGACGCGCCCATAGATAGCACCGGCATAACCAACGACGCCACCCGGTTCAATTGCCCAATAAACTGCAAACAGTACGCAGATCAAAGCACCCAAAGTGGTAGACTGCGGTCCCATTGTCATAAGCAGCAAACAAGCTACTGCGCCTACAGCCGGGCCGAAAATAAGCATTGTTTTTCTGGCTTTGATCTCATTTTTCATCGCTACAACTAATTTATCAGATACGATACCCAAAAGCGGCATCGTAAAGATACCGGCGATACCAATGATGATATAAAGGTTAGTTGCATTATCTAAAGTCATTTTCAAATCTTTGGTCCAATAGGTAACGACCTGAGTCCAAATCAAAAATTCAGCAACCATACTGGTCAAAAATGCCAGAATCGAACCCCAAATCGGAAACGTGCTAAAAGCCTCTCCAATTTTCCAAGGATACTCTTGTTGGGCTGCCGTGCCTTTAGCAGGTGGAACTTCGCCAAAAGCATGTAAGCCATACTGTTCCGGGTTCTTTTTTGCCAGTAATGCCGCCAGTAAAAGTGCTACGAGCGAAATCCAACCCAAAATTGTCATTGCATCACGCCATTGTCCTGCATTTTCGACCAGCATCGGTTTCACGCCCAAACTGAGTACAATCTGCGCCATTGGGGCACCGGCAAAAGCAATACCCCACATTTTTGCATAATATTTTCCAACGAACCATTTACGAATGGAAATGGTAGATGATACCCACAGCATACCTGTTCCGATACCGGCAAAAATAGCATAAGCCGCATAATAAGAATATAAAGATTCAACCTTCGCTGTCAGATAAAAACCCAGCATACAAAAAACTGCGGCAATAGTATAAACAGGTTTTGTACCCCATTTATCCAAAATCATACCGCTAAAGAACGCTGTAATGGCATAAATGCTCATCATCAGCGAATAGCCTAACGATACCTGTGCCCCGGTCCAACCCATCGTCTGCGACATTGGCCCGGCCAGGATAGCAAAAGTAGAGCGGTAACCAAACAGGCAAAATACTGCCAGCCACGCAGCAACGACTACAAAATAAGAGGTTTTTTTCGCATCCATATAAACCATCCCTTCGTCTCAAAAATCTATAAAAGATTATGAGTTAATAGTAATTACAAATTTCAGCTCCATTTTGAAAAGAGGCGGATGCAGGCTCCTGCATCCGCCAACTTACTTTAGTTAAGGAGGAAGTATTGTAGACTTATTTACTTGTAAACTGTTCGCAATATACGGCTTTCAAATCACCGTAAGTCCAGTCTTTTTTCTTAAAGCCATCGCAGATACCAATGTTGTTTTCGTCAGCTTCTATAAAGCATTTGCAGCATTTACATTTAGCAATAGGCGTAAACATCGGACAGGTTTCGCTGTCAATAAGGATAATACTGTTGTTATTGGCATGGCAGATACCTTTAGCAACGTCAATAGGGGTAAAATTACGGCAATCAGCATGATTATTTTTAGCCATTGTGACTCACACTCCTTCGTATTCGGTTCTTGCAACAACTTCGTCCTGGATCGGTTTACCGATTTCTACCCAGTATTGAGTAAAGCCGGCTACACGTACCAACAAATCACGATAGTTATTAGGATGTTTTTGAGCATCTTTCAAAACTTTAGAATCGACGATATTAAATTGAATATGGAAGCCGCCTTTTCTCATGTAAGAACGGGTCAGATCCAACAATTTCTTAGAACCTTCGATACCTTTTACTGCATTCGGATGCAGTTTCAGGTTCATCTGTGAGTTTTGAGATCTGCTGTGATCCCAGCAAGTAGCGGATTCAAATAATGCATAGGCACCATTGCGGTCAGTACCAGGATATGCAGACATAGAAGCGTCAGCAAAAGTAGTACCGGAAAGACGCCCGTCAGCAGATGCAAGTGTTGCTGCACCTTGCGGAGCATGGGTAGATACAGACATCTGGCAAACATAGAACGGCTTAGCGTACAAGGATTCATATTTATCGCCGCAGCCACAGTACCAGTCTTCAAATTCAGCCAGAATTCCATCGACTTCAGGAATATCGTTGCCATATTTAAAGGATCTCAGGCAATCTGCGTGGATCTGATCGTAACGTCCGTCATCATCATCACGTTTTTCCTGAGCTTCAAGCGAGAAACTGCCAATTTCATCAGCATTTTTGAAGCCAAAGTTATTAATAAGCGCATCTGTAAGTTCTTCCAGAGTATATTTCTTATCTTCAAACACCAATTTTTTAATGTTGTACAAAGAATTGACCATATTGATAGTGCCTGTGTCTTCAATGTTATAAGTAGCATTGTAGCGGTAGCCCATATTGCCAATATGCTGGCCTTTTGCCAGGCAGTCAGGTTTCAGGAAGGAATTTACCAGCGACATGTTATGTTTACGCCATACATCATGCTGAATATTATTGGTAGTTACAAGGCAATCGATGACGATATCATAATATTCAAGGAATTGTTCATACAATTCTTCATAAGTTTTGAATGTTTTGTTATGAGGTGGCAGAACCTGCAAATCAATACGCCTGTCATAGCCATTGGTAAGAACCATTTCCAAAACTTTCGGATTGGAAATAAAATGTACACCTACGGAAGTCGGCTGGCCTGCGCCGCCCGGGATCCAATATTTCTTGCCATTCAATTCCAGTTCTTTCCAAATACCAGGCGAAGTTTCCAAACAGCCGCCGATCGAGAAGGCACGGGCATCTTCCAGGTTCATACCTTCCGGCCCGTAATTTTTCATGATAAATTCGATACCGCCGCGGTTATTCATCCAGGCCGGATAACCGGTACCGCTCTTTTCGCACTCTACAGCTTTCAACAGAAATTCTTCCGGCAATTTATCATCATACAGTACTGACAGTGTCGGTTGTGTGGTCTGACAAGTCATACCAGCTTCCAGCAGTAGCATTTCCAGTCTGTTGGCAGCCGGCTGACCGTCACGGGTCAAACCTCCCAGGCAGACATTATTGAAAGTATTGCCGGAAAGTACGCCGCCAACAACACCCATTGAAGCAAAACAATCAATACAGGTCATTTTTACACGGTAGCATTCTAAAAGTTCCAATACCTCAGCTTCAGTGATACGTCCGGCTTCCATATCCTGCTCAAACCATGGCCATAATACCTGTCCAATACGTCCGGGCGACATACCTGAAATAGCATCTTCATTAACAGAAGCCATATGGACCATATAAATCATTTGCAGAGCCTCACGGAAATTACGTGGTTGTTTATGAGCGATATGCTCCATGATCTCAGCTATCTCTTCATATTCTTTCTTTTGTTTAGCATTTTTCTCAGTTGCAGCCAAACGTTTGGCTTCATCAGCATAATGCAGATGCCATGTTTGGATACCTTCCAAAACAAGTTTGACCGCTTCGTAGAAATACAGCCTGCTCATACCGATAATGCCATCACCGTCAGGACGTCCTGCAGTTTCTGCAATACCTTCTTCACACATTTTGATCAAACCGTCATAACCATATTGCAGCGGATAGAAATAATTGATTACTTCACGGCCCTGCGGCAGTGTATAGCCGGAATCAAACATACAAATCAGGCTGCGCATAACAGCTTCTTTAATCGGATATTCCGGAACCATTTGTTCATAACGATGACCAACATCATCCACAGATTTGCCAACCCACTCACGAGCCAGTTTAGTTAAAACACGAACTTCGTCTTTGCGGATACCATATTTACCGGCAATGGAAACAACGTTACCAAAACTTTCAGTTACGTTGCCGCCACCAGCGCCATAAGCACTGACCTGGTCAGCACTGGCAGAACCGGAAGCTAAAGCAGCCTGGTACAGTTCGTCTTCCTTCGCCATAAAGAATCCTTCAGATAACCACGGCATCGGGAAAGAACCACGATAGTACTGGGTCTTAGCACCAACAAGCAACTCACCTGGATAAATACTGGGAGTCAAATGCTCGAAGCCCGCCTTTAATGCTCTGCCGCGGCGCACTTCCATAATGTCACCCTCATTAGCCTGAAATACACGGTTATACCAATAGGGAAATTCGCAGGTTACAGAAGACAATGTCTGCAGATAAATATCTTTCAACTTAGCAGCTCTTTCTGTAGCACCTTCTTTTACTTCGCGGTCAACCATCTCTTTCGGCGCTTCACCGCCAGCTTGGAGATTCAAGGACATACCTTGCTCTTCCAATACGTCAACGAGTTTTCTTGCCATAATAAATCCTCCTTTTTTACATAAAATTCACTATAAGACCTGCAGCATTTTTAGAAGCAGTCATCCATTCAGTATTCACGCTTGCTGCATCCTTAGGTTGCCTTAAGTGTACTATGCGAAAAATCTTAAGTATTGAGCCGCCAGTAGGAGTTGTAAGTCTGAAAAAATCAAACGCTGATACACCTCAGGTACTAGCAGGTCCTAAACACAAAAACAGCGGCAGCACACTGGTCCAAGCAAAACCAATGCGCTGCCGCTGTTTTATTGAGGAATTTTAAAATGGGGTGTCAGAACCAACATAGGCTTTGATGCCTAAATCAAGCAGCACCTTCTGCAAAGCTTCTAATTTTTCAGGAGGCGTAGCTTCATACATACTGTAAGGATAAACCATACCACAAGACTTCCATTTTGAATCGCCAAGACGATGGAATGGCAGAAGATTGAATTCCGTTAAACCAACACTGTGCATAAACTCTGCAATGGCCGCCATATTTTCTTTACTGTCATTAAAGCCTTCGATAACAGGCGATCTCAAGACCAGTCTTCCCGACCAATCTGATTGTGCCAATGCCGCGATATTTGCTAAAATAAGTTCATTTGGAACTCCGGTTTTCTCTTTATGCTTATCAGAATCCATATGCTTCAGATCATTAAATGCAAAATCAACATATTTCATAGTTGCCAAATAGGTTTCCTGAGGGAAAAATCCGCTCGTTTCAATCGCTGTATGGATATAAGCATTACGGCACTCCTTCAGTACCGCCTGCAAAAAATCTTTTTGATACATAGGATCGCCGCCGCTGAAAGTAGCCCCACCTTTACCAGACCAGTAATGCCTGTCACGGTCAAAAATTTTCATCAGTTCGGAAACCTTCATATCTCTGGAAGCCGGGACAAAAGCTTCCTGTAAACAAGCATCCACACATTCATGACTTTCACAATGTCTGCACTTTTCCCAGTCTATTGCCAGGGGTATTTCTTTTTCATCGATGATAGAGATTGCCTGATGCGGGCATTTTGGGATGCACCGGGTACAGCCTTGAGTCCTGTTGATGCATTTCATTACCCTAAATAAAGTCCGTACACGATTCTCTAAACCTTCCGGATTCGCACACCATTCGCAGCGCAGCGGACATCCTGATAAAAATACCAGCGTACGGCAACCGGGACCGTCATGTACAGAATAAGACTGGATATCAAAAATACGACCTGACAAATCCTGTTGAACACCTATAGGGGATAATGATCTTGCCATAAAAATCTTCCTCTCTGCCAAAAGCTTTGCGTATCATTACTTTCTGTTTCGATTGTACAATATTTTCCAGCTGACTTCTTGAGCCTTAGGCCGTATTATTAAATACAAAAAAGCCATAGGACTAAGACTTTAGTCCTATGGCTTCATACCGATTATTTATCTTTTAAACTTTTCATAAACAATTCATCATTGACGATTTGCTCCAATAATCTTACCACATCATCCGGGTAGGCATATTGGCTGCATTCCTGCCGCAGTTTTAACAATGCTTTGTTATCATCGCCGTTTTCACTTACTAAAATACTGCCATAGCGGTCTAAAACAAAACTGATACCGGCCAGCTTTTCTAAATGGCATTCCTTAATTTTTCTCTGCAGGGTTTCATCAACACCGTTCAAATAGCCGCGAATATACAGCAACAATGGTTTAACCCATTTGTCCATTTTCAGAGGCTCTAAAAAAGCCATTTCATCCTCGGGGACAGTCCCCTTCTGTTTACATAAAGTAGCGATGATATCCTGTATCCGTACCAGCAGCAGTCCCTGCTCAGTTTCATTTTTAGATAGATTGAGATAGTCACACAGCTTACGGCAATAATGAAATTTGCGGTCAGCAACAACCACAGCTTCCGAGGGTAAACACTGTTTCAGCAAAACATTCAGGCTCTCAATAACTGTGCCTCTGCTTTCCATTTCATCAAACATGCTTTTTTTGCCAAATAAACTGTCTAAAATAGCATGCAGTTCATTGTAGTCTACAGGTTTTACCAAAAACTGGTCAGCGCCTATTTTATAGCCATGAATCCTGTCCGCAATATCATTAAGAACAGTAATCATTACCACGGGGATATGCTGCGTTTTTGTATTTTCTTTTAATTCCCTGCAAACTTCATATCCACTCATTCCCGGCAGCATGACATCAAGCAGGATAATATCCGGCAGATATCGTTCAGCTAAACTGATAGCATCTTTCCCCTGCTGGGCAGTAACAGTTTCATAGCCCCAGCTTTCAACAAAATCTTTAAACAAGTCTAGGTTTTTAATATTATCATCCACTATCAAAACAGTTTTCATTTACGCACCTCACCTTTCACTGTTTCTTCATTCCCTGCTGCAGCGGAATCAAAAAAATTACTTCCGTTCCTTCACCTAAAGCACTTTTTAAATAGACATATCCACCATGCATCTCAACCATCTTTTTTACCAGTGGCAGACCCAGTCCTGTACCTTCGTATTCACGGGTATAAGAACTGTCGACCTGTTCAAATTCCACAAATACTTTTTTCTGATCCTGCTCGGCTATACCTATACCATTATCGCGCACAATAAATTCGGCAACATCTTCACGCTTATAAACATAGATTTCTATCTGCCCGCCAGTTCCGGTAAACTTTACTGCATTTGATAACAGATTATATAAAATCTGTTTTAGCTTGGCCGCATCAGCTTCGATCATAAAATCATCAGGTTCAAATTTCAACTTTACTTTTAACTGTTTACTTGTCACATAACTTTTCACGTTTTCCACAGTCTGCAAAACAATTTCTTTCAAATAAAATTCGCTGTAATTAAGAGTCATTTTCCCGCTGGCGATCTTGGATATATCCAGAATATCATTGATCAGCTGCAGCAGATGAGTACTGCTGCTGAAAATATTAGCTACATATTTTTTCTGTTTCTGATTCAGTTCACCTAATATATCGTCCTTTAAAATTTCAGAAGAACCGATTATAGCATTTAGCGGAGTTCTCAATTCATGACTGATATTCGCCATAAACTGGGATTTCGCCACATCTACTTTCTTCAGCTCATTCAATGCTTCCTGTAAATATTTAGTTCTTTCCGCAACATTAAGTTCAAGCTGCTCATTGTTTTTTTGCAGTTCAAACGCCAGTTGCTTCTGTTGCTGATGCTCACATTCCAATTGCTCTAAATACAGTTTGCTCTCCTGTTTCCTAAGTTCTAACTGAGTTGTAAACTTTTCGAACATCTCCTGCAGCATAGCACCCTCGTCATCCTTTTTCCCATTAAGTATTGCTTTGTTACCAAAATTCTTTTCATAATAATCTCTAGTCAAATCGGTAACATGCACAATTGGACAGCTTATTTTTTCAGCCAACAGCTGCCCTAAAATAAGCATGGCCCACAGACATAAGAAAAAAAGACCTAAGACATACTTATAATTATTGCTGACAATTCCCGAAAATTTTTCTTCTGGGATGCCAATTCCTACAACAGCGATTGGTTCATCAGCACTGTTAAAAATTTTCTGATCTAAAAAAACATGTATTTCATCATCGACATCCACTTTTCCAAAATACTGTTTATCGTCTTCCAAATATTTACCTGTTTCATGCGGGGCCCTGCTGCCGACAAAATTACTTTTAGTATCAGTCTGAATATTCGAGGCAATCCTTATCCCGTCAATGGAAAAAGCCAGAAATGAATTATCCAGATTTCTGCTGTAGCGCTCAGCAAAGTAGTTATCATTATTAAGTACATCACATAATACAATAGCTCCGATAACGTCGTTATCAGCAGATTTATCTCTGATCGGTACTACAACTATACCCATCAGAGCTTTATGCAGATACTCCTGCGCCCCCGGAAACTGGTTAAGTATTTTGATCGAAAAATTGTCATATTCAAATGAATCTTTAGTAAACAGTTCTTCAAGCCCGACAACTTCTTCTGATACATGCGTTTTCCCAAACAGCATGCTGCTGGCAGCCAGGATTTTAACAGCACTGTCATCTGGATATAACAGATAGGGAGAACTGCTTGCCAATATATGGTTCTCTCGATCTACAATAACTACATAGTCAAGATAATTAAAATTACGTTTTAAATTATTTAAAGCCATAGCAAGTCTGTTTCTATCATCATACATGGCTTTATTAATATCTGAATCACCTGCGAAAAGCAATCCTGCTTTTCTCATCTCGTCCATCCTGTTTTCCATATCATTACGAACAGTTTTCATCGCAACCTGTAAATAGTTGCGTTCATTCTCCTGGATCTGTCTGTCAAAAAAATGCTGCGTTGAAAGTACTAATAAAAGCATGGGTACCAATAGCAAAACCAAAACAAAAATACTCAGTTTTTTCTTTATGCTCATCTTCTTTGCCCCATTCGATTTTATTACGCATTAGGTACTATCCTGCAATACTCCAAAATCAACTGCATCCGATCTTTAATATCAAGTTTGCTCAGGATATTGCTGACATGTGTTTTTATGGTTTTTTCACTGATAAAAAGCTGTTCTGCAATCTGTTTATTACTCAATCCCTGACAGATAAGCATTGCTACTTCTGCTTCACGCCTGCTCAAAATACCGTTAAAAACATTTAGATCAGCTTCAGTTTTTTCCGCCCCAATATTTTCAACAACATTTAAATCAAAATTTACCAGAGCCATTGTCTGCACCAGCAATTCCCCTATCCGCTGCAGCTTACGCTGAGGCATTAAGGGTATATTATAACGTTCTATAATTTCCTGAGGCACTGTATGCGCCTCTGTAGCAATGCCACCGCCGTAGGCAATAGCAACCAGCTTGTTATTATAATAAACAGGGCACATAAAATATGTTAACCCCAAATAACACGTAAACAATTTTATCTGCTGAGTTTTTTTGAGAAAACACATTGATTTTTCTTTTTCCTGCTGACAGCGTTTTTTATTATTTTGAATTATCTGGTGACAAAGAAGACTTGAGTTTGACCACACTGTTAATGGAGTGCCTTCTAAATCAAAAAAGCATAAACTGATATTATCAACACGGGCAAAAGAATCCTGAAAGGTTTGTAATTTTTCCTTCCCAATAAATTTCAACCACTCCTGTGAAGAAAAAGTGTTGCGCATCATTTTCATCTCCTTAAGTACAACATCAAAACAACTATACGGCAGTGTAAAATGATTATATCGTTTCAATTGCCTTTTT
>ERZ791601.1497-NODE-1497-length-11165-cov-12.568947_pt1 | contig 11165 bp, 9 predicted proteins | sample MGYA00509967_ERZ791601 | MGnify/ENA primary metagenome ERZ791601 (study PRJEB30046, sample SAMN00791930) | human gut metagenome | study: EMG produced TPA metagenomics assembly of the A metagenome-wide association study of gut microbiota in type 2...
GTTCATAACGACGGGCTTTCATGCTTGTCACTTCTTTCTGCCCTTGTCTTACCACTTATTTGTGTCTTTTTCTTGTACGTTTCGCTATTTTTGACTTTTCAGATACACCCTAGTGTATTTTGGGCTTTGCCCGTGTCAACACAATGGCACATACACTCGGAATGTCTATCCAGCAACGCCAACAAAAAAACCTGCTCAAATTCTACGTTTTGCCGAGAGCAAGAACGAGCCGCTTTCCCGAAAAATCCTCGGAAAAGCGGCTCAAAACGCCGTGGGTAAAGGTACAGGTCCATCGAATTTGCCTGACACGGCAGTTGGCATCTTTTTGTCACGCTTGAAAAAATGGGCGCAAAAAAGCCCGGAAGCCGTTCTGCTTCCCTTCATAGGGACACAAACTGTCACCCCTCTGCGAGGGAGCGGATTTCTCCGCCCTCTCTTCCTGTTCTCTCCGTCTTATGCCGGGAATTGAATGACTTCGCTCAGCGGTGGGAGCAGCTTCGGCTGCTTCTCGTCCGGCTGCATGGCGCTGTCCACTGTGCCGATGTCCCGGTAAATGATGCGGACAGACTGGCTGGAATTGCGGGAGTATTTTGTTTCCCGTTCACCGACCTCAATGCGCTGAATAAACAGCCGCAGCAGTTCAGGTGTCAGCGTATCAATTGCTGTGTACTGCTTTGCCTTTTCAATGAAAGCATCCACGTTCGCTTCGCGCGCCTGAAGCTGTTCCAGACGTTGTTCTTTCTGCGGAATCTCTTCTTCCAGAAGCCGCTGCTCGTCTGTGTAATCGCCGGAGAGCATCCGGTATTGCTCGTCTGTCACGCGCCCGAGAACATTGTCCTCATAGAGCCGTTTGAACAGCTTGGACAACTCTGCACTGCGCTTTTTCATCGCGTCCAGTTCGCGAAGCACGCGGTTCATCTCCCGCCGCAGCTCCGCACTGTTCTTCTGATTGATGTGCGCCGCGAATTGCCGCTCCTTCATTCGGGCGAAATGTGTGACCCGACGGAGATCATCCAGAACGATTTGCATAAGTTCACATTCCCGGATGTGGTGCGCGCTGCAGGCAGTTTTTCCTTTCTTGCCGTAGGTATAGCACTTGAAATTGTACTCCACTTTCTTCATGGTGCTGGCTCTGTGCAGCACCAGTGGCTTTCCGCAGTCTGCGCAGAACACCAGCCCTGAGAAAATGTTCGGTTCATCCATGTGCTTCGCCGTGCGCTTTTTGTGCTGCCGAACCTCCTGCACGATCTCCCACTGCTCCTGCGTGATGAGCGGCTGGTGCGTGTTTTTTACCAGACACTGTTCGCTTTCCGGCCGGTCGATCCGTGTTTTATTTTTGTAGGAGATGGTCGTCCGCCGCAGTCCAACCGTATGGCCCAGATACATGACGTTTTTGAGAATATCACTGACCGTCGTACCAGACCACGTACACGGATGCAGCGCATCGCACCCCTTGTGCGTTTTTCCGGCCTTCTGAAAGTAGTAATTTGCAGGTGTCAGAACGTTCTGATCTGCCAGGATCCGCGCGATCTGACTCGGACCTTTCCCGGCAGCACAGAGGGAGAATATCTGCCGCACGATCTCTGCCGCTTCCGGGTCGGGCTCGAGATGGTTTTCCGTAGTTTCGGATTTCCGGTAGCCATAGGGCGGGCGACCTCCGAGCCATTCGCCGCGTTCAGCCTGCAGCTTTTTCACGGCGCGAACCTTCCGACTCGTGTCCTTTGCGTGGAGTTCGTTTGCCCAGTTGCGGATAGGGTTAAAATCGTTGCTGCTCTCGACCGCAGAATCCACGCCGTCGTTCACTGCGATGAACCGTACATTCTTTTGCGGGAAATAAATCTCCATGTAATAGCCGACCTGCAAATACTCACGTCCCAGCCGGGAGGCATCCTTTACGATCAGGGTGGAAACCTCACCGGCTTCGATCATTTCCACGATCTTTTTCCAACTCGGACGTTCAAAATTCGTTCCGGAATATCCGTCGTCCGCAAGAAAGAGCGTGTTTTCAAAGCCTTTATCCCGTGCGTATTTTTCTAACAGATCCCGCTGATGCTGGATGCTGTTTGACTCCCCGGCACGCTCGTCCTCCTGACTGAGCCGTCCGTAGAGAATCGTATATTGTTGTTTCTGACTTGCCATCATAACCTCCTTTTCTGTGGGGCAAGCCGGTACGGTACGGCAAGTATACCGCATCAGCTGCCACAAGTCTACGAGAATTTTATGCGCTGTGCGCTTCCTTTTCCAGTTCCGCGTCGATGCAGGCAATCAGCTTGTCCGCCGGCGTTGCGGAAGGTTCTGCCGGAAATACAGACGTGATACAGAACCGTCTGCCGCCGATCAGCATCTCGCGCTGTTTTGTGATGCAGTCTTCTTCCATACAAGTTGTTGTGTCCCGGAAAACAGTTGCGACATCGCCATCCTCTGTTTGCCGAAGTTTTGCACACTCCGGCATATATCCGCCGAGAATACCGGTGTCTCGGTAAATCTCCCAATCCTTTTTCATAGGCCTCCTTTCTGTCTCCTGCATGGAAACTGTTTTTATAAGTGCTGTTCCATTGTCCATTCTTCGTGATCGTCCTCGGCATGACCGAGGGCGGTTTTCTTTTGCCGGAGTTTTCTTCGGCGCTTGCTGTCGATGTGTAGCGCTATAGTCGTTCCGTCGTGCTGCGGCGCATCATCCGTCATCTGCTCCACAGCACGACCAAGACGCACAGCGCCGCGCACAAGATCACCGCCGTAATCGAGATCCACGCGCAGGTGATGATCTTCTTCTGTGCCGTCTGCTCCATACCCGAAAGCTGCTTCTTCGTATCGTTCAGGATCGCGGTCAGGGAGAGCTTCGTATTCTCTGTCAGCGCCTTGCAGTTGGAAGAATACCTCTCGTTCAGGCTCCCAGCCTGTTTCTCGAAATTTTCTGCGCTCGTTTGCATCTTGATCAGAGATTCCTGCGCTTCTGCTTCGTCAGGAGCGTTTTCAGATCCGCGTTCAACTGCATCTGCTGCCGAAACAGCCTGTCCTGCATTTCGAGCAGCGCGCTCCAGTTCCGCTCCGTGACCATCACGCTGGGTTCCAGCCGTTGTGCCTCGTCCATCAGCTTTTTGTGCTGCGTCAACATTTCTTGTGTTGTCATTCTCCGTTCTGTATCCAAATTCCGCCTCCATATTTTCTTTCAGGTATTTTTCTATATGTAATTTGCTGTCACGGCATTTGCGTCCGTCTGGTGTGATATAGGTGATATTCTTCCGGCTGTCCGTCCAAGTTGCCGAGTAACCCTCCGAGCGGAGCAGCGCCAGAAATTCTTCACGATTTCCGGCACAGCGCATACAATCGTCGATGACTCGCATCAGCTCGAACTTCCAGCTCTCGCCCTTGACTGCCGTGTAGTATTCCGCATTGGACATTCCACGCGACTGCCACTGCTCATCTTTCTGGAATTTTGGCAACCCAAATTCCTCGCAAATCTGGTCATTGCGGACGCGCAGTTCCTGAATCTGCTTGTCCGCCATATGCACTTTTTTGCCGGTTTCAAAATTGACACTGTTGATAATACAGTGTGAATGAATGTGTTCCCGGTCAACGTGCGTACAGACCAGTACCGCACAGCCCTCGAAGGATTCTGCCAGCCGCCGTGCGGCTTCGTGCGCCGTGCGCGGGTCAACGTCTGCGCCCTTCGGGAAGCTCTGCACCATGTGATAAAACATCACGCCGCCGTCTTTGTGGTGCAGCAGCTTTGTACTCAGGAATTCGTCGAAGGCGGTTTCCGGCTGGCAGCCAATGCCGCAGATGAGCCGCTGACCGTCCCAAAGCGTCTTGCTGAGTTGGGAAACATAGCGCATGACACTTTTCATGCAGCCGCGTGTTTGTGTGCCTTTCTTGTAGTTTACGAAATGGACGATTGCGATTTCGCCGCACCTCCCTCCTGCAACTCCCGCAGGGCAATGTTGATTTTGGAAAACTCCTGCGCAGCAGAATCCAGATTGGAAAACTGGACTTTCCCCATGTTCGCCAGCACAGTCAGCTGGTTGAGGTTGTTTCCAATAGCTTTTTGCTGCCGCAGGACTTCCTTCAAGCCATCCAGAATCACAATCCGTTTTCCGAGACAACAAGCGGTCACATAGTCGCTCTGGCTCATGTGCGCTTGCGCCGCTTTTCTGCGTATCGTTTCCAAATCCTGTTCTGAGATCCGAATGCTAAATTGTTTGTCTTTTTTCATCTTTCCTCCGTTCGTAAAAGTGGGTACGGGCTTCTGCCCGATTTGAGGCATTTGGCAGGGAGCCGGTGGACCGGCGACTAGCCAAATGCGATGCTGGCTCCTCCCGAACGGGAGGATTTTCCCCGCCGCGGCGGGGGATTCTCTGCGCTGGGCTGCCGTATTGCACCTGCATTTTTCGCGTTGCCCGCACGTTGGCGCAACGTTGGCTTTTCCCGTTGCGCCGCGCACACACTCGCTGTCGGGGCAGAAAGCCGCACACAGTGGCGACACGCGCCTCACGGCGGCGAACGGTGCCCGCTGTGGAAGGGTGCAAGGATGCAAACCGTTCAAGGTGTTACCCCCTTGCCCTCTTGCTCCGGCAAGCGCCAGAGCCATTGGTCGGCGCGGCGCTCCGAAAGAATGCCGAGATTTCGCTTTGCGATTTTCAGCGTCCGCTCTGAAATACCGAGCTGCTTTGCAAGCGCAAGGACTTCCTCGGCTGGTCTCGGCTGCGTCAGAAACCTGCGCAGCTCGTCTTCCATCTGCATGGTCTTTGTCTGCACCTGCCCTGTGCCGTTCAGGATGTTGTCAACAGTCGCATCGCAGAAGCCCTTCCACTGAAAGCCATGCTCCGGATGAAGCTCAAATGCAATGGCTGCGCCCTCCGGTGCAAGGCTGTTCTTGTCCTGCGCGACAATGCGGAGCGTATCGCCGCTTTTCAGCCGCCCGACGATCAAAACGCTTCTGGCTGAAGCGCGGAAGTCGATAGAGCCGAGACCGCGATAGCCGGATTTCAAGCCCTGCGCCTTGTTCATGTGTCCGATCAGGATGACGGTGCATTGTGTGCGCTCCGCCATCAGGGAAAGCCGTTTGAGTACCGGGCGCACCTCATTCGCACGGTGCATATCCACATCGCTTCCGAGGTACGCCTGCAGCGGGTCAAGCACGATCAGCTTTGCCGCTGTCCTGCGGATCGCTTCTTCCAACCTTGCGTCGCAGAGCGTCAGCTCGCGTTTACTCTCGTCGATGACCAGCACGCGCGTGCAGTCTGCGCCTGCGCTCTCTAACCTTGGCTTGATGGTGTCCGCCAGACCGTCCTCGGCTGTCTGGTAGATCACGTTCATCGGCTCCGCTGCCCGTTCGCACTCCGGCAGCGGCTCGCCGCGCGTCAGCGCTGCAATGACCGCCAGAATGAAGCTCGTTTTGCCCTCGCCGGGGTCGCCTTGAAGGATCGTCAGCTTGCCCAGCGGGATGTACGGATACCAGAGCCATTGCACCTCCTCCGCGTTGATTTCGCTCATGGAAATCAGTTTTAATGGTGTGTTTCCTGTCAAAAAATCTCCTCCGAATCAAAAAGTAAAGGTGCGTACCACGTTTTTCGCAGCACGCACCTTTCTACTTGTAGTATGGAGATTTTTCTGATACACTCAGAGTAATAGCAGACAAATAAAAATCATTTGTGGACAGGTTTCCAAAGGAGAAGCGAATGTTTCAGTCCATCACATTTTATATCGGAGGGAAAACGCTCGGTATTTACGGAGAAGAATTTCCGCTTGGAGCACTGACAACAGAGGTTTTGAATATCACGCCGGAGGAATATCAAGCGCTTGACAGCCGCTTGCAATCTGCAATGGAAGGTATGGCGCGTTATGAAAAAACACACACGCTGACCGACTGGCATCAGGCCAATGAGCAGATGCTCCAGCTGAATGAAGTGCTCTGTCGCCGCCGTATTTTTCGGCTGATTCAGACGGACGCATATATTCTGACAGAGGCGAAGCAGCTCACAGAAATGCCGATTGCAGAGGGTGATCCACTTGAAATGGATGCGCACGACCACGAGATTTTACGTCAGATCTGTGCATATGAAGACTACTTGGAAAATCCGAAGAAATACGGCAGAATCAAAAATCCGGAGGAATTGAGTGAGGCGCAGCGGGAATGGTATCTGAACTTGTATCCGCCCATTCCGCCAAAGCCGGAGGCGAAAACCCCGGCGCTGCTGATCGCACCTGTGCCGCTGGATTTGAAGTGGCAGATGTATAAAGCATATTGTATGAATTATGCGCAGGTGCTGGAGGATGTCGCTTCTGTCTGTCAGACGCTGCGCGCATTTATTCGGGAGGCGCTTTCCACGCTCGAACATCTGTCACCGAATCAATATATCGCGGCTCTAAACGGATTTCTCTTTCCTGAATTTCGGCACAAGTGGATCGCCAATCCGATAGAGGGCAGCGGCAATTATACGCTCTTTGATGATATCTGCAAATGCAGAGCTTCATCGCTTCTGTTGCAAAGGATGCAGCGCAGAACTTTGGCTGCGCAGACAAGGAAATACTGGATGAACTGTGTGCCGAAGGTGCGTTAGAGCTTTGTGAACGCCTTTCCACCGGGGCGTATGACGAGGATCGCGGAAAATTGACCACATATCTGCATCCATTTCTGCGTGGGAAGATGTATCGCTATTTGGAGGCAAACCTCGGTGCGGCAGTACTGCCCAAGGACGAAATACGGCGCGTAAAGCAGGCACAGCGGCTGCACAAGGAGGAGATGCGTCCTCTGGATGAAGTTGCACAGACGCTCGGCGTTTCCGCTGAAAAGGTTGCACAGTTGATTGGCTGTAAGACGAACGCACTTCCTGTCTCTGCGCTTTCAGATACTGATCCGGACGATGATCCGCTTGCGTGGCTGCTGCTCGACCAGCATACTCTCACGCCGGAACAGGCCGTTTACCGGCAGGTCTGCACGGAAGAACTGGAGCAGCTTTTTCACACACTCAGCGCGAAAGACCGCGCAATTCTCGGTCATACCTACGGCGTGTTCGGCTACTCTTGCATCTCCTTGAATTTGTTTTGGAAACCGGATTCGATTTCCTTCACCCGTAGTTTTGCCGGATGCACAAGCGTTATGAGTGCCAATTTGCGGCGCCGTTTCCATCGTTTGTTCCGTTTTTTTAATTTTTATCAGGTCTGCGGCTCCATCACATGCTGCAGCTGCCACACCTGCAGCAGCTGCAGCGGCAGAGTCCCGCCCTGCGGGATCAGACTGACGGGGCGCAGCGGTGCTGTGTCAAAAACATTTACAGACAGACATTTTCCATCTGCAAAAATTTCTGCAGAGCATCGATCCAAAAACACCTGTAGCCGCACCGGCGCGCCCGGCACCAACTGCAGTGTGCCGCAGTCCTGCATTGTCTGTTCACCGGTATCTTTGACATACGCATGCAGCGTCCGGGACACCAGCGTGAGCTCCAGGGCAAAGCAGTTGCCGACCTGCAGCAGCAGCCCGCCGGTCTGCTGCTGCGCCGGAATTTCAAGCAGAATCTCCCACGCCGTCTCTGCCGCATCCGGCAGCGTCCATGGTGCGGTCAGTTCCTTCCGGCCCCACGGAATTGCCTTTTTGCGCAGCGTTTCCAATTGCGGATGCGGCTGGAACCGCGGCAGTTTGTCCGCGCCCTCTGTCACAACGCGCGGCAATGTGAACCAGCCACGCCAGAAGCCCTGCTCCGCCACTCCCCAGCGCCGGAACTGCGGCATCCAGTCCCATCCATTGGCCCAGGCAACCTGCACGCACTGTCCCCGATCATCGACAAACGACTGCGCCGCGTAATAATCCGGCCCCGCGTCCGGGCAGACTGGCTCCACATTCAGAAGCTTCCCCTCTTCGCGTGAAAATGTCCCGACCAGGCACACATTGCGGTACGCCGGGCAATGCATCGGGGAAACGCAGAGCATATGCTTCCTGCCAAGCGGAATCAGATCCGGACACTCCCACATCGTGCCGAAGCGCCCCTCGCTGCGGGCCAGCACGCCCTGATACTGCCACTGGAAAAGATCCTGTGAGGAAAACAGCAGCGCTGCCCCCTCCCCTTCCAGGCTTGCGCCGCAGACGAAATAGAATATCCCATCTGCCTCGCGCCAGAGCTTTGGATCGCGGAAATTTGCCGGATCAACGCCCACCGGCGCGCAGACGACCGGATTATTTTCATATTTTTGAAACGTGACGCCATCGTCACTCCAAGCCAGACACTGCGCCTGCACGCAGTGTCCATCCTTCTCACACACGCCCGTGTACAGAAGATACAGCCTCTGCCCTACAACAAGCGCGCAGCCGGAAAAACAGCCGCCCTGTTCATACATGTCATACGGCTCACTTGGTACAAGCGCCGGCGGCAGCTGCGTCCAATGCAGCAGATCCCGGCTCACCGCGTGGCCCCAGCAGGGCTCGCCCCAGGTGAGGCCAAACGGGTTATACTGATAGAAAAAGTGATACGCGTCCTTGTACCAGACCAGGCCGTTCGGATCGTTGATCCAGCCCGGGCCGCCCATAAAATGATACTGTTGGCGCATATACATCGGATGCGGGCGCTGCTGCTCCTGCAGCAGCTGCGCAAGATACGTTCCGTCGTTTCGCATATGGCTCCTCCTTACACAGCCCTCTGGGCGCGGCCTGCAATCTCCAGCTGCATTTCCCGGCTCAGATCGACAAAACGAGCACTGTAGCCGCAGACGCGGATGACAAGCTGCTGATGGCGCTCCGGATGCTCCAGCGCGTCGGCAATTGCGGCGCTGTCCAACACGTCAAAATCCACCGCGCTGCCGCCGCAGGCCAAAAAGCACCGGATCAGACCTGCACAGATCTGCACGTTGTCGTCCGCCAGTGAAACAGGCATACAGAAATACGCCACCGCAGACTGCGGGAACTGCGCATAATCCACTCCGTCCATCGTGTGCAGAATGGCACTGAGCTCTGCGGGTGTCCGCTCTGACGGGTTGAGCCCACGGGAAAGCGACTGTCCACGCAGACGCCCATCCGGCAGCGCGCCGCAGTGTGCTTTCATCCACTCATACCCATAAAACGACCAGATCGACGCCTCATACCGGCCGCCGCGGCCATTTGGCATCCAGCTGATGCTCTCGGCGATATCCTGCGTGACGCGGCGCACAAACGCGTTCATCTGCGCCGTATCCGCCCCCACCTTGGGAATCTTGTTCTGCAGATAGAGCCGGTCGAGCTCGCAGCCCTCGTAGTTTTTGCGCAGCATGGCGGTCAGCTCTGCAAGCGTGTAGCGTTTTTGCTCATAAACCGCTTCTTTGATCGCGTAGAGCGAATCAATAAAATCTGCAAGACCGACAAGCGCAAAGCCGCTGTTGTTATAGATTGCCCCGCCCTGCGAAACATCCTGCGCCTTTTCGATGCAGCCGGTGATTGTCGAGGAAAAGAACGGGCACGGATTATAAGCTGCCCAGCGCTTTTCAAAGCCGTTATAATGCCAGGCCACAGCGTTGACGATCATAGAGAGGTTCCGCATCACACGGTGATAGAACGTCTCAAAATCCGGCGCAGCCAACACATCGTAGGGAACAATATGCTCCCGATCAAAAAACACCGTTCCATCCGGCTCCAGCATCATCTCAAGATACCGGCAGGGACTGAGATAGCACGTTGCGCGTGAATTGACCTCCGTATCCGCAAGCAGAACCTCCTGGCAGCCGCCATTGAGATACAATCTGGCGTCAGCCTCCTGTTTGCCCATGCGCATCTGCGCGGCAATGATCGTGCGGTCATTGAACACCGACAGCACATTCCGGCCACTGGCCGCAAGCTGCGCCACAAGCTGATAGTATTCCTCCGGCGCGTCCGGCGCGAAGCGTGCCTGTACTTTGGGGTTAATCAGTCCGCAGTCCAGATAGCACTGCAGCACCCATCTTGTGATATCGTTGAAAACCGGCGTTCCGTTCTCATCGCAGCCGCCGATGCTCATAGCCGTGTTTGTTCCATAGAGCGCCTGCGACAGATCCCACTTGGCATCTGTCATGGCACAGAACCAATAGACGAGCTCCTGCGCCTGCGCCGCGGTCAATCTGCCAAGCTGCACATCGCGCGCATAATACGGCGCAAGCACCCGGTCGACATGCCCCAGAATTGCAAAGCCCATCGACTCCAGCCCGTTGCCAAGCTCTTTTAAAAGCAGCATTGTATTCAGTGCTTCAAAAAACGTCTCTGCCGGCTCGGCCGGGCAGCGCCGTGCGCTGATTGCAATCCTTGCAAGACGAGCCTGGACAACCGGGTCACGCTCCGTGCCGCACAGGCGCTCCGCTTCATCGGCAAAGCGTGCGCACAGGCGCATCACAGCGTCCTCCGCACGGATCACGCAGCGCAGAAATGTCTGCTTTTCCACGTCCGTCTCCGTCTGCAGGCGTGCCTGCGCCTGCCGCTGCAGTCCGCGCAGACCATAGCGCAACACGTTGCCGACGCCCATCGCGTGGTGCGCGCAGTCCACGTACATCGTCGAGTTCAGCGCATCCTCCTGCACATACGGCGCGATCCAGTTCTGAAACTCCTGCTCCAGCCCGGAGGTGTCGCGGCGCATCAGCCAGCTGCCAAGCCCCGGGATCGGCGGAAAGCACGATCCCGCCAGATTGCGCGGCGCACCGGAGTCTACCTCAAAATAGAACGGGCAGTGCCGGAACAGCTTCACCCGGCATTTTTCGGCTGCCAGCTCATAAATCCACGTTTTTTTCTCCATGGCGCCCGCCTGCGGCTGCAGGCGGCTTTTTTCGTCCAGCTCCTGCTCCAGCGCGCTGACGTCCGTAGGGTAAGCGGCGTAATAGTCGTCCAACTCCTGACGGAATGCGTCATATTCTTTTCCAAATTGCGTTTGTTTCCAGTCGTTCATAGTGCTCCCTCAGAATGTCAGCGCGATCTTGATACCTTCTCTGCCGCGGACGAGCCGTAAGCCCTCCGCGAAGTCCTCCACGGGGATCTTGTGCGTCACGAACTCGCGAAGCGGCAGCCTGCCGCTCGTCACATAGCCGCAGACCTCGTCGTGCACGGCGCTCTCCTGCGCAGCAATGGGCCACTGCACCGTTTGCAGGATGCAGTTGTGCGGCAGCAGCGACCAGTCGATCGCCGCGTCCGCCCGCAGACCGAGACCGTACAGGCCGATCGTGCCCTCCTGCCGGATCAGGCG
>ERZ791601.1498-NODE-1498-length-11160-cov-4.402251_pt1 | contig 11160 bp, 3 predicted proteins | sample MGYA00509967_ERZ791601 | MGnify/ENA primary metagenome ERZ791601 (study PRJEB30046, sample SAMN00791930) | human gut metagenome | study: EMG produced TPA metagenomics assembly of the A metagenome-wide association study of gut microbiota in type 2...
GCGCTTTTGGCTTAGCAGCTGCCGCACCTCGCTCGCCGTATCGGCACTTAGAATTGTGCGGTGTTGCCCTAAATTTTCGGAACGGTCAGGAACGCTCTCTACAGTACAATTTATAATGGGCAATTCTCAACCTCCAATTTTCCCTTCAAGTTTCCTCCAATCTCTGCCAAATCTCTCAACAACAAGCCAAACCGAAATGGCAAAAAATGCGCGATTACAATACCGGGTGATTGGATTAAGAGATTGCAAAGAACATTATCGGGGTAAATGTTTAATCATTTGATAAAAGCAGGAATAAACCATTCAAAAATGTTAATAAATACCGCCAAAGAGTCACCGCACCGCAGCGCAAATAATGTGCGAAAAACAGGTTTCAGTTGATTCAAGGACAAAAATTCACCTAGAAACCGCGCTAATTAACTATGCAAATTCTGGCAACTGTGATATAATATATATACCTAGATGTGTCGGAAAGGTTATCATTTGCAGGATCAAGACATGCAGCCGGTACAACGTTTTGTCAGCCGCTGTGCCGGGGCCAAAAGCCCCAAAAGCAGGCCGCAGCCCGGCAAGGGATCGCCAGACCGAGGGAGCACAACCAGGCGTTTTGCAATCAACACCTGCAAAGTGCCGCACATCTGCCGTACCACTTTTCACACAAAAGGGGAAAGTAGTAACCACTTAAGGGAGGATAAAACTATGAAGAAAAACCTTCAGCGTTTTGGTGCATCCGTGCTGGCAGCAGCCATGGTTGCCCAAAGCGTGGCGCTTCCCGCAGCTGCCGAAACTACCAAGATTGATTCTTCGGTAGCGCAGTCTGTTGCAGCTAGCGCAGCAAGCGCGGCCAGCGCTGTGCAGTCCCTGCCCAAGTTCACCAGCACCGCAGACCTGATCAAGCAGACAGCCCAAACGCTGGCTGCCCAGGGCGAAGTGCATGAACTGGAGCAGGACGATGCCAAGCTGGAAGCGACTGCACAGAGCAAGGCGGGCATGAGCCTTGCAGCGTTGGAAAATGCATTGGCCGATGCCATGTACGCCAACGCCGCAGCCGGCAAGATCAACACCGAAGCCTATGGCCTGAACAAGGACGAGATGGCATCGGTGATGGCTGCCACCATCAAAACGTATCATCTGTCCAGCGCCGTTACCGACCTGGGCTATGAGACGAACGCCGCAGGCGTTGTGACCGCCGTTACCTTTACCGGCAGCTCCGGCATGACCTCTGCGATGGAGTCCATGACCAACAGCGATGATGAAGTGATTGCGCAGCAGGCTGACAGCTACGCACAGGCTTACGTTGCTGAAAACTCTGATACCTTTGCTGCCAGCGCCGCTGCAGACGGCCATACCTATGGCGAGCCGAAATGGTACTGGAATGACACCAACCCGGCGGATGGCCACACCCATACCTGGAAGGAAACCCCCGATGGTTACTGGACCAAGACCGATGACGGCTGGGCTTACACCGCTGTGTATACCTGTGAAAAGGACGATGCCTACCAGAAGGTAGAAGGCACCGTAACCAAGGATACCACCGAGGCAAAGCCCGGCGTTGCCGGCAAGACCGTTTACTCTGCCAGCGTGCCCGCTGACAAGAGCCCGGTTAAGAAGGAATACAAGGAACCCACCACCCGCACCGACGACATTGCCGCCCTGCCCTGCCAGAGCCATGTCGTGTCCAAGGATGCAGATGGCAACTTTGTTGCTACCTTCAACTGGGAAATGAAGAAGGTCGAGGGCGAGCTGGCCGCTGACTACAGCAACGCCCAGCTGTTCTATGACAGCGAAACCGGCAAAATTTCTGCTGGCGCTCCCGTTACCATTGACTGGGAATGCGAAAGCATCACCTTCAAGTGCGCTGTCTGCGGCGAAGAAATCAAAACCAAGCCGATGCAGACCATGCCGGTCAGCGTTGTGGTAGACCAGAATAACAATTCCGTCTACATCAATGTGGGCGGCACCCCGACCCTGGATACCACCTCCGGCGGCACCGGCGTTACCCTGGTGTCCGCAATGGATGGCGGCAACTGGTACGATATGCAGAACAACCCGGTTGACGCAAGCAAGGTGAACTTCACCTATCAGAGCGGCGACAACAAGGGCAAGAACAGCCTGCTGCTGTACGACAGCCAGAAGACTGCCGTGTATGTGGACGACCAGGGCAACCAGGTCACCAATACTTACGATGTCTCGACTGCGCAGATGAACTACTACTACTTCCAGCTGTCGCAGTTCAACCAGGACGAAGCAGAGTACTTCGGCGTGGTTGCCCCGTTCTGGACCTCCAAGGGTGTTCAGAAGCAGGGCGAGGATGGCAGCATCACCGGCACCATGGGCGCAATCAAGGTATTGTGCAGCATTGATCCGAACGATGATGTCCCGCCGACCACCATGGCATTCATGCTGAACATGCTGCCGCAGGCGTTCATGTCTTACGTCATGAACTATGGCGAAGCTCTGAAAGCCATCCGTGATGCAGGCCTGGCACAGGTTGCCAAGCTGGGGGACAGCGCTGACTATGTCACCAAGCTGCTGATCCTGCACGACTGGATCTCCCAGGTTGCAGAATTCGATATGGGCTCCATGGGCGATATCACCGGCGGCGGCAACAACGACCCCATCCAGATGACTGCTTTCGGCGCCCTGCTGGGCGGCGGGATCGGCGCTAAGGGCGTTGAGTATGGCTGCATCTGCCTGGGCTATGCATCTGCATTTAACTACATGGTCCAGAATTTGCCTGACAACAAGGAAATCTATAAAAAGACCGTTGACGGCAAAGAAGTTTGGAAGACCGCTGATGAAGTAGGCGATAACGCTGTTGTTGACTTTGCCCAGATCCTGTATTACTGCGATACTTCTGATACCAGTGTTGCCGGTAATGCGTTCGGCGGCGGCATGTTCAACAACGTCCACTACTTCAACGCAGTCAAGGTCAACAAGCTGCAGGGCGACAGCAACTCTGCTACGATGACCACCGGCGAAGCCAACAAGAACTGGTACTATGTTGACGTCTGCTATGATGACGTGAATACCGAGTGCATGGCCCAGACCCGCGTTGAGAACGCAGGCGACCTGCGCCATGTCAACTTCCTGGTTTCTCCCTCCGGTCTGGAAGGCCGTTACAGCAAGTACTATGATTACATTGACTCGCTGTACGATGGCTACACCTACACCAAAAACAAGGAACCCGATAAGGATGATGCCGGCAATGTTGTGATGAACAACGGCAAGCCGCATTACTCTTACACCAAGGCGGATAACAAGAACGAGACCCGTTACACCGATACCTGCTACGAGGATACCTGGTTCACCTCTATCTGCAGCCCCATCTACTTCGACGATAATTACTTCTATTACGTTGATACCACGACCAACCAGAACCTGTATAACGACATGCGCCGCAAGCAGGCCGAGAACGGCGACAGCGGCAGCTCTGGTTCCGGCAGCTCTGGTAACAACTCCCAGATGCAGCAGTTCATGAAGAAGATGCAGAACCAGGGCCCCGATACTCTAGAAGCACGTCCGCGTACTGCGAACTACTATATCCGCAAAGCGGATTCCAGCAGCTCCGGCGGCTTCAGCATGAGCAGCTTTACCAAGACGGATGACCCGTTTGATATCATCCTGATGTACTACAACGATCTGAAGGAAACCAGCAGCAACTTCAATGATGACGACAGCAATGCCAAGGTTCTGGCCGAAGCTGGCACCATCTATAAGATCGATACCAGTGCAAAAGATAAGCATACCAAGGTTGAAAACAACCTGAACACCGAGTGCCTGGCAGACGCTGCTGCAAAGCGGATCTACCCCGCACTGGTACACTCTACCGCACTGTATGATGGCAAGCTGTACTTCAACGTCAACAACGCCATCTACCGTATGGACCCGACCACCGGCGCAGTGGAAGAAGTGAAGGAATACAACACCGTCTATGGCGGCATTAAGCTGACCAAGGATAAGGACGGCAACATGGTTCCCGATACCCACTTTCCCGGCATGAGCATGGTTATCATGGATAGCGACCAGGATACCAGCAGTGTGAAGTATCTGGGCACCTTCAAGAACCATCCTCTGGCTGGCCTGACCCTGCGTGACAGCTACAGCTTTGCTACCACCACCCAGCAGGGCCAGACTGTGATCACCGGCATCAACACCACCAAGGATCAGCTGGTCGTTTCTGTCGGCACCAACCTGTCCAACACCTATAAGGAGCTGGGTTCCGATGGCAAGCCGGTTGTTAAGACCGATGATTCCGGCCTTTCCTATGACCAGCGCAAGAGCTACAAGACCGAGTCCTGGAACTACAACCCGACTTACAACCAGAACATGAGCAGCTCTGACGAGAAGAACAAGAACGAAGAGTTCATGTGGTGCGCTAACCTGGTTGAAACCATGCCGATGTCCGACATGGTCAGCGACCTGGAGAGCGGCGCAACCACCGATGTTACCGTTGAAGCATGGTGCAATACCCCTGCTTATACCCAGGCCCGCACCACCAAGTACGGCCTGACCAAGGGTGAAAAGAAGTACGCTGACGGCGCACTGCCCAAGGGCCATACCTGGGCTCTGGACGAGCTGGAAACCAAGTCCGTTGGCAACAATGTGTACCTGTGCTCTGATTGCCATACCGCAACCGAAAGCACCCCCCACACCGTTACCCTGCCCAATGCAGTTGAAGGTGTTAAGCTGACCCTGGGCACCACCAGCAACACCTACATCAAGGACGATACCGTTACCCTGACCGTAGAAAAGGAAGGCACCGATATCGTTACCGTTACCGCAAAGAACGGCGATACCGAAGTTGCCCTGACTGAAGTTCAGGAAGCAGCGCAGGACGAAGCCGCAGCCCAGGCTACCACCGAAAAGGCTAAGACGGTTTACACCTTCACCATGCCGGACGGCGATGTGACCATCAGTGTTACCAAAGACGCCAAGACCTATGAGGTCAAGCAGGCGGCAACCACCAACGGCAAGTTGGAAATCAGCCCGGCCACCGCTGCTGAGGGCGCGACCGTTACTGTTAAGGTTACCCCGGATGCCGGTTATGCCCTGAAGGCTGGCAGCCTGAAGGTTACCTACAAAGACGCTGACAACACCGATAAGACCGTTGAAGTGAAAGCTGGTACCGAAGCCAACACCTACACCTTTGCAATGCCTGCTTACCCTGTCAACGTCAGCGCAGAGTTTGTTAAGGAATACAAGGTTACCGCAGCTACTGTTGATAACGGCACTGTTACCGTAGACCTGACCGCAGCTGTTGAAGGCACCGACGTTACCGTTACCGTTAAGGCAGCTGATAACTACCAGCTCAAGGCTGACAGCCTGACCTACAGCTATCAGATCGGCGAAGATAAAAAGACCCAAAAGCTGACCCTGACCGATGGCAAGGCTACCTTCAAGATGCCTGCCGCTGATGTTACCGTTAGCGCTGTGTTTGAAGCACTGACTGCAACTCCGACTGCAACTCCGACTGCAACTCCGACTGCAACTCCGACCGCAACTCCGACTGCAACTCCGACTGCAACTCCGACTGCAACTCCGACCGCAACTCCGACCGCAAAGCCGGCAGAGCCGACTGCTGTGCCGGAACCGACTGCTGTGCCGGAGCCGACTGCTGTGCCGGAGCCGACTGAGGTACCGTCTACTGAACCCGAAACGCGCACCGCTCATGGCGCTGCTGAAAAGACCACCATTACCGCAATGGCTGTCTTTACCTGCACCGATAAGAACTGCGCAAGCGCACAGTTCGTGGATGCAACTGTAAAGCAGACCAGCGGCGTTACCACCGCTGCTGTCAGCTTCAACGGCAAGGACTACACCGCCAAGTTCGGCGAGAAGAACGGCTGGGTTGAAGAAAACGGCAAGAAGTACTGGTACGAAAAGGGCGTGAAGCAGGGTACCACCGGCCGCGGCAAAGAGATCTATGATCCCGATTCCGACGCCTGGTACTGGCTGGATGCTGTCCAGGGCGGCGCAATGACCGTCAGCAAGGACGTTTACCAGGAATCCGCCGCCGGCCAGTGGGCTGATAAGCCCGATGGCACCGGCAAGTGGGTCCGTTACGATGAGAACGGCCACATGGTCAAGGGCTGGCAGACGACCGATAAGGGCACCTACTACTTTGACCTGATCACCGGCGCTATGGCTAAGGGCGCAGGCGATATTGACGGTGTACCTTGCGCATTTGACGAGTATACCGGTATCGCTCTGGACGGCCAGTGGCTGACCATCAAAGGCGCTGACTTCTGGTACGAAAAGGGCGTTCGCCAGGGTCTGGAAGGCCGCGGCAAGGAAATCTATGACCCGGCTTCCGATGCTTGGTACTGGCTGGACTCTGTTGATCAGGGCAAGAAAGCCACCAGCAAGGATGTCTATCAGGAATCCGAAGCTGGCCAGTGGGCTGATAGGCCCGATGGTACCGGCAAGTGGGTCCGTTACGATGCACAGGGCCACATGATCAAGGGCTGGAGCGCTGACAAGCGTTACTATTTCGACCCGATCTATGGCACCATGGCTAAGGGCGATGCAGTCATCGATGGCCGCACTTATCATTTCGATAAGAACACCGGCGTTCTGCAGTAATCCCACAGCCGAACAATGAGCTGTAACCAGCCCATTAACCTCTAAATAAAAATGCCGCAGCAGATGTAACAGTCTGCTGCGGCATTTTTGTATTTTTGGGCATAGGTTCGGTGAAATATTTGCTAGGCCAGTAGGGCGGGGAACCCCACCCTGCCGAAAGCTAGAAATAGTACACGATTAAAAAATCGCAATTTACCTTACCCGCATAATAAAGGCAACACACAAAAACATGGCGAACATATCAGGCCGGTGCAAGGGCAAAACCTACTAAAAAGCTGCGGCTAAATTTGGCAAATATGGCGCGCGAAGTATAATTTTTGGAGGATATCACAAGCAGAACAAACAAACTTTGTCAGTTCAAACAACAAAAAAGCAACAAACTGGCATGAATGCCAAAGAATGCGGCCGCGAATTGTGAAAGATTTTAATATATTTTCTTCATTTTTTCCTTACCTGTTATCATTTGAATTTGCAATCAAAATATGGAACTTGTATAATAGAATAAAAGAAAAGTGCAAATTAAATGGGTGAAGAGGATTTGGTGCAATGGATGATAAAAATAGATTCAGCATTCTGCTGGAGCATTTGCTGGAAGTTGCGGAGGTCAAGAACTATACCCTGGCCAAGCGCCTGCAATACGATGTTTCCTATATCAGCAAATGGGTCAGCGGCCGCATGCTGCCTGCCAAAAAGACTGAAAAGCGCGTGATGGAGGGCATCAGTGCCTGCGTGGTGGATGAAGCCACCGATGATGGCCGTGACCTGCTGCTGCGGGAATACAGCGTTAGCATCCCCAGTGACCTGAAAGCCGCCATTTATGATAACCTGATTGCTGAATATGATTATTTGCAAGAGGAGCTGGACAGCGGCGAGGCGCGCATTGGCCCCTATACGGACTTTTGGGCCGAGCTGAACATGCTGCAATATCTGACCAAAATGGTCCACCCTGTGCTGCGCCGCGTCAGCCAGCTGGACATTGTGGCTGTGATGGACCTGATGGAAATGGCGCGCGAATACCGCCTGAAAGTTGCCAACCTGCAAAACGGCCAGCTGGTGGACCAGCGTAGCTATGATAACGTCTATTTCAAGCTGATGATCGATATCAGCCGCGAAAAATGGGACCCCATCTATGATGCCGCGCTCATTATCAACGTGCTGACCAACTTCAGCCATATTCATTTCAAGCTGTTTGGCAGCACCGCGGCTGCCGGGCGCGCGGTGTTTGTGGTCAAGGGCGATTTTGCCATTACCGGCCTGCTGGTCAGCCACAGCCGCTGCGCTGCCGTTACCGCCACCGAGGATCCGCAGAATTGCGAAAGCCTGTATGATAACTTCTCCAAGCTCTGCGTGCGGGATGACCAGCTTTTCCGCGATACCAGCATGCGCCAGCTGATCAGCCAGTACGACTATATGCACACGCTGCTGGCCTCCAATCTGCGGTGGATGTTCGGCCACCTGAATGAGCTTCTGCTGCCGGATGACTTGTTTGAAGAAATCCTGACCGCCCACGAGGCCGAGCTGAAAGATTTTTTGGGTGCTACCCCTGCGGAGCTGCGTAGCGTACACAACCTTGCCAAAGGTGTGGTGGAGGAAACAAACATCCGCATCCTGATTTATGAAGCTGCATTTTCCTCCATGGCGGTTTCCGGCGAGCTGGACTTTTTCAGTTACAAGGTCAGCCTTACCCCGGATCAGCGCAGCCGGTGCATCAGCTATGTGCTGCAGCTTTGCAAGCAGCGTGAAAAACTTGAATTTCGCTTGATCAGCGGCCGCATTGTGAACGATTTCCAGTATGTGGCGGACCCCAATATGTTTCTTTCTGGCGCTGCATCGTATCTTCGGCTGGATAACAACTGCCCCATCAACCGGATTGCAATGGTCAACAACAGTGTGATGGAAGACCGCCTGAGTGAATATTTTGATCAGGTCTGGAATTTGGATGACCAGAACGTGACAAAAGAACGCAACGCCATTGCGGAGCACATCCATCATGTCCTGCAGGGAATCCATCTGATTACCCGCGCCAAAGGTGATGAAATGGAAGAACTGCAAGAGAGCTGGATGAACAAAATCTAAAAATACAACATACATACGCATAAACATAAAGCCCTGGCTGCTGCGGTAGCTGGGGCTTTTGTTGCACCGAGGAAAATGAAATTGCAAGAAAACTCCATGCCAAAAGCGTGAAAATTCATGTGAAAAAAGTGAATCATGCGGAATCAATTTCTGGAAATTTGTGCCATGGGATTCTCGTGCTTTCCGTAAACAGGAATGGTATACTATATTCAGCACCGAAAATAATCGTAGCATTATGGTTTGGCGACGCTGTGCAACGATGTGCACAGCAGGGGAAAGTGCCATAAAGGTTTGGCGTGATTTGATTTGGATAATTTAATTCCCTGCAACTATAAGGGAAAGACATTTGGAGGAAATTGCAATGAATGAAAACGCGATGTTGACTGGCAAGCCCAGCATTGACCGCCCCTGGATGAAGTTCTATCCAGATGTTCTGCGCGGTATCCAGGTTCCGGCATGCACCGTGGAGCAGTACCTCTCCGTGCGCGCTGCAGACCCTAACGTGATTGCCATGCACTACTATGGCGTGGATATCACCTGGGGTACCGTGTTCCGTAAGGTGGACGCTACCGCCCGCGCTCTGCAGGTGCTTGGCGTCAAGCAGGGGGACCAGATCCCCGTGTTCCTGCGTTCTGTGCCGGAATTCATTTATCTGCTGCTGGCAGCCGAGCGCATCGGCGCTTCGCTGCTGTGCCGTGACAACACCCTGGAAGAAAACATTGAAGCTGTTCAGAAAGCCAATGCCAAGGTGATTTTTGTTCACGACTTCTTCTCCAAGGCCGAAATCGAAGCCTACCGTGAGCAGACCAACGTGAATACCTATGTTATCGTTCCCGCTCTGGAAAGCGGCGACCGCGCCGCTATGCCGGTTTACCTGCAGCATTCCCTGGATGCCCTGTATCCGGATGTTCCCGCCCGTGGCTCTGATACCATGATGTGGGCTGATTTCTGTAACATGGGCCAGCGTTTTCGCGGCTTTGTGCCCGCTCCTGTCAACATTGACCGCCCGCTGCTGCGCGCTTACACCAGCGGTTCCACCGGCCCTTCCAAGCAGGTCATCCATTCTGCACACAGTATCATCGGCGTGCTGACCCAGATGAACTTTTATGGCTCTTCGGATAAATTCCGCCCCACCTGGCTGCTGACCATCCTGCCCCCGGCTCTGATCGCTGTTGTGGTTTCCATGATGCTGCTGCCCCTGGCCGGCGGTATGCTGCTCATTCTGGATCCGTTTGTGGATGTGTACGATGTTGACCTGGAAATGATGCGCTACCGCCCCAACAACTGGCCCCTGATCCCCATGTTTGTGGAGGTTATCCGCCGCAGCAAGCGTCTTCCGGCTGACTATGATATGTCCCACATGCTGGCCATCGGCGCCGGCTGCGAGGCATTCAACAACAAGCAGCTGCGCAATGTTGAGGAGTTCCTCAAGCAGCATAACTGCAACCTGCGCTTTACTGCCGGCTACGGCAGCAGCGAGGCTGGCTCCAACGCCACTCTGCCCATGGCTCCGTTCCCGGTGCGTGACGGCAACGTTGGTGTGCCGATGATCCACAGCGTCATCAGCATCTTCAAGCCCGGCACCCAGGAAGAGCTGACCTACAATACCCCCGGTGAGATCTGCATGACGGGCCCCGGCGTGATGCTGGGCTATGACCGCCCCGAAGCAACCGCCAAGGCACTGCAGGTCCACGCAGACGGCAAGACCTGGCTGCACACCGGCGATATCGGCTATATGTCCGAGGACGGTGTGCTCTACACGATGACCCGCGGCGCATCCCCGCGCTTTGGCGGTGGCGACCTGATGGTGCAGCCGCTGGAGAACATCGTGGCCGATGCCGACATCAAGGGCATCAAGGACGAGTTCTTTGTTATCGTGCCGGATGATGAGCACGAAGGCTGCTTCCTGCCGTACCTGTACGTCCAGCTCAAAGATGGCTACACCTTGGACGATGTGCGCGATAAGATCAATGCCTGCCTGCCGGAACGTTACATGCGTCCGGTGGAGATTTTCACCGTACCGGAACGCCCGTTCTTCCACTTCAAGACCAACCGTATTGGCCTGTGCAAAGAAATCATCGCCAAGCGCAACCAGCAGAAAGAGAAAGCCAAGCGTAACAGCTTTGCCGATGGCTGCATTGCCTGATGACTTTGGCGTGATAAAATCATGATAATGTAACGGCATGTGCCCACCTTATGATAGAGATAAGGGGGCACATGCCTTTTGTTTTGGGGTGGGGGAGCGGATGAAGATGAACGGTACGCGCGGTTAGGGGATAGGGGAGAAGGGCAATCGGATTCCGGTGCGGGGGAGATACTTGTGAAGTTGTAAAATAAAACTTTGAAATCCATCCGCGGATGAAAAGCACGATAGGGCACTGTATCATTAGCCACATACTGAAAAAATGCTGTAGGGAACGGGATTGACCGTTCCGCAGCCTTATGGCAACACCGCACAATTCCCGCCTTACGGCTTAAGCACCGCTTCGGCGGCTGCGG
>ERZ791601.1502-NODE-1502-length-11149-cov-37.548495_pt1 | contig 11149 bp, 10 predicted proteins | sample MGYA00509967_ERZ791601 | MGnify/ENA primary metagenome ERZ791601 (study PRJEB30046, sample SAMN00791930) | human gut metagenome | study: EMG produced TPA metagenomics assembly of the A metagenome-wide association study of gut microbiota in type 2...
TTGACATATTAGGGGCTATTCCATTTCATCGTCCAACAAAATGGGTGCAGTACATTGATAGAAATATCGGTCGGGGCCTTCGTCTTTCTGATTCCCGGTTAGCCTGAAAACAGAAAGTCTCAGGCACCCGCAGGCATCCTATGAGGTTTCCTTAGGGACGAAAATAATCACTTCACGAAATTGCGTGCTGTTTTCCAGAATTTTTCGTCATTCGGGTTAGCCAGTTTAGCCATTCGTTACTCTCTTCATTCCAATAGCATTAATTTTCTCTGCAATAATTGTTGTAAAAATGTGACACAAAGAGGTTTTTGGTCATAAGTAATTACCGTCAAGTGCCGATGACTTTCTATCAGGAGTAAACCTGGACGAGAGACAACGGTAATGAATACAACTCCCTCACATCGATTAGGTTTTTTGCATCACATCAGGCTGGTTCCGTTATTTGCCTGCATTCTTGGCGGTATCTTAGTTCTATTCGCATTAAGTTCTGCTCTGGCTGGCTATTTCCTCTGGCAGGCCGATCGCGATCAGCGTGATGTTACTGCGGAGATTGAGATTCGAACCGGGTTAGCGAACAGTTCAGATTTTTTGCGTTCAGCCCGGATCAATATGATTCAGGCCGGGGCTGCGAGTCGTATTGCGGAAATGGAAGCAATGAAGCGAAATATTGCGCAAGCCGAATCGGAGATTAAACAGTCGCAGCAAGGTTATCGTGCTTATCAGAATCGACCGGTGAAAACACCTGCTGATGAAGCCCTCGACACTGAATTAAATCAACGCTTTCAGGCTTATATCACGGGTATGCAACCTATGTTGAAATATGCCAAAAATGGCATGTTTGAAGCGATTATCAATCATGAAAGTGAGCAGATCCGACCGCTGGATAATGCTTATACCGATATTTTGAACAAAGCCGTTAAGATACGTAGCACCAGAGCCAACCAACTGGCGGAACTGGCCCATCAGCGCACCCGCCTGGGTGGGATGTTCATGATTGGCGCGTTTGTGCTTGCCCTGGTCATGACGCTGATAACATTTATGGTGCTACGTCGGATCGTCATTCGTCCACTGCAACATGCCGCACAACGGATTGAAAAAATCGCTAGTGGCGATCTGACGATGAAGGATGAACCGGCGGGTCGTAATGAAATCGGTCGCTTAAGTCGTCATTTACAGCAAATGCAGCATTCACTGGGGATGACAGTAGGGACTGTTCGACAGGGTGCGGAAGAGATTTATCGTGGCACCAGCGAAATTTCAGCTGGCAATGCGGACCTGTCATCTCGCACCGAAGAACAAGCGGCGGCTATCGAACAAACTGCCGCTAGCATGGAGCAACTCACTGCGACGGTGAAACAGAATGCGGATAACGCGCATCATGCCAGCAAACTGGCGCAAGAGGCTTCTATTAAAGCCAGCGATGGCGGGCAGACGGTTTCCGGTGTAGTAAAAACGATGGGCGCTATCTCTACAAGTTCGAAGAAAATTTCCGAGATCACCGCCGTCATCAACAGTATTGCTTTCCAGACGAATATTCTGGCACTGAATGCTGCCGTTGAAGCCGCGCGAGCGGGTGAGCAAGGCCGTGGATTTGCCGTTGTCGCCAGCGAAGTACGGACACTCGCAAGCCGCAGCGCCCAAGCGGCGAAAGAGATTGAAGGCTTGATCAGTGAATCAGTCAGGTTAATTGACCTGGGGTCGGATGAGGTGGCAACGGCAGGGAAAACCATGAGCACTATTGTTGATGCCGTCGCGAGTGTCACACATATCATGCAGGAAATCGCCGCCGCCTCGGATGAACAAAGTAGAGGCATAACGCAGGTTAGCCAGGCGATTTCTGAAATAGATAAGGTGACGCAACAGAATGCTTCTCTGGTAGAAGAGGCCTCAGCGGCGGCGTTGTCCCTTGAAGAACAGGCGGCACGATTAACTGAGGCGGTGGATGTATTCCGTCTGCACAAACATTCTGTGTCGGCAAAACCTCGCGGAGCGGGTGAACCAGTTAGTTTCGCTACGGTGTGAAAATGTTCAAGGAGGGATCGACAGATCCCTTCACCTTTCAGAACGGCATTGATTTTCGAATAGCGTTAATCATCAACTGGCAACCAGAAGAGAACGTCGCATCTACGCGGGTCAGTATTCCAATCGGTTCGCCTGCACCATGTCCCGGAACAGGCAGGGCCACCAGCGTGGCATGACGCAGGTCGTCTTTTACCGCGCCAGAAGGGACAAACCACACGTAGTCGTATTCAACCGTAAGTTGACGAGATAGCGAAGCAGACAGCGTTTCGATACAACCCGAAGGAATTTTACATCCCTGGCTCTGTACTAATGCATCTGAATGCTGGCGTGGCGCAGTGCCTTCTGGTGATACAACGACCGGCCATTCCAGCACCCGGCTTAGCGTTACGTTCTCCTGAAGTAGCGGGTGATTAGGGCGGACAACCAGCTTCAGCGATTCAAGAAACAGCAGTTCGTAATTAAGCCCGGTCATCAGTTCAGGATCTGACATCCGACCAATGCCGATATCGATTTCCCCGGTTTTCAAACCCGCCAGAATCATAGGGTTACTCATTGTCGCAACTTGCAAGGTCGTTTCTTTTTGTTGCTGATGAAACTGACCTATAACCGAAGGTAATATCCCCAGTGCCGCAGTAGGTAGTGCACCAACCCTGACGACATCATTATTAAGACCTTCTTTACGATGAAGCGACTGTCCGGCAGTGTTGATGGCGTCAAGAACTCTGACTGCATGCGTTAAAAATTGTTCGCCGGGTAAGGTAAGTTGCGCCCCCTGACGACCACGCTCAAACAAGCGAGCGCCCGTCAGCTGCTCCAGTTCATTCAATGTCTTAGAGAGCGCAGGTTGACTCAAATTAAGGGTTTCAGCCGCGCGCCCCAAAGTTCCTTGTTGTGCGACAGCTACGAATGTATGAAGGTGGCGCAAACGGATGCGCTGACTAAACAGACTATTTTTTTCCATAAGCGATGTTAAAAACGAAGCGGTGTCGCTGACAAGTGAAGTTGTTTGATTATGATAACTTGATTGCAAAATATTATTAACAATTAAAGCAATCATGTTACAGAAAAATGGATAATATTGATGTTTTCGCGGCGAGATCACAGTTTGTAAATTCTTCCCGCCAGAGTGAATGCGGTTACCTACACTCCAGATTACTGACCACTGGAGGCAGACAATATGGCGAACAGCATCACGGCGGATGAGATTCGGGAACAGTTTTCGCAGGCAATGTCAGCCATGTACCAGCAAGAAGTTCCGCAGTACGGCACGCTGCTGGAACTGGTAGCTGATGTGAATCTGGCTGTGCTGGAAAACAATCCTCAACTGCACGAAAAAATGGTAAATGCAGACGAGCTGGCGCGACTGAATGTTGAACGTCATGGGGCGATTCGCGTTGGGACTGCACAAGAGCTTGCTACTCTTCGGCGGATGTTTGCCATTATGGGGATGTACCCGGTGAGCTATTACGATCTCTCGCAGGCGGGGGTGCCGGTACATTCGACAGCATTTCGGCCCATTGATGATGCTTCTCTGGCGCGTAATCCCTTCCGCGTTTTTACCTCGTTACTCCGCCTTGAGCTTATCGAGAACGAAATTTTGCGCCAGAAAGCGGCGGAGATTCTACGTCAGCGCGATATCTTCACCCCACGTTGTCGACTACTGTTAGAGGAATATGAGCAGCGGGGCGGTTTTAACGAAACACAGGCACAGGAGTTTGTGCAGGAAGCCCTGGAAACGTTTCGCTGGCACCAGTCAGCAACGGTAGATGAAGAAACCTATCGCGCCTTGCACAACGAACATCGGTTGATTGCTGATGTGGTCTGTTTTCCTGGATGCCATATCAACCATCTGACGCCACGTACGCTGGATATTGACCGGGTGCAGTCGATGATGCCTGAATGCGGAATTGAACCAAAAATTCTGATCGAAGGGCCGCCGCGCCGCGAGGTACCGATTTTACTACGCCAGACCAGCTTTAAAGCACTGGAAGAGACGGTGTTGTTTGTGGGGCAGAAACAGGGCACGCATACTGCGCGCTTTGGTGAAATTGAGCAGCGTGGCGTGGCATTAACGCCGAAAGGGCGACAACTGTATGATGATCTTCTGCGTAACGCTGGAACCGGGCAGGATAATCTCACTCACCAAATGCATTTACAGGAAACCTTCCGCACTTTTCCTGACAGTGAGTTTTTAATGCGTCAGCAAGGGCTGGCATGGTTCCGGTACCGTCTGACGCCTTCGGGTGAGGCGCATCGTCAGGCGATTCATCCCGGAGACGATCCACAGCCCTTAATTGAACGTGGTTGGGTCGCGGCGCAACCCATTACCTATGAAGATTTCTTGCCCGTTAGCGCGGCGGGGATCTTCCAGTCAAATCTGGGTAATGAAACGCAGGCACGCAATCACGGTAATGCCAGTCGCGAAGCATTTGAGCAGGCGTTGGGTTGTCCGGTTTTGGATGAGTTCCAGCTTTATCAGGAAGCGGAAGAACGCAGTAAACGTCGCTGTGGTTTGCTTTAAATTCTGGCCATCCGCCTTTGCAAAAATTTGCCTGATTTTACAAACGAATCAGGCTCATCCCATCGACATAAAAAAAATGCCGATTTATGCATATTCTCTCAGTTCAACAATTGGATTATTAATAAATATTGTCTAGAGTGAGCGGTCATAAATAAGCACTTTCTTGCCGCTGAAAACGACCAGCGCGGGACCATTCACAACACCAGAAGGACTCACTTTCAGGTATGGATCGTAGACGATTTATTAAAGGTTCAATGGCTATGGCCGCCGTGTGCGGTACCAGCGGCATTGCTTCTCTTTTTTCTCAGGCGGCATTCGCGGCAGATTCTGATATTGCCGACGGGCAAACCCAGCGTTTTGACTTCTCCATTCTACAGTCAATGGCGCACGACTTAGCGCAAACAGCGTGGCGTGGTGCGCCTCGTCCGTTACCTGACACGCTGGCGACAATGACGCCGCAGGCTTATAACAGTATTCAATACGACGCCGAAAAATCGCTCTGGCATAACGTTGAGAACCGTCAACTGGACGCTCAGTTCTTCCATATGGGAATGGGATTCCGTCGCCGCGTTCGTATGTTTTCTGTAGATCCAGCAACACATCTGGCGCGTGAAATTCACTTTCGCCCGGAGTTGTTCAAATACAACGATGCAGGTGTTGATACCAAACAATTAGAAGGGCAAAGCGATCTCGGCTTTGCCGGTTTTCGCGTGTTTAAAGCCCCCGAACTGGCGCGCCGTGATGTAGTATCATTTCTCGGCGCGAGTTATTTCCGCGCCGTTGATGATACATATCAATACGGTTTGTCGGCCCGCGGCCTGGCGATCGACACTTACACCGACAGTAAAGAAGAGTTCCCCGACTTTACCGCCTTCTGGTTTGATACGGTAAAACCGGGGGCAACTACCTTTACCGTTTATGCGTTGCTCGATAGCGCCAGCATTACTGGTGCCTATAAGTTCACTATCCATTGTGAGAAAAGTCAGGTGATTATGGATGTGGAAAATCACCTGTATGCGCGCAAAGACATTAAACAGCTGGGCATTGCGCCGATGACCAGTATGTTCAGCTGCGGTACTAATGAACGTCGGATGTGCGATACAATTCATCCGCAAATTCATGACTCTGATCGTCTGTCCATGTGGCGGGGCAACGGCGAGTGGATTTGCCGTCCGCTGAATAATCCGCAAAAATTGCAGTTCAATGCTTACACCGACAACAACCCGAAAGGGTTTGGTTTATTGCAACTGGATCGTGACTTCTCCCATTATCAGGACATTATGGGCTGGTATAACAAACGCCCAAGTCTGTGGGTGGAACCGCGTAACAAGTGGGGTAAGGGCACCATCGGCCTGATGGAAATCCCAACAACGGGCGAAACGCTGGATAACATTGTCTGCTTCTGGCAGCCAGAAAAAGCTGTAAAAGCAGGTGATGAGTTTGCATTCCAGTATCGTCTGTACTGGAGTGCGCAACCGCCTGTTCATTGCCCATTAGCGCGCGTTATGGCGACGCGTACCGGCATGGGCGGTTTCCCGGAAGGTTGGGCGCCAGGTGAACACTATCCCGAAAAATGGGCGCGTCGTTTTGCCGTCGATTTCGTTGGTGGTGATCTGAAAGCTGCCGCGCCAAAAGGCATTGAGCCGGTGATTACGCTGTCCAGTGGGGAAGCGAAGCAAATCGAAATTCTCTATATTGAACCCATTGATGGTTATCGTATTCAGTTTGACTGGTATCCGACGTCGGACTCCACTGATCCGGTCGATATGCGGATGTATCTGCGTTGTCAGGGGGACGCTATCAGTGAAACATGGCTGTATCAGTATTTCCCGCCAGCGCCGGATAAACGTCAGTATGTTGACGACCGCGTGATGAGTTAATTGTTTTTTCTTCGGCACCTTCTTCGGGAGGTGCCGTCTGGTTAAACACGATCCCGCTCGCATTTTTCCCTAAGTTAAATGAGTAATCTGATGGTGTGTATTTCAGATACACCTTGTCAGCCACTAACAGGGAGTGCGTATGTTTCCAGAATACCGAGATTTAATATCCCGTCTGAAAAACGAAAATCCTCGCTTTATGTCCTTGTTCGATAAACACAATAAACTTGATCATGAAATTGCCAGAAAGGAAGGTTCCGACGGTCGAGGGTACAATGCGGAAGTGGTCCGCATGAAAAAACAAAAGCTACAGTTAAAAGATGAGATGCTCAAAATCCTGCAGCAGGAGAGCGTCAAAGAGGTGTAAACTTTCCTAAGCCGCCAGCCAGGCGGCTTTTTTAACAACAGCATGGATTGACTGGAGATAAGATGACTGAAACGATAAAAGTAAGCGAATCACTTGAATTACATGCTGTTGCGGAAAGTCACGTCAAACCTCTTTATCAGTTAATCTGTAAAAATAAAACCTGGTTACAGCAGTCGCTAAACTGGCCGCAGTTTGTTCAAAGTGAAGAGGACACGCGAAAAACGGTGCAGGGTAATGTGATGTTGCATCAACGCGGCTATGCCAAAATGTTCATGATTTTCAAAGAAGATGAACTTATCGGCGTTATCTCGTTTAATCGTATTGAACCACTGAATAAAACCGCTGAAATAGGCTACTGGCTGGACGAATCTCATCAGGGGCAGGGGATCATTTCTCAGGCGCTGCAGGCATTGATTCATCATTACGCCCAGTCTGGTGAACTTAGACGCTTCGTGATCAAATGTCGGGTGGACAATCCGCAAAGCAACCAGGTCGCTATGCGCAATGGTTTTATCCTTGAAGGTTGCCTGAAACAGGCTGAGTTCCTGAATGATGCCTATGATGATGTGAACTTATACGCGCGTATTATCGATTCACAATAACCCTGCCAGCGGCGTTCGCGTAATGCGCTCCTCGCCGTTAATGACTTTTGGACCACGGACATGAACCGTGTCGCCATCAAAGGCTTCAACGACGGCGTGGTCGGTTAACTCCACATGGTTTTCAATTATCACCGCACCTGTAATACGGCTCTCACCTTGTATGACAACGTGCTCGTCGAGCAGAATCGGTCCGCCACGTACCACGGCATTTCCGCCAACCAAGACATGATGTTTTAACACACAATTACCTTCCACAATGGCATATTCCGCCACCTGCGAACTGTAATGAATCGTCGGAATGGCATCTTCTTCTATGCCAGCTTTCACCTGCGCGTGACCGTAGACTTTAGCGCAATCGCATAGCCAGACATTGTTCTCTTCATTACCTTCAATACTGGCAAAATCAAAAACTTCGGCGCGATGTTCAATAAAAGCATACCGGATGACGGCATCGCCATAAATTTGTGCCTGGTGGACAATACGCGAGGCGCTAACCCTTGCGCGATCATAAATTTGTAGCAGGAGTTGATGGTCAGGCGTTAAGCCTTGTGCTGCGACGATCATAGAATGTTGATTAATTAAGGCGTGACCAAATATTCTACATTGCCCGCAAACCAGTGAGTCATGAATGGTGACGCTGTCACTTATATATGCACCCTGGCTGATTTCACTATTATCGATCCAGACATTATCCGTTGCGTAAACCTCTCCCCACAGTACGCTGGTGCCGGTGATGCGCGTATTACCGGAAATCACCGTTCCGCCGAACGCAATAGCATTCTGGTCGTAAATCCAGCAATTTCCTTCCTGTGCTAACACCGTTTCGCGATCGATCCAGCCGCCAGCGGTTCCTGCTATCACATCGTTAAAATCGCTAATGGCGATAATCTGCCGTAATAACACACTTTTTTTAGTGTCATCTTCCTGATAACTAAAGGCTCGCTGTTCTTCACTTAGACGATATTTGCGCATAGCATTTTCCCACAGGTGACTTACTATAACCGTAGCAAATTCTGCGGCTCTGGCTATGCTCGAGAAAATTCCATAAAATGCATTTCAAATATACTTTATAAATTAAACAAAATGAGTAAGAAGATGCAGAGCGATAAAGTGCTCAATTTGCCGGCAGGCTACTTTGGTATTGTGTTGGGGACGATAGGGATGGGATTTGCCTGGCGCTATGCCAGCCAGGTTTGGCAGGTCAGCCACTGGTTAGGGGATGGGCTGGTGATTCTGGCGATGATCATCTGGGGATTGTTAACTAGCGCATTTATTGCCCGACTCATACGCTTTCCGCATAGCGTGCTGGCGGAAGTTCGCCATCCAGTGCTGAGCAGTTTTGTGAGTTTGTTTCCGGCAACGACGATGCTGGTGGCGATTGGTTTTGTTCCGTGGTTTCGCCCACTGGCGGTGTGCCTGTTCAGTTTTGGTGTCGTGGTTCAGTTGGCTTATGCCGCCTGGCAAACTGCGGGATTATGGCGCGGATCTCACCCTGAAGAAGCTACCACGCCTGGACTGTATCTGCCGACAGTTGCCAACAACTTTATCAGCGCAATGGCCTGTGGTGCGTTGGGCTACACCGACGCCGGTCTGGTGTTTTTAGGCGCAGGCGTTTTCTCATGGCTAAGCCTTGAACCTGTGATCTTGCAGCGTCTGCGCAGTTCGGGAGAATTACCCACGGCACTGCGGACATCACTCGGCATTCAGCTCGCTCCTGCGCTGGTGGCCTGTAGTGCCTGGCTTAGCGTCAACGGCGGCGAGGGTGACACGCTGGCGAAAATGCTTTTCGGTTATGGACTGCTGCAACTGCTGTTTATGCTACGTCTGATGCCATGGTATCTCTCCCAGCCATTTAATGCTTCATTCTGGAGTTTCTCGTTCGGCGTATCTGCACTGGCAACCACCGGTTTGCATCTGGGGAGTGGCAGCGATAATGGATTTTTCCATACGCTGGCGGTGCCGCTGTTTATCTTTACCAATTTTATTATTGCAATACTGCTCATCCGTACTTTGGCGCTTCTGATGCAGGGAAAATTGTTAGTCAGAACCGAGCGCGCCGTTTTAATGAAAGCAGAGGACAAAGAATGATCATTAGTGACGAAAATTATTTTACTGATAAATATGAATTAACCCGCACACACTCTGAAGTACTGGAAGCGGTGAAAGTGGTTAAACCGGGTAAAACGCTGGATCTGGGCTGTGGCAATGGTCGTAACAGTCTTTACCTGGCAGCCAATGGTTATGATGTTGACGCATGGGATAAAAATGCCATGAGTATCGCCAACGTCGAGCGCATTAAATCCATTGAAAATCTGGATAATTTACACACCCGGGTCGTTGATCTGAATAACCTCACATTTGATGGAGAGTACGATTTTATTCTTTCGACTGTGGTGCTGATGTTCCTTGAGGCTAAAACCATCCCCGGGTTGATTGCCAATATGCAACGTTGCACGAAACCTGGCGGTTACAACCTGATTGTGGCGGCGATGGATACCGCTGATTATCCATGTACCGTCGGCTTCCCGTTTGCCTTCAAAGAGGGAGAATTACGTCGATATTACGAAGGCTGGGAGAAGGTGAAATACAATGAAGACGTCGGCGAGCTGCACCGCACCGACGCCAACGGTAATCGTATTAAACTACGTTTCGCCACGATGCTGGCACGTAAAAAATGACCCGGTAAGAACAAAGCGCGTGAAAATTCCCCACGCTGAGATGGTTTACTGTTCTTCTTTTCGGTAAGCATATTTTTTATCGAAGGGATGTGAAATTAATCACAGTAGTCGAAGTTTTTTAGCAGCTTAACTAACTGAAATTTAACTACTGATGATTGACTTAGCCCCTTTTTCGGCATTGACTATGTCGTCTGAAAAGGGGCTAAAAAATTTATTTTCACCAACACTTTTTTTGCCACAACACGAAGCGGCGCTTTTTGCTATAACTTAAAAAGTAATATAATCATCTCAGGAAACTATTCATGCGTACCACATCATTTGCGAAAGTTGCAGCTTTATGCGGCTTATTGGCTCTGTCTGGTTGTGCCTCTAAAATCACCCAGCCAGATAAATATTCTGGTTTTTTAAACAATTACTCTGATTTAAAAGAAACAACCTCGGCTACAGGTAAACCTGTTTTACGTTGGGTAGACCCGAGTTTTGATCAAAGCAAATATGACAGCATCGTCTGGAACCCAATCACTTATTATCCGGTACCGAAACCGTCGACCCAGGTAGGGCAGAAAGTTCTGGATAAAATTTTGAACTATACCAACACCGAAATGAAAGAAGCGATAGCGCAGCGTAAACCACTGGTTACCACCGCTGGGCCGCGTAGTCTGATTTTCCGTGGGGCCATTACCGGTGTAGATACCAGCAAAGAAGGGCTGCAATTCTATGAAGTGGTTCCTGTTGCATTAGTGGTTGCGGGGACGCAAATGGCTACAGGCCACCGTACCATGGATACTCGCCTCTATTTTGAAGGTGAGCTGATTGATGCAGCGACTAATAAACCGGTTATCAAAGTCGTTCGTCAGGGCGAAGGTAAAGACCTGAATAACGAAAGTACGCCAATGGCTTTCGAAAATATTAAACAAGTTATTGATGACATGGCGACCGATGCCACCATGTTTGACGTTAACAAAAAGTAGTTCCAGACGCGCCATCGTTAGATGGCGCTTTTTATCCGGTGCGCCGTAAAACCCCATCCTTCAGGGCGGGGATATAAGGCGCGGTTTTCCACCTGACCAGGTGTTTGCTGT
>ERZ791601.1512-NODE-1512-length-11067-cov-45.161914_pt1 | contig 11067 bp, 8 predicted proteins | sample MGYA00509967_ERZ791601 | MGnify/ENA primary metagenome ERZ791601 (study PRJEB30046, sample SAMN00791930) | human gut metagenome | study: EMG produced TPA metagenomics assembly of the A metagenome-wide association study of gut microbiota in type 2...
TCTGACTGAGAGTTTACTCACTTAGCCGCGTGTCCACTATTGCTGGGTAAGATCAGACTGCATTACCAACAGCCGCTTTTACAGGTGTTTCACCGGATGGATTATCGTGATTGTATATTGTTCTTTCAATATAAATAAAACAGGCATATTTTGCCTTCTCCCCGGACAGTTGCATCTGGTATTCGCAAATGTCTTTGATACGCCGGCTTTCAACCCGTCCAATCATCTTATCCCGGCGATAGTGTCTTTTATGTTTCAGCGCGTATAGAACACCATTTGAACTGTCAAACTCCAGGATTCTTTTGGTGAAAAGTTTGTTTTCCCAGATTTCCAGACAATACTTCTCTGCACTGACGACATTGCGTTTGTGAGGAAGATCCCGTTGATACACTCCATTTAATAAGCGTGACTGCAGTTTGCCTGCAAGTTGATAATAACAGTTAATATCGTTAAGGACAGGTGCTGTGGCGCTGAGTAATGCGTCGATTACCTTAGAGCGCGAAAGTTTGTGGGTATGACAGTACTCATCCACAATTCGCAGCGTCTCATCACTGGTCATATTGAAAGTTATACGTGTTGTCATGATGAAGTTTTCTGTTAATCATATTGGTTGATATGCATAACATTCCATAAAAAACACTGTTAATTCATATAATTAATTTTTTGTGTGTTTTGTCATTGAGTGGTGGAAAGCAGGGTTACTGCCACTGTACTCAGCATAACTCTATCACATAGAACCACAGAAAATGAAGCATTGCTCAGGGGGGAGGTACTTATACGAGTTCTCTGAACCGTGATAACCAGTATTTTTCATTTTGGGTGATTTGTCGTTACAGCTACAGGCAGTTCATGTACTATTAAAAAATAATTAAGGTTAATTAGTATTATTTATAGAAGTATGGTTATGTAAATGAACCCTGTAATTCTGTAATTCCACCTTGTAACCCAATCCTGTAGACGGATCTCTCATAAAGATATGCTCATAGAAGTATCTGTACAGAGATATTCTCTGTAGTAGTACTTGTAACTCTGTCCTTAACTCTCTCTGCTGTAATGTAATCTCGTAACACCTGAATATAAATCTGTCATGTACACACACTGACTGTAATGTACTTTGTTAAGTAATGCCTGTTGTGTGGAGGCTATTCTGGCTAAATAAGAGTATGAATCGTCAGTGTCAATAGTGTGGATAACGGTGGTTGAGGGAGAACTGTTAATGATCTGCTCTTGCAACTCACCTGATGAGTATTAGTGGTAATACATAATCTTACTCGTAAAAAAGTATACCTTATGCCATTAAACAGCCTTCCGGAGTGTTGTTTACTATCCGATTGCCTCTGTTACTTCTGTAATGCATTAATACGTGTAACGCTATGTTACTTGTAATATCTGGTTATGGCGTTATGCCTTCAGCATTTAAAATATTTTGATTATCGAAGAGACAGGAAAGTGGAAAGACTTCCGGGATGACGTCAGAATACGTTATTCTAACGGTATTATGTTAACGTTAATCACAGCACAAAATAACGAGAGGATAATGGAAGTTAAGACCAAAGAAGACTGGCTATATCAGTTTCGTCGTTGTTCATCCCGGGAGACACTGGAAAAAGTGATTTCCCACACGCGTTATAAACTTACCCCTGCGGAGCTGGAAGCTTTCAACTCTGCGGTCGATCACCGGCTGGCAGAACTGACCATGAACAAACTTTACGATCGTGTTCCCGCTTCAGCCTGGAAATATGTTACCTGATAAATGTTTCTGATGAAGTACAGTCGTCACAATGACATCACTTCAGAAGTTATCTGCGCTGTGATTGACTGTCACGTATGCCGTTCTCTGTATGGTTCTGCTACCCGGGTGTGGTCTCACTTCCTCTGTGGCGCCCGGGGAGTTGTGAACTTGCACGTCTCCGTGCGATAACGTTTTCTTCAAAAATTACGCCAGCGCTTCTTCCTGTGTTACAGAACACGAGGAAGAAACATGAATACTTACAATGCCAATCCCGGTTACGAAATGGATCCCCAGCTCCTGACGCACTTTAATCAGCATCTGGATTCATTATTCGGGGTCTATTCGAAGCTGTTACCGTTCAGAATGGATTTTGCTTACCGAAAAAACACATTCAGCTACGGATGCGCCTGCAGGTACGCCATGTGCGCGGAGATGCTGCAACTGATTAACGAGGTGGGAGATAAACTGGTCGGGTATGCCTGGGTAATGGAATATACGGAACGTAAAGGGCTTCACATTCATTTTGTGGGCTATCTGAACGGTCAGAGCCACAGGAGTTCGTATCTGGTATCCAGATTGATGGGAGATATCTGGAGGCGGGTTACCGAGGGTGATGGTTACTACCACTGGTGCCGGTTTAATAAAAATTATCCGGTAAACATTAACCACGTCATTCACTATTCAGACCACAAAGCGGTGAATGCTTTACGCTATGCCCTCAGCTACCTTGCCAAACGAGAACAGAAAGAATGTGGCATCATCCTGAAATGCAGCGGGCTTCCTGAAAAAAGTAATCGGGGGCGACCGCGACTGGGCAGCACCCTGCCGGAGAGATGTTCTCTGGTGTAAGCCCCTGAACGACAGCTGCGGGCTGGCGCTACTCGTTACAGTCGGTTCCGGAGGCCACTTCAGCGGCACTGCACATTTTTTACGACATGGCTATTCCGTATGAACCATACGGAGATTTAACCATGGCACATTCTTTACCAGTCCTTCCGGCAACAGATACAGCACATTCTCTGATGTCCATCCCTGCCTGCTGACAGTTTTTTACGCCGGTGGGCCATTGTGTGACAACCACAGTACTGTAACAGCAACCAGCCTGCTTTACCCAAACTCCAGTCCAGATTTTAACTGAACCGCCATTCACACCTGACCACACTGCCCGTACCGGGACGGCTGTTGCCTGCGTGTCGTCTGGCGGCTGAGGAATATGACGATGTACGCAAAATCCTTTATCGCTCTTGATGGCAACGGACATCTGACGGGCGCCCGTACTGCACAGGCCGCACCTTATGCTCACTACACCTGCCACCTTTGCGGCAGTGCACTCAGATACCACCCGCAGTACGACACTGAACTTCCCTGGTTTGAACACACTGACGACAGACTGACAGAGCACGGTCAACAGTGCCCTTATGTCAGACCGGAGCGCAGGGAGGTACGCTTGATTAAGCGTCTGCAGAAATTCGTACCGGATGCCTTACCCGTGGTGCGTAAAGCCAGCTGGCACTGCAGACAATGTCATCACGATTATTATGGGGAGCGGTACTGCACTCACTGCCATACAGGGCACTTCAGTGAGGAGGGAGTGGCTGAATGAACGGTATAAAAACGGGGCTGGGGATGACGCCGGGTGAACACATTATCAGTGCCGACTCTGCGCTCAGCAGAAATATCCGGCAGTGTTTCTGCCTTTCCTGTCGTGGCCGGTTGATTTTGCAGACAGATGCTCAGGGGGCGTGGTTTGAGCATGATTTACATGCCCTGAGCGCGCAACAGAAGGCGGCCTGCGTGGTGCTGAATCCGGAAAAGTCCCATCCTTACATTGATGATATGGCGATGTTTTTATCGCCATTACCTGTCGTGCTGGAGTGGCATTGTGTGATGTGCGGGCAGCATTTTCCCGGGAAAAAGTTCTGTGAAGCCTGTGGCACGGGGATCTATTCCAGAGCGGTATGTACAAAGTATGTTTACAGCTACCAGCCAGACTTGTTCCAGGACTGTGGAAGTGCGAGCACTTAATCCGAAATGCCCGGTCTGCGCAGGGCGTTCAATCCAACTCGACGAACATCTTCCAGTGTTGAATTAGCTGATAGCTCCTCCATTTTTTGTAAAGAACAGTTATACAGGCTTATTTGAACAGCTCTCTTTTTATTCAAACACAGCCAACAATACTCAGATGTAAGTATTTTTATATTCATGAATGGAGAGGCAAGGCCTGATGAATTTAATTACAGAACGTTCTTGAGCCATTGTCCTCTCCAGTTCATTAAAATAGTTACTACGTTAATTCACACCCAGCGCCTTATAAACAGCATCAACCGGGTCTGAGTAAAAACTCACCTGAAACTTGGTAAATAACTCTGCCGGAACCGTTGGAATATCCATAGCCGAGGACATCGGCAACAGAACCCGTTTTGCACCGCTGTCGAAGGCGAGCTGCAAACTGGCGGCAAGATCCTGCACCGGGTTAATTACCCCACCAAGCGTCATACTGCCTAACACCACCATCTGTTCCTGCACCGGTTTTGCCAGCAATATCGAACATAAAGCGATAAGCGCAGCAAGACTGGTTGCGGTGCTTGGGCCAGTATTATGCAGTTCAACGACATGAAGGTGATATTCATGATCGGAGAATTTCGCGGCCGCGCTTACCCGATTCAAATTGCCTTTGAAGTAATCGAAACCGACGCGGATAGCTTCTTTCGCGGAGGTATTTGAACCCAGACCCGATACACTATGCTTACCATTACCGGCAGTCATCTGTGTTTCAAAACGATACAGCCCGGTCATGCCGCTTTCTGCCTGAGTGACCAGATGCACAACACCCGGCTTTGGCATTCCGGCAGGAATAAGTTCGCTGCCGCCCTGTTCCGGTACGCTCACAAAAAACTCTTCCAGCGTTTCGTTGTCGATGTAGCTAAAGTTCACATCGAAGAACTCCAGACCGCCCAGTTTTTTAAGTTGCTCTTTCACGCGGCGACGAACTTCCATCGCATAGGTCAGGCAGACTCGCACATCTTCTTTGCTGTACGCGCCATCGGGATGCATGAGTTTTAACAACCCCGACACGGTACGTCGAACGGCAATAACGTCACGCTGGTTGAGGTTGTTACCCAGCTTAAAGAATTTATCAATCGCATCAGAGAAACTGCGTTTGCGCATTTCGCGCATATATTCAGCGAGATAATCCGTAATCAGCCCGTAACGGTTGGTAAAGAATTCCGGGCGCATTTTGGGGATTTCCCAACCGGGAATATAGGCATGAAAGCGGTCGAAAAATGCAGTATCAATCATCGCAGCCGGAAATGGCGCCAGCAAATGGCTGGTTTTAACGAGTGTCTCTACGCTTTGATTGATGTTGCCGACGAAAACCATCGACGCTTTACCTTCAATCGAATCTCTGCCGCGAGAGAAAGATCCTGACGCCATGTAATCTTTCATGATTTGCACGCCGTCTTTATCTTTGAAAGTGATCCCCGCGACTTCGTCGAACGCTACCACATCCCACATGCCAACCAGGCCGATCTGGCGACTGGCCATGTTGTAGAACAAGTTGGCAACGGTCGTTTGCCCGCCAGAAACTAACAGAGAGTTAGGAGAACACTCTTTATACACATGGCTTTTACCGGTGCCACGCGGCCCCAGCTCGCAAACGTTATAGTTGTTCTCCACGAACGGGATCATACGGGTGATAAGGTGCCATTTGGTGCGTTGCTCAATATTGGCGGGCTCCATACCCACTGAGCGCAGCAGCACATCGATCCACTGATCACGGTTAAAGTGTTTACGCGCATCGAACACTTCTTCCATATCCATATTCGGCATCTGGATAGGCTTAAGCGTCATCAATGAGAAGGGCGAAGTCTTCTGCCCTTCTTCAAAGAAATAGTTGACGGTAATCATGCACCAGATACCGCCCGTCAGTAGCTTCTCGTTGTCTTTAACCATCTGCGATGGCACCAGCGCGTCTTTGATGCCGAGGTTAGAAAGCTGGGCTTCGTAAACGTCTTTTTTCTGGTTTAGCTTCACCGACACTTTATCGATGATTTTGTACGAACCACGCTCGCGGATCAGCGACTTCACTTTCTCTGCTTCATCCGGGCGCACATAGTTATCAGCCAGAATACGCTTAACGTTTTGCAACCCTTGCTCGACCACGTCGTCATCGTCAGAGGCGCAGTACATGCCGAGCAGATACTCCAGCACATACACCGGGACGTTTGCCCCTTCCTTGAGTTGCTTGGTGAGATCTTTACGCACCACACGACCAGCAAAATGCTGGTTCAGCAGGGCGTCCAGATCGTAACCCTCGGAGGCAATTTCCCCTGCGGATACGCCTGAAACAGGTAAATCATGATGGGTTTGCATATCGCCTCACTTAGAAGAAATCATCCTGGAACGCCAGATCGATAATGACCGGGTACTTCTGATACCCCGTTTCCGTTTGTGCGTCTTCCAGTATCAACCAGTACTCATTGCGACGGTTGAAGTTAGCGCCAATCAGCTTCAGCGTAACTTCGCGTACGCGTTTTTCCATGGTGCTGTTATCACTGTCAAAGCTGATGCGCTCTTTGCCCGAGACCACATTGTTGGCGTTGTCGACAATGTAAATGTTCAGGATACGCGGTTCATAAAGTTCGCCCACCGGATGCGTCTGCAACAGGCTCACTTTATCGATATTGTTCACCAGCTTAATCATCGGATGGTAAGCGACAATATCCACCGGGCGGCGCTGTGGCTGTTTTTCTGCGGCGGTTTTTTGCAGGGCTTTTATCTGCAATACCGGAACGCAAACCTCCTGCAACATGGTGCCGCCATGAACGAAGCGCGCGCCGCCAGAGAAATGGAAGCGCTGGATCCCTTTCGGAATCAGGAACTCGCTGTTGTCGCTCACGCCTGCGGTATCTGCCACTTTACCTTTCCAGCAAAAATCATCGGCGGGAAGCTGATGGCCGATAATAAAGCGTTTGTGGTTCTTGATAGTGTTTTCCGGCTTAATTTGCAGAGTGGTTTTATCCTGAACCGAAAGCGCCTGTTGCTGGAACAGGAAACCGTGATCCGCCGTAACAAAAATGCGTGTGCCGTGGAGACGGTTGATTACTTTGGTGACTAAATCTTTCAGCTCAGTCACCGCCGTGCGGCACGCTTCGAAGGTTTTATCTTCCGTGGATGCCGTGTCGCCAGTGGCATCAATCGTGTTATGCCAGATATACACCACTTCGTAATCGCGAATAAGGTCTCGTCCTTCCTGATTTTTTAACTCCAGAAGGTCCTTCGATTTTATCGCCATTCCCTTATAGTTCTTCAGAATGGTATCGCGGTTAGGAATACCCGAAGTCGACAGCCCATCAGCATAAACAATGTCACCGTTACCCGGTTGATAACAAAGTTGTTCATGAGGTAGCAACGCCGCCATTCCCAGTTGGGTGTAGCTGGGGAGCACGCCGAGCTGCGATCGCAGTTCTGCGGTAAAGCGTTTCTCGGTATTGATTTGATTCCCCAGCTCCTCCGCTACTTCATAACGCAGGGCATCGGAAATTATCACGAACACGCGTTTGATTTGCGGATTTTGGAACTGCGGCTTCACCACCTCATTGAAGAAGTTTTTCTGACGCGGCACACCGGGGATTTGCCACGCCTGCATACGATTTTCCGCTTCCAGCACTTCGTTCCAGTTACGGCTTAATTCTGCCAGATACCAGTTGCTGTAGAGCGCCTCGATATAATCATCCAGGCTCTTGAGGATCATCGCCCCTTTGCTGTGAACCAGCAGGGCATATTCATTAAACAGGCGATAAGCCTGGTCGAAGCGGAACAGTTCTTCGCAGTAGGCTTTCCAGAAGGTGGCGCTGTCCTGGTAGTGGAAACCATCGATGTGGCGATTGCGCAGGTTCAGCAAACGCTCTGCCTGGCGCAGCGCGTCATAGATGGCGTAATACTCAGGTTGTGTCTGGCACCAGTATTTGCTCTGGCGTTCAGAGAGCAGTTTTTTAAAGGCTTCCCGATCGAGCGTGGTGCTCTCTTCCAGCAGTTGCGTTACCAGCGCATGAATAATGGTTTGTTCGATGCTGAGGGTGGTTTCGCATTCGTGCAAATCATACGGCGAGCTGAGCCGGTAATGATCTTCCGGGTGCAGGGCGGCCTGCATTTGCTGAGCGCAGTAGTCATAAGCCTCTTTATAGCGACGATCGGCACGCCAGGTCACCATAAATGCCAGGGCGGATGCTCTGCCGGGTGGCGTCAGCAGGACATTTTTTTCCAGCCAGGCGCGCTGCTGTGGGTCGGCCTGGGCAGAGAGATCGGTACAAAACAGTTTCAGGAGCAGGTTTTCCAGCGATGGCTCCTCTGCCTGGTAGCCCATTTCGTGGTTGAGCATTTCCCACAATACCGAGTCCAGACCGTGGCGTTTCAGCATCGCCTGCGTGTTTTCCAGTTCGCTGTCGTCTTCTGCTTGTTGGTTAACGTACTGGGTAATCAGATTGAACAAAATGTCTTCGGTTTTCGCGGTCTTTGCGCCAGCGTTCACTGCAATCATTTTCTTATCCAGCGAGGCTTCATCTTCCTGTTCTGTCACCAGGTTTTTCAGCGCCTGCGTGCGTTTAGTGCTGAAGAAGGCCTTGCGTCGCTGAATATGCTCGCGCAGGCCAAGCTGGGGAATGCCCAGCGTGTTCAGGGTGATGGCGGCAAAATCGGCATGGAATTCGCTGCTGTAAAGGCGAATATCCAGCAGCCAGTCTTGTTCATGAGGCGGCGCATCATGGGGGAACCACAGCAGGAACTGCTGTTCTGGCTCATCAATCTCGATGCGTTTTTTCACCGCCAGCTGTGACGCGTGGGTCATGTTGATTAGCGTGACGTTTTCAAGCTCGAGCTGTTCCAGTTCCTCAATAAAACGTTTATCGGGATCGTGCCAGAAAACGATGCGATGTTCGGCAAATTTAGCTTTAAGGCCAGCAATAAAGTCCTGATTTTGCAAGTTCACAATCCCATGTTGTTACGATGAATAAGAAAGCGCCAAAACGCGAAAAGGAGATTTTGGCACGGTGGCGCATTTTATCATGAAGTGAGGTGGAGAAATGCCAGCAGCAGCGCGTTTCCCGGTGGTATTTGCCACCGGGCAGAACCCGGCAGCAGGAGAACGCGCCGTCTGGTTTAGATCACCTCTGGGGCATTGCCAGTGATGGCTTTGACATCTGCCAGCAGATCGCCAAACTTGCCGTAGTTAACCTTAACGCCATCGTCGAGATCAATACTGATTCTCATATCAGCATAGTGACGCAGGCGATCGTCATAACTACGCAGTTCACTGAATTTTTTGATCAGGCTGTCGCGTTCGCGTTTCAGGCGTGTGGCTTCACCGCCAGACGCCTCATCAAGTTGATCGTTCAGGCGATCGATATTGGCCTGATAACGCGCCAGCAGCGGTACCACATATTCGGTACGCATTCTCGACAGCGTGGCGTCGTTATAGCGATGCAGATACACCAGGCACTCGAAGGCTTTCTCTTTACCGGAGCTAAACAGCCAGTAGATAGGGCGCTTTTTATACATTTTCAGATGATCTTTCCAGAACTGGGTGGAAAGATAGCGACGAATGGTCTCCAGCGCAGATTCGCCTTTTTTTGGCTTGATCGCGTATAAACAGAGACTTTCGGCGATAAATTCGAGGTTTTCCTGCAGGTTCTCTTCACCCCAGACAGTGCGGACAAACTCTTTGACGCGAGAGGTGACGTCGTCCTCAAACCACTCGTCATCCATCAGCGGCAGGATACCGTCACTGTCGGCTGGGAAGGTTTTGTAGGCACCTTCGGCGACGAGATCGGCGAAGCCTTTGTTGCCTTCGTGGGCGTAGACAAGGCCTTCGCGATCGAGGGAGTAGCGGCCCATTTGGCAGCCGATGATATATGATAGTAGTTCTAAATGGGTATCAGATTGAAAACGATTTTGTCTTTCATTGTGGTCACTTATTGAATATCTATACATTGGATTAATAGATAAGGTAACATCCTTAGGGTGAATGTTACAATCTATTTCAGATTCAATGCCATATGCATGTAATAGTATTTTGTTTGCTTTCTCCTCTAGTTTAATTACATATTGAATGATGCCTTTGTTTATTTTAATTAAATTATCATAAATGATTTTTATTTTATTTTCGGTTGTTTTTAAAAATTCATTTTTAATGAAATTTTGAGCTGTCTCATAGTTATTCCAGTCATTTTTATGAATTTCTACTAATTCCTTGCCAATGCCATTCAGGATTTCTTTTGTTGCAGTATCTAATGAATTTATAATAGGTAGGGAAGCGACATTTCCTACTTGGAAATTTAATGTTGGGTTCATTATTTTCATGAATTCAAAAACTTGCTTGGAGCAAAGAAATACTGTTAGCCAGTAATGATCTTCGGCTTTTGGGAATGTGGAAGAACCTCCAACATCAAATATAGAACCATTTTCGCAGTATCGGACTCCAAAATATGCAGAGCTTACGAATGACCAAGTTATTGATGGTTTGAAAAAATAATCTGTATTTTGAGCGCGCGATCTAACTTTTCCAGAAATATCTGTAAAATTCTTTATTTCATATCCATCATTTTCCCAGTTTACAACAAACTCTTTGTTTCCATAATACTTTCTATAATCACCACCTTTATTGTATGGAAACCATTTTTTTTTGCTAGTAATTGAGTCTTTGATGGATTCACAATTGGGATTTAATTTTTTAGAAGAAATCTCAGTCCAGAGTCTTAAAAAAACATCATTGTTAGCAGTGGCTAATCCCTGTTTTACCGGAGATAAAGAACCAAGTAATGTCGAATTGGTGAAAATATTCCTCATATTTTCACTTAACCAATATGCAATTGGTTTTCCATGTATTTTATTAAAGTTACTGACTGGAGTATAAGATTCTCGTTCATTTATTACAGGGAAAGAAGTGGGAGTTCCTGAAGAGTCTATTTCAAAATGACGAATATAAGAAAAATGAGAGTTAAAATTTATGGGGTTATTATTTATAATAAATGCAGAGGTGCCGAAGTTGATCCCAAGAGGGGTTCTACCTTTTCCTTCATAAGGCATGTGAATTAAATCTATTATGCTGTTGTTGTTAATTAATTTTTCTCTCATTTTTTCATATGAGGAAAGAAACATCCATGATTCCATAACTATCATTGCAGTATTTCCATTTTTTGCAAGTAACGATAGTGAATGTTCCATAAAAATACTGAATAAATCCGTTTTACTGCAAGGGAACTTAATTTTAGCAAACTCTTTAAGGGTGATGCTGCCAACTTACTGATTTAGTGTATGATGGTGTTTTTGAGGTGCTC
>ERZ791601.1532-NODE-1532-length-10872-cov-18.872700_pt1 | contig 10872 bp, 10 predicted proteins | sample MGYA00509967_ERZ791601 | MGnify/ENA primary metagenome ERZ791601 (study PRJEB30046, sample SAMN00791930) | human gut metagenome | study: EMG produced TPA metagenomics assembly of the A metagenome-wide association study of gut microbiota in type 2...
GTTAGTGAATTAAAATTCTACGCAAAAGTAAGCATTATCCTTTAAAAAGAAGAACAAGAGAAGAATAAAATACCTCTACTCACCAGTCAAATCCATTCTATTTTAAAGCTATTGGCTTGAATTAACAGAATATTGTAATCTCTATATTACAAAGTTTTTGCATCTGTCTGTTCATTCTCTCCTTTTGCGTTCTTACCTCTATAAACAAAAAAGCCGGAAAGCGAGTTTGTTTTCCGGCCTGTTATTTACACATTATTATATATTATCTTTTCAGATAGATAATCGTAGGTAAATGGTCGCTGTAACCGTTCAGCCATACGCGCCCGCCATGAGTACGCAAAGGTGAACCTTTGTATTTACCATCCTGCTGAATCAGGTAGTCGCGGATAAAAACCTCGCTATGGTCGTAACGCAGTCCTTTTTTCGCTTTCACCAACGGTCTGGACAGTACAATCTGGTCGAACAGATTCCACTTGCCACGATAGAGCAAGGTTCCCACACCCTTATCCTCCAGTATTTCCCACCAGGGATTGAAGAACTGATTGGCTTTCATGCCCGATATATATTTACGGGCCCCTAAAGTCTGCATGCTTTCATCCATCGGATCGTCATTCATATCTCCCATAACAAAGAGTTTCAGCTTTTTGTCTTCATGCATCAAGGAGTCCGTCAACGCCTTTACCTGCCTGGCGGCATGCACCCGCACCGGTGATTTCGCTCCGCGGGAAGGCCAGTGATTCACAATGAAACACACACGCTCACCCGCCATTCTACCGTCTACAATAAGGAAACCACGCGTCAGATGCACCGTATCCCCTTCAAACGGAGCGGAAAGTACCAGTTTAGAGTTCGTCACGGCAAACTGTTGCGGATCATACAAAAGTGCACAGTCAATGCCACGTCTGTCGGGTCCCTCATAATGAACAAACTTATAGTTAGCCATAGCCGGCTGACTGACAAGCTCCGTCAGTACCCTATGATTCTCGACTTCTGCCACGCCAATTACTGCCGGTCCCTCAGGAACCAGATTACGCGACAAGGAACTCAACACGTCCGAGAGATTATGCAGTTTAGCTTCGTACTTTTTCGCAGTCCACCGGTAACTGCCATCAGGCAGGAAGTCATAGTCATTCTTACCTGCATCATGGATGGTATCAAACAGATTCTCAAGATTATAAAACGCTATGCTATACAGTTTGCGTTCCGTGTTCTGGGCTACAACTATTGTAACGCTGAACCAAAAAGAAAAGAATACAATCAGTTTTCTCATAGGTGATATGATATTAATCTCCTGCAAAAATCTAAAATAAAAAGTTATAAACCTATCAATTGCCAGCTTTTTTTGCAAAAAACCTTTTTTCATTTCATAGAAAAGCATTATCTTTGCGCACTGAAAAAGACCATTACACTATTTATTACCAAAATAGTAACAGAATATAAATTAAAAAACAAATATTGAAATGAAAAAAGGTATTCATCCTGAAAATTACCGTCCGGTAGTATTTAAAGATATGTCAAACGGCGATGTGTTCTTGTCTCGTTCTACAGTAAATACTAAGGAGACTATCGAGTTCGAAGGCGAAACTTATCCGTTGGTAAAGTTGGAAATCTCCAGCACTTCTCACCCGTTCTACACTGGTAAGTCTAAGTTGGTTGACACAGCTGGTCGTGTTGATAAATTCATGAGCCGTTACGGTAACCGTAAGAAATAATCTGTTTTTCAAAGAAACGGAAAAAGGGAATCTGCTACAGATTCCCTTTTTTACTATATGCATACTACCCAACGTCAGTCCCATGCAAGACATAATTTCCACGGAAACCGCATCATCCTGTTTAGGTAAATCAGACTTTCCCGCGAAACGGCGGACGCACCACCACAGCCTTCAACTTACGGCCGCGCATATCAATACAGATTTCCGTACCAACCTTACTATATTCGGGCTTCACATACCCCATACCGATACCAATTTTACGGGTAGGCGACATTGTGCCCGAAGTAACCACTCCAATAGGAGTACCTTCCGGATTCTGTAACTCATAACCGTGACGGGGAATACCGCGATCTACCATTTCAAAACCAACCAATTTACGTACCGTACCCTCCGTCTTCTGTTTCTCCAGCATTGGACGATTGATAAAGTTCTTACCCTCTACAAACTTGGTAATCCATCCCAATCCAGCTTCAATAGGCGACGTGGTATCATCCAGGTCATTTCCATACAGGCAGAATCCCATTTCAAGGCGAAGCGTATCACGAGCACCCAAACCGATAGGTTTGATACCGAACTCCGCACCAGCCTCAAACACGGCATTCCATATTTTTATTGCAGCTTCAGGATAGAAATAGAGTTCAAAACCACCGGCTCCAGTATAACCGGTATTGGAGATTATAACATCCGGCTCACCTGCAAATTCACCATGCGTAAAGGTGTAATACGGAAGTTCGGAAAGATTAACAGGTGTCAGTTTCTGCAATGCTTCGATAGCTTTCGGACCTTGTACCGCAAGCTGCGCCATACGGTCGGAAGCATTCTCCAACTCAGCTCCCATCGTATTATGAGACATACACCAGTTCCAGTCTTTCTCGATATTGGAAGCATTGACTACCAACAGATATTTCTCCTGCTCGTACCGGTAGACCAATAAATCGTCTACAATACCGCCATCCTCATTGGGGAAGCAAGTATATTGTACCTTACCGGGAGTAAGGGCTGCTACGTTATTAGAGGTGACTGTCTGTAAAAAGTCCAAAGCATGCGGACCTTTCACCCAAAACTCTCCCATGTGGGAGACGTCAAACACACCGACACCCTGACAAACAGTAAGATGTTCATCAATGATACCGGAATATTCGATAGGCATATTGTATCCCGCAAATTCGTGCATCTTAGCTCCCAGCGAGATGTGCGTTTCTGTAAATGGAGTGGTTTTCATGGTGTGACTTATAAATTATAGATTATGATTTATTTGTTAGCGGCAACGAGTTCGGCTATCTTGACGATAACATTCATGGCTTTCTCCATATTCTGAATAGGAATAAATTCATAACGTCCGTGGAAATTCAGACCACCGGCAAAGATGTTGGGGCACGGCAAGCCTTTGAACGAAAGTTGCGCACCGTCCGTACCGCCACGAATAGCTTTTACGTGAGGCTCTACACCGACGGCTTCCATAGCTTTAAAAGCTGTATCGATGATATGCATCACCGGCTCAATCTTCTCACGCATATTATAATATTGGTCATGTAGTTCGAGTGCGGCTGTACCCTCGCCATATTCGGCATTAATTTTGCAGACAAGGTGTTCAAATTCTTTCTTACGGCTCTCAAAACGAACACGGTCGTGATCGCGAATAATGTAAGTAACCGTGGTCTGCTCCACTTCACCCGTAATTCCAATAAGATGATAGAAGCCCTCGTACCCCTCGGTATGTTCCGGTGTTTCGTGGCTGGGCAACATGGAAATAAAACGATTGGCTACGCGGATAGAATTTATCATCTTGTTTTTGGCATAGCCCGGATGTACATTGCGTCCCTTGAAAACAATCTTGGCAGAAGCCGCATTGAAGTTCTCGAACTCCAGTTCGCCTACTTCACCGCCATCCATAGTATAAGCCCATTCGCAACCGAATTGCTCAACATTGAATTTATGCGCACCCAAACCGATTTCCTCATCGGGATTGAAACCGATACGGATTTTACCATGTTTGATTTCAGGGTGTTCTTTCAGATAAGCTACTGCCGAAACAATCTCCGCAATACCAGCTTTGTCATCGGCACCCAATAATGTTTTTCCGTTAGTAACAATCAAATCTTCTCCCTTATGGTCGAGCAATTCGGGGAATTGAGCAGGAGAAAGAACCACTTGTTCATCTGCGCAAAGAACAATGTCCTTTCCATCGTAATTCTCTACAATGCACGGGGAAACATCTTTCCCGCTCATATCGGGACTAGTATCCATGTGGGCAATGAAGCCGACAACAGGTACAGACTTATCTATATTGGCAGGAAGAGTGGCAAACAGATAACCGTTCTCATCCAATGTAATCTCTTCCAACCCCAAAGCTTCCAATTCTTCTTTCAAGAACCTGGCAAATACCATTTGCCCCGGAGTACTCGGAGTTACCCCACTTTCCTCATTCGATTGCGTATCGAAACTTACATACTTTAAAAAACGTTCTACTAAAGTCATGATGATAGTGATTATAGTTAGTGATTAGCGATTAGTGGTTAGCGATGAACGACTAACGGTCAGTAGGCTACAACCGCGCCCTCCTTTTATCCGGACGGCATTAATCACTTATCACTAAACCCTAATCACTATTTTACTGCCGTAAAATTAAAAAAAGGATTGTGAACTGCCAAGCAATTCACGACCCTTTTTCATTCATTAATAACTATTTTGTCAATCAAAAGTGACTGCTACCATCAAAACAATGGGTACAAAGTTTACATTTAGGCAAACCAATAGCCTCAACCAATGTTTCCAGCGTATTGAACTTTAATGATGACAGTCCAAAACGCTCACGGATAACTTCTACCATTTTCTCGTACTCCGGCGAACCCGTAGTGGCATATTTCTCAAGATTTTTGTTTTCATCACCTTCCAACTCCTTAATGACACGGCGGGTAATCAACTCCAAATCTCCTTTGGATGCTGTGAAGCCTACAAACGGACAGCTATATATCAACGGCGGACAGGCAATACGAATGTGTACTTCTTTCGCTCCATACTCATAAAGCACCTTTACATTATCGCGCAACTGAGTTCCACGGACAATGGAATCGTCACAAAACAGAAGGCGTTTACCTTCCAGCATGGCACGGTTGGGAATGAGTTTCATCTTTGCCACCAACGAACGCATTTCCTGCCTGCTGGGAGTGAAACTACGCGGCCAAGTCGGAGTATATTTTGAAATGGCGCGATGATAAGGCACTCCCTTTCCTTCGGCATATCCTAGCGCCATACCGACACCGGAATCGGGTATGCCGCACGTACAATCCACTTCCGAGGTATCGGTCTGTCCCATTTTCAGTCCGGAAACAAAGCGTACATCTTCCACATTCTTTCCCTCATAGCATGAAGTGGGAAAACCATAATAAACCCATAGGAAAGAACATATCTGCATCTCCTCATTAGGTTTGCGCATCTGCTCCACCCCTTCTGCATGCAGACGGACAATCTCGCCCGGTCCCAGATAGCGGTCTATTTCATATCCCAAGTTCGGGAAACTGCTCGATTCACTTGTGGCTGCATATGCTCCATCTTTCTTACCGATAACAATGGGAGTGCGCCCCCAACGGTCGCGGGCGGCAATAATGCCGTCTTCCGTCAGCAGCAGCATGGAACATGAACCTTTAATATGCTTGTATACATTCTCAATGCCGTCTACAAAAGTCTTACCTTGTATCAGCAGCAAAGCGATAAGTTCCGTTTGATTGGTTTTGCCGGAACTTAATTCGGCAAAGTGCATATTTTGCTCCAGAAGTTCGGTTTCCAACTCTTTCAGGTTCATAATCTTGGCAACCGTAACTATGGCAAAACGACCGAGATGGGAATTTAAAATAAGAGGTTGAGGGTCTGTGTCACTGATAATTCCGATGCCGGAATTTCCCTTGAACTTATCCAGTTCGTCTTCAAATTTCGTACGGAAATAGGTACTTTCCAAATTATGAATGGAGCGTGTAAATACAGCCTCATCCTGATCATAAGTAGCCAAACCGCCACGTTTTGTCCCTAAATGCGAATTATAATCTGTGCCGTAAAACAAATCCGCCACGCAACTTGCCTTGGCGACTGTCCCGAAAAAACCTCCCATAAGTTCCTTGTGTTATTAGTTATTTTATTAACGGGTACAAAGGTACAAAGAAGTTTCCTTGTGAGCGATATATTCCACCTCTAAAAATAATAAAAAACTCCCCGCCAAAACAAAGAAGTCAGTCCTGCGGGGAGTTTACCAATACCTAATAAGAATTTCTTTTTACCTTAATCATTTCCATTTTTTCACACTCTTCTTCTCAGCCGGAGTAGCTTCAATCAAGCTCAATGCGAAACCACCGCTACGTGCTTCCCAAACGGAGATTTTGGTTTTATTGGTTACAATACCTTTCTTTATCTGATAGGAAGTAGGATTCTCTTTGTAGTCGGCATCCTTACCATCGGCATACAGAGTAGCTACATATTGCTTGCCCGGCGTCAGAAAATCGAGAGTAAAGCCGGCTGTGCGGGCATTTTCATCTGTAATGCCGCCTACAAACCAATTATCAGTACCTTTCGCCTTACGGGCTACGGTAATGTAATCTCCCGGTTCAGCTTCAATATATTCGCTGTCGTCCCAATCTACGGCTACATCTTTGATGAACTGGAATGCATCCATGTGCTTCTCGTAATTCTCCACTAGATCGGCAGCCATTTGCAACGGACTGTAAAGGGTTACATAAAGAGCCAACTGCTTGGCAAGCGTAGTTTGTACCTGTCCGTGAGGCAGGTCGCCCATGAAATCCAGTTTTGTATCAAAAATACCCGGAGTGTAGTCCATCGGTCCGCCGATAAGACGGTTGAACGGAAGTAGTGTGGTATGAAACGGCTTGCTACCGCCAAATGCTTCGTATTCAGTGCCACGGGCAGATTCGTTGCCGATAAGATTCGGATAAGTACGGCACAAACCGGTAGGACGTACGGCTTCATGGCCATTGACACAGATTTTATAGTCGGCCGCTTTTTTTACGGCATAAAGATAGTGATTGTTCATCCATTGTCCGTAATGATGTTCGCCACGCGGGATGATATTTCCTACGTAACCGCTCTTCACAGCATTATAACCGTTATCGACCATAAACCGGTAAGCTTTGTCCATGTGGCGTTCGTAGTTGCGGACGGAAGAAGAAGTCTCATGGTGCATCATCAGTTTAACACCTTTACTCTTGGCATATGCATTCAACATCTTCACATCGAAATCGGGGTACGGAGTCACAAAGTCGAAAACATAGTCTTTGGAGTGTCCGAACCAGTCTTCCCAACCTTCGTTCCAACCTTCTACCAAAACCTGGTCAAAGCCGTGGGCAGCGGCAAAATCTATGTATCTCTTCACGTTCTCATTGTTGGCGCCATGACGTCCGTTAGGTTTTGTTTTGGAATAGTCCGTTTCGCCCAACTTAACAGAAGGCAGATCATCCGTATACGCCCAAGTGCTTTTACCGGCAATCATTTCCCACCATACTCCTACATATTTCACAGGTTTAATCCAAGAAACATCTTCATAAGCGCAAGGTTCGTTCAAATTTAAAGTCAACTTGGAAGCAAGAATATCGCGTGCATCGTCACTGACAATCACCGTACGCCACGGCGATTTACAGGGAGCTTGCATATAACCTTTATCACCTACTGCATCGGGCGTCAGCCAAGATTCAAAAATCAGATTTTTATCATCCAGATTCAGATGCATGCAGGAGTAGTCTACCAAGGCAGCTTCGTGCAGATTGATATACAAGCCGTCCGCCGTTTTCATCTGAAGGGAAGTCTGTACGCCTGTCGGAGAGAATTGTGTCTGCGACGCATTACCGGTAATGGCAGATTTCATAAGACCGCGGATTTCAGAAAGTTTGGACTCTGTAAAGTCATACTCCTGCGTATCATAATCACCTGGAATCCAAAACGCCTTATGGTCACCCGTCATGGCAAATTGGGTACGTTCTTCCTTAATAACAAAGTAGTTCAAATTCTTTTGTAAAGGAAACTCATAACGGAAACCGAGGCCATCATCGAAAAGACGGAAACGGATGATAATATTACGGTCTTGCGCTTTTTGGTCCAGCGTTACAGCCATTTCATTATAATGGTTGCGGATTTGTTTCACCTCACCCCACACCGGTTCCCATGTTTCGTCGAATGTAGACGTTTGGGTATCGGCCAGAGTAAATCCGTTCATCAGTCCCGGATCATTCTTCAATTCCAAACCCAGCTTTGAGGGCTTTATAACAGCTTTTCCTTTGTAGAAAAGTTCATAAACAGGTTCACCTTGAGAATTGACGGAGAAGTTTAATTGAAGTTGTCCATTGGGCGAGGTGATGCTCTCGGCCATTGCTGCACTACTCATAAAAAGTACGAGCAGGAAGCAGGTTAGTTTAATGCAAATTGCTTTCATGTTTCTCATGCTATGATTTATAATTTATTTGATGCAAATATAAGCAGGAAAGTCTCCTGATTTAAGGTTATCAAATGAAAATAGATATGAAATAAAAGCAAACGTTTGCATAAGTGATTATAAACCTGTTTTTTAAAAGAAATACCGCTCACTCGGAAATACAAATGGAATGAAAACACTATCTTTGTCAACTCAATACCAGACTTCAATTATTATGACTAAAATATTGATAGCCATATTTCTTGGCGGCGGCACAGGCAGCGTATTGCGCTATTGCGTGCAAATGGCACTCCATGAACGGATAGTACCCTACTCCTTTCCTTGGGCTACATTTGCCGTAAACATCATCGGAGGCTTCCTGATAGGATTGTTCTACGTCTTATCCGCCCGCTTCAACTTATCCGCAGAAGTAAGAATGTTGCTGACTACCGGCTTGTGTGGTGGCTTCACCACTTTTTCCACATTTTCCAACGACGGATTGATTCTAATTAAACAAGGATTTTACGGATTATTCGCCCTATATACCTTATTAAGTATCTTGTTGGGAATATTTGCAGTATGGGGCGGAAATATCTTAGGGAAGACCTTTTAAAACAGCAATCATGAGAACAGGCAAACCCTTCAGCATGCCGCCCGTACGGGTCATCTCCCCCACTTTTGAAAGTCAAGTCGAGAGTTTCAAATCACTCAAGGAATGGCTTAGGACCGAAGAAACTGTCAGAGGGATATGTTTCAGCAAACAAATGGAAGAATCAATGGATTGTTCTTATAAAAGTATCACCAATTGCACTTTCAGCCATGTACAGTTCAACAACTGTAAACTGAAAGCTACTCACTTTACGGATGTCCGTTTCGAGCATTGCGATTTGTCCAACATATCATTTGCAGAAAGCTCTCTTTTTCGGGTAGAATTCATTTCCTGTAAACTAGTCGGCACAAATCTGCCAGAAACAATCCTGAATCATTGCAGGATGCAGGATTGCAATGCGAGATACCTCAATTTTTCCATGAGTAAAATCAATCAGGCGGAGTTCACCACCTGCGATTTGCGCAACAGCGACTTCAACGACTGCAAGTTGACTTCCATCGCTTTTACCAATTGCGAGTTAGTAGAAGCGGAATTTTCGCATACTCCGCTCAGGGGCATTGACTTGAGCGATTCGCATATCGAGGGTATTCACGTCAATCTGCCGGATATACGGGGAGCTATCGTCAGTACCCACCAAGCCATGGACCTGACAAGCCTGCTGGGACTCGTAATAAAAGACTGAACAATTTTCCATTTTCACTTGTTATACCTATGGAATTTACATTTAAAATAAAATAAGATGAAAATAGAAAAGATTATCGGACGTGAGATTCTTGATTCAAGAGGAAACCCTACCGTAGAAGTTGATGTAATATTAGAGTCCGGCTTTATCGGCCGCGCTTCCGTACCCTCCGGTGCATCCACTGGCGAACATGAAGCCCTAGAACTGCGTGACGGTGATAAAAAACGTTATGGTGGCAAGGGAGTACTGAAAGCCGTTAACAATATTAATAATATCATCGCTCCCAAGTTGATTGGCATGTCGGTTCTTGAACAGATGAGTATCGACCATACCATGCTGGCCTTGGACGGCACAAAGACCAAATCCAATCTGGGTGCAAATGCAATCTTGGGGGTTTCGCTTGCCGTAGCCAAAGCAGCGGCGGCATACCTTGATATTCCCCTCTATCGCTATATCGGTGGAACAAATACATATGTAATGCCTGTTCCGATGATGAATATCATCAATGGCGGTTCGCACAGTGATGCCCCCATCGCTTTCCAGGAATTTATGATACGTCCGGTAGGGGCGAATTCTTTCCGTGAAGGTCTGCGCATGGGCGCAGAAGTGTTCCACGCCTTAAAGAAAGTATTGCATGACCGCGGACTTAGTACTGCTGTAGGCGACGAGGGCGGTTTCGCTCCCGACTTGACAGGCACAGAAGACGCTTTGGACTCGATCATTGCTGCCATTAAGGCTGCCGGCTACGAACCGGGCAGGGATGTGATGATTGCCATGGACTGCGCTTCTTCCGAATTCTATCACGACGGCATTTACGATTACAGCAAATTCGAAGGTGAGAAAGGCAAAAAACGTACAGCCAACGAGCAGGTAGCTTATCTGGAAGAGTTGATTGACAAATATCCTATCGACTCTATCGAAGACGGCATGAGCGAAAACGACTGGGATGGCTGGAAGAAACTGACCGACCGCATCGGAAACCGCTGTCAACTGGTAGGTGACGACCTATTTGTCACCAATGTAGATTTCCTTGCCATGGGTATCGAAAAAGGTTGCGCAAACTCCATACTGATTAAGGTAAATCAAATCGGCTCCCTGACAGAAACGCTGAATGCCATCGAAATGGCGCACCGTCATGGCTACACGACCGTTACGTCCCATCGTTCCGGCGAAACGGAAGATTCCACGATTGCAGACATTGCCGTAGCCACCAACAGCGGTCAAATCAAGACCGGTTCTTTAAGCCGTTCAGACCGTATGGCTAAATACAATCAGTTGTTGCGCATCGAAGAAGAGATAGGCAATAACGCCGTATACGGATACAAAAGAATAAAATAAGTGCTGTTTTCAAACTGAGCCGAAATATGGGTCAATGTAAAAACCTGAGGGGTAAATTTATAAATAGTTATCTTTGTCTCCAAATTCATAGCTTATGGAGTTAAACGGTTATCGCCTTCTT
>ERZ791601.1536-NODE-1536-length-10826-cov-2.013741_pt1 | contig 10826 bp, 10 predicted proteins | sample MGYA00509967_ERZ791601 | MGnify/ENA primary metagenome ERZ791601 (study PRJEB30046, sample SAMN00791930) | human gut metagenome | study: EMG produced TPA metagenomics assembly of the A metagenome-wide association study of gut microbiota in type 2...
AAGTGCGTCACCTTTTTGCGGAGTGCTTATTAATGTTTCCGAATTGGAATTATCATCAACTTTATTTCTGTAAACGAATTTTAAAGCAAATCCAAGTATAAAAACCGAGATGCATTGGGCGGCAAATATAATAAACCCGACTTCAATGCTCGAATAAAGCTGTGCACCGATAAAATTCACAAGAAACCCCGGTCCCGAACACACCAAAAACAGACCTGCCCGTTTACACTCATTTTCACTTGCCGCACCTTTTTTATAAAGCAAATTTACCGTCTTTGCACCAACGGGATAACCTCCGACAAGCGAGAGAATTATTGCCGATGCAAAGCAACCGTCAAGTCCGAAAAGCGGTTTTGTCAGCCATGAAAGATGTCTGCCGATTTTTTCTGCAAGACCGCTATCTGTAATATATGAGGCAAGCACCATGAAAGGGAAAAGTGACGGTACAAGCGTTGAAAGGCACAAGCCTATGCCGTTTTCAGCACCCTTTGAACATTCTTTTGAAAACAAAAGAGCCGTAATGCATAAAAGAAAAATTCCGATTGCTTTAAAAATATTCACCGCCTTTACGGCACTTTTACTCAGGAACATATTAATCACCAATTAATATATATGACGGCAGTTGCATAAAAATAAATGAGAAACGAAAACAGGGGAGATTTTTTTGCCAAAGAAGAAACGAATTGCCGATAAAAACGAAAGATTGCCTTCTCCGATGTTTGATATGGGAACAATGCCGTATATAGAGATGCTCGGAAACCGCAGAATAACCGTTGAGGGTTCAACGGGAATTTTGCTCTATGACAGCGAAAGCATAAAAATTAATACCTGCAAAACCGTAATTTCATTTTGCGGGAGAGGAATGACATTGAAGTGCATTTCAAGCTCTTGCGTTGAAATTGAAGGCTTTGTAACCGACATCAACTTTCTTTCGTGAGGTGAAACTATGCTCCTTAAAATAATACGCTTTCTCAGAGGAAGTGTGGACTTTACCGCAAGCGGAAAATTTCCCGAAAGATTTATGAACATAACCGCAAAAAACGGTGTGAATCTCTGGAATCCCGTTCCTAAAAAGAACGCAATATCAGCCTCAATGTACCTTTCAGACTACAAAAAAATCAGAATGCTTGCACGCAAATCAAGGGTTAAAACAAGAATAACAGCCAAACACGGACTGCCGTTTATTATTAACCGCTATAAGAAGAGATCAGGACTTTTTGCAGGTGCGGTATGCGGAATTATTCTCTGTATTTTTCTTTCAAATTTTATCTGGTCGGTAAAAATTTCGGGTACAGAGGAAATCAGCAATACATATCTTGAATCGTTACTTTGTGATAACGGGATTTCTGTCGGTGTGTGGAAAAACAATCTCGATACAGATCAGATAGAACGCAATATTCAGCTGAAATGCGACGATATCCGCTGGATGAGCATAAACATAACAGGCAGTCTTGTCACGGTTGAAGTTAAGGAAACCTACAAAAAGCCGAAGCTTGACACCTCAAAAAATCCTTGCAATGTAAAAGCCGTTAAAGACGGAGTCATAACACGGATTCAGGCATATAACGGCAGACCTGTTGTTACAAAGGGCAGCGGAGTTGTGAACGGTCAGATTCTTGTCAGCGGTCTTGACGAAACCAAGCAGGGCGATATGCGTTATTTGAGAGCGAACGCAAAGGTTTATGCCGATATTACCGAACAGCAAACGCTTTCAATTCCGAAAAAAGTAACCTACAGTTACGCTGACGAAAATTATGTTGACAGAAAAAATCTCAGATTTTTATGGCTTGATTTTCCCTGTAACCTTGCCTTTGAAAACTATGATAATTTTGTAAGCACAGTTCACGGAGAAAATCTGTTTATAAATGATGTTGTTCTGCCGGTAGGACTTAAAATCAGAACCGACCGTAAACTTGTAACAACCGAAAACTCTGTAAGTAAAAACAAGGCTGAGGAGATTGCAAAGGTTGATTGTATTCTTTATGAGATTTTTAAAAAGAATAAAAGCGAAGTTATTTCAAAACAAATTTCTGTTAAAGAAAATAAAGACGGCTACAGGGTGACAACAGATTATATTTTTAACGAAAATATTGCAGATCAGGTTGATTTTGATGTGACAGAATAGAAAAATTGTGTTATAATTAATCTGTATGTTTTGCTTTGAACGACTGAAATTTTGCAATCGGATACAAACGGAGGGATAACTATGAGAATTTTATGTATTGGTGATGTCGTAGGCAGTATCGGTTGTGAATTTCTTCGCAACAATCTTCCCACGCTCAAAAAGGTGAAAGGCGTTGATTTTGTAATCTGCAACGGTGAAAATTCCGCTGACGGCAACGGACTGACTCCCGTGTCTGCAAAACATCTTTTTGACAGCGGAGTTGACGCAATTACACTCGGCAACCATTCTTTCCGCAGGAAAGAAGTCTATGACTGCCTCGACTCAAATCCCTTCATTGTCAGACCTGCCAATTTCCCTGAAAATTCAACACCAGGCAAAGGTATAATTAATGTTGACACAGGGCGAAGAATTGTGTCAATTATAAATATTATGGGTAATTCTTATATGGACAACAACCTGAATTGCGCCTTTGAATGTGTAGATAAAATGATTAAACAGGCTGAAAGCAAAATCATAATTGTTGATTTTCACGCAGAGGCAACGGGTGAAAAAAGGGCAATGGGTTATTACCTTGACGGCAGAGTTTCCGCAATGTTCGGAACACACACCCATGTTCAGACCTCGGACGCACAGGTTCTCCCAAAGGGAACAGGCTACATAACCGACACGGGAATGACGGGTACAATCCATTCCGTTCTCGGTGTAAAAAGCGAAATCATAATTGCAAAGCTGAAAAATAAGCTTCCGCAGCGTTTTGACCTTGCAAGCGGAGAATGCAAAATGGAATGTACGCTTTTTGATGTTGATGACAAAAGCGGAAAGTGTGTTTCAGCCGAGTCAATGCGTATTGAATAACACAAATCAGCATAAAGTAAATTGTTTCCAATTGTCAAAAAATATGAAACAATCCCGATTAAGTCGGCTTTTTTTGCAGATAATTAGTGTATTATACTATTGCAAAAAACAAGCTGATAATGTATAATGTTATAATGTGAATTATTGTAAAACTGCGTTTGTCGGTGTAAAATCGGCTTGTGCAGTTGATTAAGAAATGTACATTAAAAGGATGTGCCTAAATGATAAACGGACAAATTCTCAAACAGGCTGTTATTTCGGGTGCGAATAATATTTCAAACCAAAAAAACAGTATAAATGATCTTAATATTTTCCCTGTACCCGACGGGGACACAGGTACAAATATGTCAATGACAGTCAATGCGGCTGTTGCGGCGCTTGAAGATTTTGACGGTACCTGTGCAGGTGATGCCGCAGGTATCACAGCCTCTGCAATGCTCCGTGGAGCAAGAGGCAACTCGGGTGTTATCACTTCACTAATCTTCCGTGGCTTTGCCCAGGGACTTAAAGACATTGAAGAAGTTGACGGCAAAAATCTTGCCGCAGCACTCGGAATCGGTGTTGACGCCGCTTACAAGGCTGTTATGAAACCGACAGAGGGAACAATTCTCACGGTTGCAAGAATGGCTTACGAGGCAGGTATCGAAGCCGCTAAGTATGACAGAGATGTTGTGTCTGTATGGCAGACAATTGTTGACAAGGCTAACGAGGCGCTTGCAATCACTCCTCAGCTTTTGCCCGTGCTTAAAAAGGCAGGCGTTGTTGACGCAGGCGGTAAGGGCCTTTGCGTAATCTTTGAGGGTATGCTCTCTGTAATTAAGAACGGCATTATGATTGAAGCTGACGATGATACAGCTCCTGCAACCGTCAGCACATTTGAAAGTGCCGCCGCTGAATTTGACGATGACATCAGATTCACATATTGCACAGAGTTCATCGTTGGCAGAAACGCCGAGATTGAAACCGAAATCGGCGAGCTTCGCAGTTATCTTGAATCAATCGGTGATTGCGTAGTTGTTGTAAATGATGATGAGATTATCAAGGTTCATGTTCATACGGAACAGCCGGGCAATGCTCTTTCAAAAGGACTTGAGTTCGGTCAGCTTCTCACGGTTAAGGTTGAGAATATGAAGGAACAGCACAAGAATGTCAAGTCAACAAAGAAAAAGGCTGAAAAGGAAAAGTTTGTTCCCGCAGAACCTGAAAACGATTTCGGCTTTGTTGCAGTTGCCGCCGGTAACGGTCTTAAAGACCTCTTTAAAGACCTAGGTTGTGACAATGTTGTTTCGGGCGGTCAGAGTATGAACCCGAGTACAGACGATATCTATGAGGCAATTATGGCAACTCCTGCCAAGAATGTTCTCGTTCTTCCAAACAATAAAAACATTATTCTTGCCGCAGAGCAGACAATCCCGATGGTAAAAGACAGAAATGTCATCATTGTTCCGACAAGAACAATTCCGCAGGGTATGACGGCAATGCTCAACTTTGATCCGGAGATTTCTGCCGAAAGCAACGCACAGCTTATGACGGACGCACTTGCATCTGTGGGCACAGGTCTTGTAACCTTCGCCGCAAGAAGCAGTGAATTCGGCGGTAAGAAAATCAAAGAGGGCGACATTATCGCTCTTGAAAACGGCAGGCTTACAATCACAGAAAAAAGCACAGTTAAGGCTCTTGTCAAGCTTGCAAAGGATATGGTCAGCCGTGACACTTCATTCATTACTCTTATCTACGGTGAGGATGTAAGTGAGGAAGAGGCAGAAAAGGCATACGGAGAGCTTCGTGAAAAGTTCGGTTCAAGAACCGATATTACTCTTGTAAAGGGCGACCAGCCTGTTTACTACTTTATTCTCAGCGTAGAATAAGCATTTAAATCGGATTTTTTCAGGGAGCATAATTTTTACGGTTATGCTCCCGTTTTGTATAACGGAGGTGCGGTATGACATCACTTTATAAAACTCCCGTTACAAATTTGAACGGAATAGGTGAAAAGCGTGCCGCACTTTTTGCAAGACTCGGGATTAAAAGCGTTGGAGATTTGATTAATTTCTATCCACGCACATACGAGGATTGGAGCAACATCAAGCATATTGACGAGCTTGAATACGGTGAAACCGTCTGCATAAAGGCTGTTGTCGCAACATCTGTAAACGATACCCGCATAAGCGGCGGAAGAATTATTTCCAAAACCGCAGTCTATGATGAAACGGGTTCAATTCAGCTTGTGTTTTTTAACAATAAATACATCAGTTCAATGCTCAGACAGGGCGGAGAATATTTCTTTTACGGAAAAATCTCATCTGACAGCTACGGAATGCAGATTGTATCTCCGACTTTTGCTCCTGCTGTCAAGGGAACACAAATCCGTCCGATTTACAGACAAACGGCAGGACTTCCGAGTAAATCGGTTGAATCAGCCGTACGACAGGCACTTTCAATGCTGCCGTCAAAAATTAAGGATCCTTTGCCCGATGCCATAAGGGAAAGATTTGACCTTTGCTCACTCAGACAGGCATTGTTTGACATTCACTTTCCGAAGAACCGCCAACAGCTTGAAGCAGCCCGAAAAAGGCTTGTTACCGAAGAGCTTGTTGTGCTGAACCTCGGAATGAGAAATCTGCGTGACCACAGCAGGGGAGTAACCTCTCTTGAAATCACAAAGGATTATTCAAAAGAATTTGAATCGCTTTTGCCGTTCACAATGACAAATGCCCAAAAACGGGCGGTGTCGGACTGCATAAACGATATAATCAACAAATCATCTCCGCTGAACCGACTTGTTCAGGGCGATGTAGGTTCGGGCAAAACGGCTGTGGCAGCCTCGGTCTGCTACACGGTTGCCAAAAACGGATTTCAGACCGCATTCATGGCGCCGACTGAAATCCTTGCCCGACAACATTACAAAACATTTCAAAAGCTTTTTGAAAATACGGATATCAAGGTTGGTCTGCTGACAGGCACACTAAGGGAATCCGAAAAAAAACAAATCAGAAAATCACTTGCAGACGGTTCGATTGATATGGTAATCGGAACACACGCTCTCATTACCGATAAAACCGAGTTTAAAAATCTTGCGCTTGCCGTAACCGACGAACAGCACAGATTCGGCGTTGCACAAAGAGCAAAGCTTCTCGGCAAGGGCAACAATCCGCATCTGCTTGTTATGAGTGCCACTCCGATTCCGAGAACACTCGGACTTATAATTTTCGGCGACCTCGACATTTCAATAATTGACGAACTTCCGCCGTCAAGAAAACCCGTGAAAACCGTGTTGCGAACTTCTGCAATGCGTGGCGGAGTGTATGACTTTATCCGCAGTGAAGTAAAACACGGCAGACAGGCGTATATAGTTTGTCCCCTTGTTGAAGAAGGCGAGCTTGACGATGTTGCGTCAGCCGAAGAATATGCCGCAGATTTAATGTTGCGGGAATTTCCTGACATAGCAGTCGGCATAGTTCACGGACAGATGAAGTCTGATGAAAAAGACGAGGTTATGCGTAAGTTTGTCGAGAATGAGTATTCCGTTCTTGTTGCCACAACGGTAATAGAAGTCGGCGTTGATGTTCCGAATGCTACGGTTATTGTGATTGAAAATGCCGAAAGATTCGGACTTTCACAGCTTCATCAGCTGAGGGGAAGGGTTGGCAGAGGCAGTTCGCAGTCCTATTGTATTCTCATCAGCGACAAGGGCAGTAAGACAACAAGAGAACGACTTGAGGTCATGTGTTCAACGAACAACGGTTTTGTCATTGCCGATGAAGATTTGAAAATGAGAGGCCCCGGCGACTTTTTCGGTCACAGACAGCACGGACTTCCGCAGATGTCAATTGCCGATTTTGCCGATACAAAAAGCCTTGAACTATCTCAAAAAATTGCAGACTGCATAATGGACCGTTACGGCGATATCCGAAACGATGAAATACGATTGTTAAAAGCAGAGGTAGACCGCCTGTTTGAGCGTGGCGGACAAAATGCTTTAAACTGAAAAACTATAAATGGGAGAATTAAGTAAATGAGAAAAACCATAACCAAAACACTTTCACTTCTCTGTATGCTTTGCATCATTATCTGTTCCGCTTTCACAACGGCAGGCGCTGCGTCCTATCCTAATGATGTAAAAACCGAGTCGGACTCAATCCTTCTTGTAAATATGGATTCGGGTCAGACCGTGTATGAAAAAGACGCCGACTCAAAGCGTTACCCTGCGTCAACAACAAAAATTATGACCTACATAATTGCGGTTGAAAACATAGCCGATCTTGATAATACAAAAATTCCGATTAAGCAGTCGGTTCTTGATGTTCTCAAAAACACAGGCAGTTCCCTTGCGAATGTTGAAAATCATGTCGGTAAGAGTATGACTGCAATCGATCTGCTTTACAGCATGATGGTTCCCTCGGGTAATGATGCCGCAATGGTTCTTGCCGATTATATCGGTGAAGGCAATGTTGATAACTTTGTCAAGCTGATGAATGAAAAAGCAAAGGAGCTCGGTTGCGAAAACACTCATTTTGCAAATCCTGACGGACTTCACGATCCCGACCACTATACAACCGCCCGTGATATGTACAAAATCACAACCTATGCGCTCACTCTTCCTCGCTTTGAAGAAATCACAAATACCTGTACATACACTTGTGACGGTGACGATACAGCCCTTGTAACAACCAACTACCTCATTGACGCCAACCGTGGCGGTGAGTATTACTATATGTACGCAAAGGGCATCAAAACGGGTACGACTAACGAGGCAGGCAGATGTCTTGTAACGACAGCGTCGGCAGACGGCTATTCATATATGGCAATTCTCCTTCACGCACCGTATGAGGAAGGTGTGACCGAGGACTACGCAACAATGACCGATGCGGCAGACCTTTTCCGCTGGGCATTGACAAGTCTTGAAATGAACACTGTTGCCACCTCGTCAAAGCCGCTTTGTGAAGTAAAGGTTAACCTTGCATGGGGCAAAAACAGTACACTACTTTATCCCGAAACCGACCTCAGTGCAATTGTTCCGAAAGACTGCACAGATGAGAATATAATTATTGAACAGGATATTCCCGAAAGCGTTGATGCACCGCTTGACAAAGGCTCGGTAGTCGGCAAGGCAACAATCTATTACAAAGCAGATGCAAACAGCGAAAAACAGAAGCTTGCCGAGGTTAATGTTGTTGCAGGCGAAAAGATTGAACGCAGCGGAATTCTCTATGTGTTCAACATCATCGGCACAGTATTTCAGTCCTATTGGTTTATCGTGATTATCGCTCTTATCATTCTCGTTCTCATCATTTACCTTATTATTTCAAAAATTCACGGTAAGCGTAAAAGAAAAAAGAGAAATGTTAAGCATTACCGCAATCTCTGATGCAATAAAAGTGTAATTAAATTGTAAATTTTCTATACTTGAAATTTGAAAACGGTATGTTATAATTATTTTAGGGAATAATTATTCGGAGGTTTTCATATGAAGTGTCCATATTGCAGTTATGAAGAAAGCAAGGTTATCGACTCTCGTTCTGCCGATGACGGCGAAAGAATCCGCAGAAGAAGAGAGTGCCTGAGATGCGGCAAACGCTTTACCACACATGAGGTGATTGAAACTGTTCCGATAATTGTTGTTAAGCGTGATAAATCCCGTGAGGTTTTTGACCGCAACAAGCTTACAGGCGGAATTCTCCGTGCCTGTGAGAAGCGTCCCGTTTCAATTGAACAGATTGAAAATATGGTCAATGATATTGAGGCTCAGCTTCAGTCAAGCCTTGACCGTGAAATCAAATCGGTGAGCTTGCAATGGATCAGCTCAAGAATATTGACGAGGTTTCATATGTCCGTTTTGCGTCTGTTTATCGCCAGTTCAAGGATATTAACACCTTTATGGACGAACTCAATAAGCTTCTTACTGAAAAGAAATAGTTTCTTATAAAGAATAATTCCGATACTGTACAGCCTTTCTCGGTTGTACAGTATTTTTTTGCTATGTACCGCAACTCTCCGTTCGTGCAGATAGTTTGCAATATCAAAAGCATACTATGCCCGAGCGTAAGTATAGCGATTGCTTTTGCAATTTTAAATAGAGGAGTTCATCGGATGCCCACAAGTAACAGCAGAATATTTAAGCTAAGAGTGTTGTACGGAAAGCACCCTATGCAGTTAATTAAAAATTATACGAAAAAATCAAAAAATCCTCTTGACTTAAAGTCAACTTCAGGGTGTAATATATTACTGTAAAGTAAAAAACAAACTGAAAAATAGTAAAAATTCTGAAACAAAGGAGATTTACAATGGCAAAGTTAATTGCATTTTATTCACGAGCAGATGAAAATTATTTCGGCGGTCAGTACCGCTATGTAAAAGTCGGCAACACCGAAAAGGTTGCAAAAATGATTTCAGACCTCACAGGAGCCGATATGTTTAAAATTGAGCAGAAAGTTCCGTATTCCGCAAACTACAAGGAATGTGTTGCTCAGTCGGTTAAAGACCTTAAATCAAAGGCAAGACCCGAACTTGTTTCATTGCCGAATCTTGACGATTACGATGAAATTTATCTCGGCTATCCAAACTACTGCGGAACAATGCCTATGGCGGTTTATACTTTCCTTGAAGCATTTGATTTTACGGGCAAAACAATTCATCCGTTCTGCACTCACGAGGGAAGCGGACTTTCAAACACAGTCAATGACATCAAAAACACCGCCAAGGGTGCAGTCGTAACAAGCGGACTTCCCTTGTTCGGAAGTGATGCCGATAAGGCAGAAGGCATTGTTAATGATTGGATTAAAAAAATTTAATTACACAAGAAGATAATATTATGAAAATTGCAGACAAGAATGAATTTGAAAAGCAGAATGTATTCGGCACAGGCACTCCCAATACAGCTTATGCAAAATATTTTATCGGAAAGTCATACCTAAATTCACTCACAAAGCCCGAGGACGGACTTCACCTTTTAAATGTAACATTTGAACCGAGTTGCCGTAACAACTGGCACATTCACCACGCAAAGAGCGGCGGCGGTCAGCTCCTCATCTGCACAGCAGGTGAGGGTTGGTATCAGGAAGAGGGCAAAGAGCCTGTAAGCCTTACACCGGGTAAGGTAATCGTAATTCCAGCCGAGGTTAAACATTGGCACGGTGCTAAAAAGGACAGCTGGTTCTCACACATCGCAACCGAAATACCGGGCGAAGAATGTTCAAACGAGTGGTGTGAACCCGTAACCGATGAAGAATATAATAAACTCGGTTAATCGAAAGGCGGCTTCTGAATATGAAAAAAGTTATCGTTTATTATTCCTATCGTGGCAACACAAAAAGCATTGCCGAGATGATTCAGAAAAGCACGGGTGCTGACATTGCAAGAATCGAAACTGTTGTTTCGTATGACGGCGACTACAACTCGGTTGTAAATCAAGGACAGGATGAAGTGAACAGCGGCTATTGTCCCAAAATAAAACCGCTTAATATTGACCTTAGCAAGTATGACGAGGTAATTCTCGGAACACCTGTTTGGTGGTACACTTTTGCCCCTGCAATACACACATTTCTCAAGGAAAATGACCTTTCGGGCAAGACGGTTTATCCGTTTGCAACTAACGGCGGTTGGATTGGTCACACATTCAAAGATTTTGCAAATGCCTGCGGTACAGCCGATGTAAAGCAGGGAATGAATATCCGTTTTGACGAATCAGTTCTGCGTACATCAAAGTCTGAAATTCAAAAATGGATTGATTCAATTAAATAAGCCTTTCTGTAATGCGGTTCTACCGCAAAATAAAAAACTGTACAGCCTTTTTGACCCGACCCCCAAAAGTTAGACCTAAAAAATCTAACTTTGGAGGTCGGTATTT